>Ga0164313_10003292_pt1 | contig 14415 bp, 11 predicted proteins | sample GuaBasSedimGuay4_FD_113735 | JGI IMG/M metagenome (GOLD analysis project Ga0164313, IMG submission 113735) | Subseafloor sediment microbial communities from Guaymas Basin, Gulf of California, Mexico - Guay4, Core 4569-4, 0-3 cm | ecosystem: Environmental > Aquatic > Marine > Hydrothermal vents... | reverse complement strand
CTCTGCTGGCCATGCAGGAGGCAACAAAGTCTCGAGGGCCTGATTCTTCAGGTTTGCTTGTACATACAAGTGTAAATTGGCAAATAGGAATAGGCGTAAACCGCTTGCAAGTAGTTGATAGAAATGAAAAATCTAATCAACCGATGGTCTCTCCATGTGGTAATTATGTGCTGGCCTATAATGGCGAAGTGTATAATTATCAGGATTTAAAAAACCAGCTAATAATCATAGGCTATACTTTTACCACAAACTCAGACACGGAAGTTGTTTTAACATGGATCATGGAGCATGGAGCAAAAGGTATTGCAGACTTTAAAGGAATGTTTGCTCTGGCATTTATTAATTTAAGAGAAAGAGAGGTCGCAATTGCTCGTGATCGTCATGGCATTAAACCACTATATGTGTACCAATCCACTGAAAAAATAGTAATATCATCCTCAGCCAGGGCAATTGAAACTTCTGGATTGGTAAAGCTTGAGTTAAATAATAATGCCATAAATGATTACTTGTCTTATCGGCACGTGATAGGGAATGCCACTTTCTATCAGGAAATAAAACGGCAAGAACCAGGTGCTGTTACCACATTTAACAGCAGCTTATCCGCTGTAAATGTTGATATCAAGTCGCCACCGGCGGAAAAGGAAAGGGGCTTGAAATCAATATTAGTTGACACTCTTGCTATGCTTTATGATGCCCCAACACCCGCTGGGCTTATGCTGAGTGGAGGTGTTGATTCAACCTTATTGTTAGCGGTTTTAAATAAAGAGCTGGGAGTTCAAGGGCTTAATACATATACCTTAGACATAGGAGTAGACAGAAAATGGGCTAAACAGGCGGCAGTTCAGTATGGTAGTAATCATCACGAAATACCGGTTTCACCAGAAGTTCTACATTATATAGATGATTTTTTAAACAAGACAGACCAGCCCATCGCTGATCATGGAGCATTTGCTACATGGCTGGTGGCCAGGGAAGCAACCAAAAACAGCAATATTCTCTTGTCGGGAGCCGGCGCTGATGAGCTTTTTGGTGGTTATAACCGTCACAGGGCATATTACTATTATTTAAAGCACCAGCAACAGGCTCTGTTTGTGGCAAAATTTGTTCGCGGAGCCGGAATTAATGGGTTGTTTCCTCTGGGGTTGAAGCAACTATTAACCGGCATAGATGAAAATCCAAGAATTACATATCAAAACTTTCTGCAGAATCATGGAATTAAAAAAAATGATAATTCTGGAGAATTATGGGATAAGCCAAAGTCTTTGATGGAAAACCTTCAAAAGGCTCTTGATTTCGATCGCAGTAACTACCTGGTAGGAGATGTTTTAGCGATTACAGACAACTCCACTATGCAACATGGCGTAGAGGCGCGAGTTCCGTTTCTTTATGATGATGTAGTTAGTCATGCCGGCACTATTTCAATTGAAGAAAAAATGAAACACTCAGGCAAGGGCCAACTTAAAGAGATACTTAAAGGTTTTAATGGACAAAATTATACCCAAAGAGCGAAACAGGGTTTTGGCCTACCAATGGGAAACTGGCTACGTGATAAAAACAGCAACTGGTTATGGGAGTTCCTTTTAAAGGACTCGCCATTATTTGAAATAGTACCCAAGTCAGAAGTTTATCAGCTTCTACGATTACATCAGGCAAGTAAACACGACTACAGTATGCAATTATGGTCTATTTTAGTGTTAGAAAAATGGCTAAGTCGTTTTTATAGATGAAAGTACTATACATCCATCAGTATTTCAGGACCCCCGAAGAAGGAGGAGCTATTCGCTCATACTATCTCGCAAAGGGGCTGGTGGATCATGGTATTGAGGTTGAATTAATTACGGCACACAATAGCAGAAAGCCAATAACTAAAAACATTGACGGCATAAAAGTTCACTACCTGCCGGTGTTTTATGATAATGAACAAGGCTTTATACAAAGAACTTATGCCTTTTTTAAATTTATGCACCTTGCCAGAAAGAAGGCGAGAGATATTAAAAATATTGATATCTGTTATGCGACATCTACACCTTTAACCATTGGCTTGTCGGCTCTTAAGATTAAACGCGACCAAAATATCCCATACTATTTTGAGGTTCGAGACCTGTGGCCGGAAGCCCCGTTTCAGATGGGCGTAATTAAAAACAAATACATTAAAAAATATCTTAAGAACCTAGAGAAGCAGGTATATCGTAATGCGAGTAAGATTGTGGCACTCTCACCGGGAATAAAGGAACAAATTGAGAGCGAAGGCTCAGATAAACTAATTACGGTGATTCCGAATATGTCGGATGTGGACTTCTTTGTTCCGGAGGAAAAGACGCCAGAGATGGAGGCCCTTTTCAATGTAGAAGGAAACTTTGTGGTAAGCTATTTTGGCACCATTGGCCTGGCTAACCATTTAGAATACCTGTTGGCTGTGGCTAACGAATCACTTAAGGCCAACTTACCAATCCAATATTTAATAATTGGCAGCGGGGGCCAGCTTACAAGGTTGAAATATCTTGTTAAGCACTTTAACCTGGATAATGTTCGGTTTTTGCCATTTCAGAGTAAGTTTAATCTAAAGCGGGTATTAAATGTTACCGATGCGGCATACGTGTCTTTTGCGAGGAAGCCAATTATGGAAACAAATAGCCCTAATAAGTTTTTTGATGCTTTGGCTTCAGGTAAAATGATTGTCACCAACACTAAAGGCTGGGTAAAAGATATTGTTGAAAATGACAATTGTGGTTTTTATTATGACCCCGACAAGCCTAAAGAGTTTGTTCGTTCAATAATACCGTACCTGGAATCATCGATACGGCTCAAACAATCTCAGCAAAATGCTCGCATGGTTGCAGAAACCAAATTTGCAAAATCAGCTCAGGTTGAAAAGCTTATTGAATTGATATCTCAGCCTTAAAGAATTAACTATTTATGACCACAATTATTAATCTTCAGGACATTTTATCTGCCGTAAAAGATGTTGATGTTGTGGCTGTAATGGAGGAGGCTTTTGTCGAATACAGCAATGGCAATTCGGTTGTACCGCCGGTTGGCGAACTATTATTTGACAAGCCAAAAGGAGATACACATATTAAATATGGCTATATAAAAGGCCAGCAACTCTATTGTATTAAAATAGCCTCCGGCTTTTATGATAACCCAAAACTTGGCCTTTCTTCCAGCCAGGGCATGATGCTGCTCTTCAGTCAAAAAACAGGTGAGCCCGTCGCAATATTATTAGATGAAGGAAAGCTAACGGATTTACGCACTGCCGCCGCCGGAGCATTGGCAGCAAAGTATTTTGCTCCTCAAAAGATAAAGGCTATAGGTATAATTGGCACAGGAATTCAGGCAAGGCTACAGCTACAGTATCTGCAAAAACAAACAAATTGCAAAGAAGTCTGGATCTGGGGAAGAAATACTCAGAATGTGAAAAAGTTCAAAGATGAAATAGACTCTAGTTACGCTGTTCACATTGCTTCTTCAGCAGCAGAACTTGCGAAGACTTGCAACCTGATTGTAAGCACAACCTCTTCAAATAAGCCACTATTATTTGCTGATGATATAATGCCGGGAACACATATTACAGCAATGGGCTCTGACACATCCGGAAAACAAGAATTAGAAAGCAAGTTACTAGAAAGAGCAGATATACTAATTGCTGATAGTATAAGCCAAAGCAAAAGCCGGGGCGAGGTCTTTCGTGCTATTGAAGACCGAGCGATTAAGCCCGAAAAAGTTCAGGAGCTTGGCAATGTTATTCAGAAGAAATCTTTGCAAAGAACAAGTGAAGAGCAAATAAGCATTGTTGACCTTACGGGTGTGGCCGTGCAAGACATAATGATTGCTACGGCAGTTTATAAAAACCATTTTCGCCCTTAATTTTATATAATGAAGATTCCAATATTTGAGCTGGAAAGAGTACAGTCACTTTTCGAGAACACTGTCGACTATAACCTTACTGAAAGTGGCTTCCATCCATATACCCTGAATGAGCTATTGGATAAGGAGCAGCTAGAAAACCTGAATAATCTCGTTTTGAGCTACGGTCAGACCAATGGCTCCATTCCTCTTCGAAGGAGAATAAGTGATTTATATGATGAAACCAATGTAGATAACATATTGGTAACCAATGGTTCTGCTGAAGCAAACTTTATTGCTTGTCATACATTATTGGAGGAAGGTGATGAAGTAGTAATGATGCTTCCCAACTATATGCAGATTTGGGGAATTGCTGAGGAAATGGGTTGTTCCGTTAAGGGTTTTAGCCTATCCGCAGATGATAAATGGGCTCCCGACCTCGCAGAATTGAGGGAGAAGGTGACATCAAAGACAAAAATGATAGCTATCTGTAATCCTAACAACCCAACCGGCTATATTCTCACCAAAGAAGAGATGAAGGAAGTTATAGCCATTGCCAAGAGTGTAGATGCGTGGATTTTTAGTGATGAAGTTTATAGAGGAGCCGAACTAAATGGTATTACGATAAACAGCTTTCTTGGGATGTATGACAAGGTGTTGGTTAATGGGGGCTTGTCAAAAGCTTATGCCCTCCCGGGACTGAGACTCGGCTGGTTAGCAGGACCAGAAAAGATGATTGCAGACTCCTGGGCATATTCTGATTATACATCAATTACAGCAGGAATAATGAGCCACTTCCTTGGCGAAATTGCTTTGCGGCCAGACAAGCGGCAGGAAATATTGGCAAGAAACAGGGCGATGCTGAATGAAAACTTGGCAGTAGTAAAAGAGTGGCTGGATCAATACGGCAACTTATTCGAATATATTGACCCACAAGGCGGCGGAATGTTATTTATTAAATACAATCTGGAGATTAACTCAACCGAGTTGGCGGAATGGCTACGCACCGAGAAGAGCGTATTTATTTTGGCCGGAGATACATTTGGCATGGATAAATACTTTAGAATTGGCATTGGAGCACCCAAAGAATATTTACTTGAAGGATTAGAAAGGGTGAAGGAGGCTTTAAAAGAGCGATTTGGCGTATAAACACTTATGCACGAAGGGTATTTATCAATGCGACCCTTGGAGAATTAGAGTTCTACCTAGGCACTTTCTAAAAAGGATTATACTTTGCCCCGTTTAGGATCTCCTGTGCATCCGGGTTGGCCATAAGTTCCTGTAGGCTAACCTTGCTATTACGCTCATGGTACGCCTTAACAATATCCCAGCCAATCCAGGCCCCAACTCTACCCGGGCACTGCGTCCCAATTTCCGTTACGTTTGGCCTTTCGTCTAAATATTTGGATTTGGTTGTATGCTTGGTTTCAAACAGAAGCTCGTTCTCTAAGAAATGATACCACAAGAGGTTCTTGTTTTCTTTAACATTTACCAGCTCCTTATCATCATACCAAATAATTAATGAGTCAGGTGTACACGGCATCATATTTTTAGTAAAGAAGTATTTCTTACCATAGTAGATCATATCAGCAGCCATGGTGTTATCAGCAGGATCCTCACGTAGATAGCGATCGGCGTAAAGTAATATAGTTGCCGGCACTATGTAGGGTTTATCGTATCGCTGCAAAATATATTGAGGGATTCCTTGAGGCCTGTATTTGCCCTGTGGACCAAGGTAAAAGTCGAGGCCAATAATAATTCGCTCTTCGCTTACATACATTTCACTACTACCAAAGCCAGTAACCATAGTCTGAATTACCGGAGGCTTAAAATCAGGATAATAATAGCGTATATAAGAAAAAGCCTCCTCAAATTCTTTTTTCATATCACTCATGTCGCCAAAGTATTTCTCTGTCTCCATCAGCAACGAATCTGTATAAGGGTTTTTTAATACCCGGAACATCTCCCTGGCAAGTATGGTATCCGAAGGATATTGATTTGAACCTAGAAATTCTCGCGCTAGTATCGGGTAGTTTTGCAAAAACTGTAACAGCTCGCCAGGGTTTGTAACAGCAAACAAGCGGTCTTCCAGTCGCTCAAGGACTACTGGTACGCTTTCGGTTAGGGAGGGGGCATCTATGCATATTTTTTCTTCTATTGAGCAAGAAAAAAGAGCCAGTACAAGAAGAGCTATTAATTTTTTCATGAGGTGCAATGATAATTAAGCAGAACATTACCTCAAAACGTAATGGCCCAATTAATCGTATAATGAAATACTAAATGCCTGGTTACTAATATTCCCGAGGTAACAATTACCCCGGTCAAAAATATTCAGATTGAACCCCTAATCTATTTCAATTATCTCCATCTCGCTATTCAGGAACTTATATTCTGTCATAGGCAAAGAAGAATCCTCAATCATTTTTATCCATTTATGATATTTCATAAACCACTTGAAGCGTACAGAGTAAACTCCTCTGGAGAAATATGAATATAAATATGGATGTAACGCCAGCGTTACATTATTTTCATTCTGATCAACGAGCAAATGCTTAAGCATTTGCTCAATATCCTCTGACACCTGAATTGAAGCAGTAATTTGACCGGTTCCATTGCATGTAGGACATTTTTCGGCGGTGCTGATATTTACCTCAGGTCTTACCCGTTGTCTGGTAATTTGCATCAGGCCAAATTTTGATAAAGGCAATACGGTAAATTTCGACCGGTCGCCCTTCATCTCATCCTTCATTTTTTGATACAGCAGCTTTTTATTTTCAGCCCTTCGCATATCAATAAAGTCAATGACAATAATACCACCCATATCTCGCAGGCGTAATTGCCTGGCAACCTCAGCGGCAGATTCCATGTTAACAGATAACGCTGTAGATTCCTGATCGGATTCTGAGTTTGATTTATTACCACTGTTTACATCAACAACATGTAATGCTTCAGTGTGTTCAATGATTAAATAGCCCCCACCTCTTACGCTAACCGAACGGCCAAAGAGCAGCTTAATTTGCTTTTCAATGCCAAAGGCCTCAAAAATCTTGGCTCGCCCATTATAATACTTAACTATCTTCTCCTTCTCGGGGGCAATTTTTTTAGTATAGGCTTTAATCTCTTCAAACATCTCCTTGTCATCGATAGTAATACTATCAAAGGATTCGTTTAATACATCTCTTAGAATAGATGATGTTTTGTTTATTTCTCCGATGACGACATCACGAGGTTTTGCTGTTCGAAGGGTTTTTATACCACTTCTCCAATCCTCAAAAAGGTGGTTGAGGTCGTTATGAAGCGCAGCAACATCTTTACCATCGGCAACAGTTCGGATGATTATACCGAAGTTTTCGGGCTTAATAGATGTTAACAGGCGTACGAGCCGCTTGCGTTCATCGCTATTTGTTATTTTTTTAGATACGCTTACCGTATTTGAGAACGGTACCAATATGATATACCGTCCGGCAAGTGACAACTCACAGGATAACCTTGGCCCTTTGGTGGAAATGGGTTCTTTTACCACTTGCACCAGAATCTTCTGGTTTTTAGTAAGAACATCTGCGATCTTCCCGTGCTTATTAATATCGGGAAGAATCTTAATCTTACTTAAGTCGCTGGTTACTCCGCCTTTGTGTTGAACTTGCTTCGTATACTTATTTAGCGACAATATTTTTGGTCCGAGATCAAGATAGTGAAGAAACGCATCTTTTTGATATCCAACATCTATAAATGCTGCGTTTAAACCGGGAACAACTTTTTTAACAGTTCCCAGGTATATTTCTCCAACAGTAAATTGATTTCCATCTTCTTCACGATGGTACTCCAGAAGACCTTTGTCTTTTAGTAGGGCTATTCGGCATCCTTGCTGAGTTGAACTAACTACTAATTCGTTACTCAAAACTTTAATGCTTTAAATGAATAAATACTTTTGAAACGGCTATAAAAGATAAACCAATTCCAGTTCAGGCTCTTTAGCCTAAAATCTACTTCTTCTTGTGTCTGTTTTTTCTTAGACGCTTCTTTCGCTTGTGTGTAGCGATTTTATGTCTTTTTCTTTTTTTACCGCAAGGCATAATCTTAAATTTTTGTTGTTAACAATCGGCCTAAGCCGCTGTATTTAATTATTTATATAGGCCAAAAGCCTAATTTGTAACTATTTCAATTATCTAATACCCAATCACAAATTGAACGGGAGCGCAAAGTTATCCCTTTTGTAGAAATAATCAAGCATAAACCACTCGATTTTAAGTAGCAATAAAGAAATAAGCGGATTTTTAGAACGAAAACCTCCAGGTTAACCTACCTTGGAGCTTCCTTTTATTTTATTAACAAAAACTTTAGAAGGCTTAAAACTCGGAACATAATGCTCATCAATAACAATGGCTGTGTTCTTAGATATGTTTCTGGCAATTTTCTTAGCTCTCTTTTTGTTGATAAAACTACCAAAGCCTCTAACATAAATGTTTTCACCATCGGCCATAGAATTCTTTACAACATTAAAAAATGCTTCTACTGTTACACTAACATCGGCCTTATCGATACCGGTTTTATCTGCTATTTGAGAGATTACGTCTGCTTTAGTCACGTTAAAAAGTTTTAATAAATTAATATAAATGGCTAGAAGCCAATGATTTTGGCACAAATTTAACCGCAAAGTTTTAATATAAAAATAATTCAAAGAGTTTTGCGAAGCATTCATGGACAATCACCTAAAGAACTTGCAAGATCACCCATTTTCAATAGCCATTATCAAATGGTATAATAAGAACAAGCGCGCTCTTCCCTGGCGAGAATCTCCTAACCCTTACCGTATATGGCTGTCAGAAATAATTCTTCAGCAAACCAGGGTGGCTCAGGGGTTACCCTATTACAACCTTTTTGTAAACAAATATCCTGAGGTTGCCGATCTGGCAAGCGCCAGTGAAGATGAAGTTTTGCGATTATGGCAAGGCCTTGGCTATTACTCCAGAGCCCGAAACCTGCATAAATGTGCTAAGGAGATTGCCTCACAGTATAATGGTAAATTCCCCGGATCAATGAAATCTTTGCTTTCATTGCCAGGTATTGGTAGATATACCGCTGCCGCTATTGCTTCATTGGCATACAATGAAGCCGTACCGGTTGTAGATGGTAATGTTTATCGAGTGTTAGCTCGTTATTTTAATATTGCAACAGACATCGGATCAAGCAAGGCTTTTAGTCAATTTTATGATTTATCAATACTATTAATTGATAAGACTGTTCCGGGCAAGTATAACCAGGCGGTGATGGAGTTCGGTGCACTTTATTGTAAACCACAAAACCCTGATTGTGAGAATTGTGTATTGCAAGATGGTTGTGAAGCAAATGCTAAATCGTTACAAAAGAAATTGCCGGTTAAGAAACGGAAACCAAAATCAAGAAAAAGGTACTTAAATTATTTTCTAATTCAACATGAAGGTAAAATTCTTATGCGCCAAAGAGCAGAAAAAGACATTTGGCAGGGGCTTTATGAATTTATGCTGATCGAACAGCCAAATCCGGCAACCGATGATTTAATGTCTCATCCGGAACTAGAAAACATAGATGCCGGCAACGCAGAAGTTATAATGAATAATAAAATAATTCGTCATGTATTAACACACCAGTTGTTATATGTTAATTTTGCAGTTATCAGTATTAAGAAAAACACTAAACTGATTGATGACTTATTAACAAAGGAGTTTAGATGGTATGATTGGCATGAAGTAGAGGAGCTGCCAAAACCAGTTTTGCTAGCAAACTTTTTGGATACCTATTTGAATTCGATAAATTTACAATAAGAGATAAAGAACATGGCAGGAGTAAACAAAGTAATCTTAGTAGGAAATTTAGGAAAAGACCCGGAAGTTCGTCATTTAGAAAGCGGTGTGCCAGTAGCATCATTTTCTGTGGCTACATCAGAATCTTATAATGACAGAAATACCGGAGAGAAGAAGACCGTTACCGAATGGCATAATATTGTACTTTGGCGGGGATTGGCTGAAGTAGCAGAGAAATACTTGCACAAAGGAGACCAGGTTTATATTGAAGGCAAGCTTCGTACTCGCCAATGGGAAAAAGATGGCGTTACTCGTTATTCTACTGAAATAATAGGAGAGAATATGACCATGCTTGGTGGAAGACCAAAGCCCGAAGGGGCACCTGCACCAGCAGCGACTAGTGCGCCAGCCAGTCAACCTGCAGCGACTCCAGCTAAGCAAGCTGAAAGTCCAAGCCAGCCCGCGGAGCCGTCAGCTAACACCTCCGAGACAGAGGTAGATGATCTGCCCTTTTAACTTATTAACAACAAATGGCACAGGGCTGCGTAAAACTGATTAACTAAACCAAAATCGTTGGAAACAAGCATAGTTGATGAACCTCCGAGTCAATTACTCGTAATCTTAGGACAACATATTCAAGGAGAGGCTTTAATTAGTCTACCCATCTATCTTATTTATGTTGGGGTTATTTTATCGGTGTTATTGGTGCTCTCTGCATTAATATCCGGATCTGAGGTGTCTTATTTTTCTATTAATCTTCATGAGCTTGATGAGCTGAAAAAGAGTACCCGGAAAGTAGATGAGCGCATTGTAAAGCTACTAGCGGAACCTAAATTTTTGCTGGCAACAATCTTGATCCTTAATAATTTCGTAAATGTTGCTATCGTTAGTATAGCCACCTATGTAACATGGGAAATATTTGAAGGAGTTAACCAGGCTACCTTAATTATGGGACTCACACTAATCATCACCTTCTTAATTGTGTTTTTTGGAGAGATTGTCCCTAAGATTTATGCTAATCAACAAAGAGTTGTTTTCGCAAGAAAAACCAGCAATTTGCTCACATATGCTTCTAAATTAGTGAGACCACTCTCATGGCTTCTCATAAACCTAACCAAGGTTGTTGAAAAAAGAATTGAGCGAAAGGCATACGATGCCTCATCAATAGAGGAGGTTCACCAGGCACTGGAAATGACTACTCAATCAGGCATAACCGAGGAAGAAAAAGATATTCTTAAAGGCATAGTTAACTTTAGCACCATTTCAGTTACCCAGGTAATGCGTTCCCGCATGGACATTATTGCCATTGAAAATAATATTAGTTACCATGAACTGATGGATGTTATCAACAAAGAGGGCATTTCGCGCATACCGGTTTATGAAGAAGATATTGATAAGATTAAGGGGATTTTATATGTAAAAGACCTGCTGCCTTTTATTGAGAAGGACGAACAATTTAAATGGCAGGACCTATTGCGCCCGGCCTATTTCGTTCCTGAGAGCAAGATGATAGATGACTTGCTAAAGGATTTTCAGGAAAAGAGAGTACATATTGCTATTGTCGTGGATGAGTACGGCGGTACATCCGGGCTGCTTACCATGGAGGATGTTCTCGAAGAAATTGTTGGCGAAATAAGTGATGAGTTTGATGAGGAAGATGAGCCGTTTCAGAAAATTGCCGAAGACATTTACGACTTCGAAGGCAGAACCTCCATTAATGATATGTGCAAAGTTTTTAAAGTTGATGCCAACTTCTTTGATGATATTAGAGGAGAAAGTGAATCAATAGGGGGCATGCTGCTTGAAGAGTTTTCAAACCTACCCAATACCGGGGAGTTTATTAATTACGGAAACTTCAACTTCACGATACTTGCCGTAGATAGTAGAAGAATTAAAAAGGTTCGCGTAAAAGTCGGGTGAGATGAGATTATTAATTCTGCTTGGGTTTATCCTCCTTATTGTTGCTTGTGAACAAACCTATACTCCTAAGCCAAGAGGCTATAACCGTCTATCATTGCCACCAAGAGAGTACGTTTCTCTTCCTGATAGTCTGCCTTACACTTTTGAAATATCAAAAGCCGCCAAAATTTTACGTGACAGTTCTTATATTGCTGAGAGGTATTGGATTGACTTGTATTACCCTGACATAAAGGCGAACATTCAGATTACATATAAAAACCTGAATAAGAACACGCAATTTTTAAAGGAGTTGGTTAACGACTCATATAAACTAACATCAAAGCATCAGATAAAGGCTTATGCTATTGAGGAGTCAGTTGTAAGAACACCAAGAGGCAAAACAGCGGTAATCGCCGAACTGGAAGGAGAGGTTCCCAGTCAGTTTCAGTTTTTTATCACCGATTCAACGGATAACTTTATTCGCGGAGCATTATATTTTCGCACCTCTACAAAAAACGATTCCTTAGCTCCTGCTATTGAGTATATGAAGATCGATGCCATGCATATGATAAATACGCTGGAGTGGAAAGAGCCCGGTTCTAATAAGAGGGACCTATAATTAGGGGAAACAAGATCAGAGCAAAGCAGCTGACATAAGTTACTAATGCTCAAAATATTATCATTAGCTCACTTACAATCGATATATTCCACTATTCTGTGGAATAGTAGAATGACAGATTTGCTTATAGCTTTTATCCTATCGTACGAGAGGTGTGCTTTGCGCTGAAATAGGATAAAGAAATGCCTTTACTATGGCTCTTCGTAATAAACCACATGCATTACGGTTTGTCCCACAGCCTTAAGTGTGTTCTTGTCAATAATACTCATATCGTCCTTGCGGGTATGATGCCAGTTGCCAAAGTAACCAAACTCAGGTTCCCAATGGAGAATATCTATCATGGGTATCTTGGCAATAGTGTTTACATAATAGTGATCATCTGTAATTTCACCTTCTTTCTGAGGGATAAAATATTTAGAGTAGCCAATTTCAGCAGCCGTAGTCCAAACATTTTTCAACACTTTTTTCGCCATTCTGTGGGAGATTCCTTCATAAGGAAAGCGAGCATTTTTACCACCAACCATATCAAGTAAGATGCCATAATAGGCAGCATAGCCCTGCTTATTCTTTGCCCAATATTGTGATCCCAAACACCAGGTCCCTGGCCGTCCATTACCCTCCTGCCCCCAGTCTTCACCATCAAAGAACATTAGATCCACGCCCACTTCGGGCGAACCAGCCGCTTGAATTTTTCTTGCGATTTCAAGTAATACACCTACACCGCTGCCACCATCATTAGCACCATCAAAGGGTGAGGTTGGCTGCTCCTTGTCTTTCGATGCCCATGGGCGTGTATCCCAGTGCGCCGCAAGCAATATTCGCTTTTTTGCCGTTGGGTTAAATGAACCCATAATATTTCTTAAGGAAAGAGTAACACCATCATAAGTAGTTGCCTCAAACGACTGAACTGAAACATTGGCACCATAACCCTCCAGCCGAGATATGATTTTATCACCGGCAGCAATATGAGCATTGGTGTTAGGAATTCGTGGCCCAAAATCAACTTGCTCCTGAATAAACGAATAGGCAGAATCAGCACTAAAATCCGGAACCTCCACCACTCTCGCGGGCTTATTACTTTCGTTATTGGTTTTATCGGAAGACTTACAGCCATAAATAAACGTAAGTAACCCCAAAAAAAGGACTTTATTCTTCATATGCCCATTCAATTTTCGTTTTCATATCTTTTACAATAACCCCATTTTCCTTTAGGGCGGCCCTGATTTCATCTACTTTGTCAAAGTCTTTTCTAAACTTTGCCTGTTTGTAGATCTCTATCATAGAGTCGATAACATCATTAAAGTCAGCCGGTTCTTCTTCCTTTAGGCCAAGTATGTCTTCAACGAACTCGATATATGTTTGTTTTAATTTATTAAACAACTCTTCTCCAATTTCACCGAACTTTAAGCCACCCGTGTTAAGTGAGTTTATCTTTTTTAGTAAATTAAAAAGTTGTCCTATGGTTAAGGCAGTATTGAAATCATCGTTCATTGCCGTATGGCAACTTTCAATTTGCTTTTCAAGTTGTGAGATAGCGGTCTCGTCGGTCTTGCCATCATCAATAACGAAAGATAGTCCCTTTACGGCACGCAAACCATTAATAAGCTTTTTAAAACCTTTGGAGGATGCTTTCAGGGCATCATTAGAAAAATCCAGGGTGCTGGAATAATGTGATTGCATCATAAAGAACTTCACCGTCATTGGTGAATAGGCCTGATCTAATAGCTTGTGGGTGCCGGCAAAGAGCTCATGTGGAAGAAATGAATTTCCTAAAGACTTGCTCATTTTCTGTCCGTTCACCGTAAGCATATTGGTGTGTAGCCAGTACTTTACCGGGTCTTTACCATGGGCGCCAACAGACTGAGCTATTTCACATTCGTGATGCGGGAACTTTAGGTCCATGCCTCCTCCGTGAATATCAAAAGTGTCGCCCAGATATTTTGTGCCCATGACAGAACATTCTAAGTGCCATCCGGGGAAACCCTTACTCCAGGGAGACGACCAGCGCATAATATGCTCGGGAGAAGCTTTTTTCCACAAAGCAAAATCTACGGCATTCTTCTTCTCGGCCTGGCTATCCAAAGCACGGCCACTTTCCATCATCTCATCAACGTTGCGCCTGGAGAGCTTACCATAATTATGGTCCTTATCGTATTTTTTTACATCGAAATAGATAGACCCATTAGCTTCGTAGGCAAACCCTTTATCAAGCAATGTTTCGGTAAGTTCAATTTGTTCAACAATATGCCCGGTAGCTGACGGCTCAATGCT
>Ga0164313_10003290_pt1 | contig 14419 bp, 14 predicted proteins | sample GuaBasSedimGuay4_FD_113735 | JGI IMG/M metagenome (GOLD analysis project Ga0164313, IMG submission 113735) | Subseafloor sediment microbial communities from Guaymas Basin, Gulf of California, Mexico - Guay4, Core 4569-4, 0-3 cm | ecosystem: Environmental > Aquatic > Marine > Hydrothermal vents... | reverse complement strand
TACTTTCTGATTTTCAACTTCACAATAGACAAATACACTTTTCATTTTAATAATTTTTAATTAATACTAATTAACCGATCGTGTGATTTTCAATTAATTCTTTGATCATCATTTCGATATCAGCATCTGAATCACTTAATAATTTCGCCTCACTAGCTGTTAATACGATACTTTCAACACTTTTTACTTTAGTGGGTGAACCAGGTAAACCAATTTTATTAGTATCTGCATCAATATCTTCTACAGACCATTCAGGTATTGCTAAATAGGTTCTTTTATCATGCAATTCTCTTATATATTCTTCAGTTTTAGCAGATTTCAATTCGCTGTTGGTTCTTGCATATTTATATTTCATCACTCTTTTTGCATGCCGTGATCTACAACTTGGCGAAGAACTATGCACTGTCATTAAACAAGGGAATGGCGATGATACTGTTTCAATACCTTTTTCTAATCGTCTCTTTGCTACGATCTCATCATCATTAATTGATAAAATTTCTTCAACATAAGTCACTTGAGGTATTTTTAATTTTTCGGCACATTGAGGTCCCACCTGTGCAGTATCTCCGTCAATGGCTTGTCTTCCTCCAAGTATTAAATCAAAAGGTGCCAATTTTTGAATGCCTTTTACCAAAGTATAACTGGTAGCCAATGTGTCTGCACCACCAAATCGCCTATCGGAGATCATAACTCCATAATCCGCTCCACGGTAATAGCCCTCTCTAATTATATCAGCTGCTTTTTTTGGACCCATTGTTAAAATAATAACTTCTGTTCCAGGAATTCGATCCTTAATATCTAGTGCCAATTCTAGAGCATGATAATCGTCTGGATTAAAAACAGTTGGTAATTTCCCTCTATTAACAGTGCCATCAGGCTTCATGGCATCTGGACCTACATGTCTGGTATCGGGTACTTGCTTTGCTAATACTATTATTTTTAGTGATCTCATAGTTTCCTAAACAATGGTTTTTTGATTTTTCAAAATAAATCAAATTCTAGCAATAAAAATATGATATTGCTCATACTTGATTTATTTTAGTGTGGTAGTGTGGTAGTGTGGTAGTGTGGTAGTGTGGTAGTGTGGTAGTGAAAATAATTCTCTTGAGCTTATTTATAAAAATAACGAAAAGAAATTTCCATAAAAAAAGGGTGACCAATTAAGATCACCCTTTAGAATTCATTTTTAAAAATATTATTTCTTTGGCTCCTCTTTTGAATCGCTTTTGGAATTTTCAATAGCAGTATTTCCCATTGTTATTTCATCCATTAATGCGGTACTGATTCCCATATTTGAAAATCCGCCATCGTGAAATAAATTTTGAAGTGTTACTTTTTTGGTCAGATCTGAAAACATAGTTATCGTATAATCTGCACATTCCAAAGCCGTGGCATTTCCTAAGGGTGACATCTTATCTGCAAAATGTAAGAAACCATCAAATCCTTTTACTCCGCTTCCTGCTGTAGTTGGTGTTGGGGACTGAGAAATAGTATTTACTCGAACCTTTTTATCGCGTCCAAAGTAATAACCAAAGCTACGTGCTATGGATTCCAAATAAGCTTTATTATCTGCCATATCATTATAATCTGGAAATACTCTTTGTGCAGCCATATACGTTAAAGCAATAATACTACCCCATTCACTCATGACGTCTTTATTGTAAAGAACACTCATCATCCTATGAAACGATAAGGCTGAAACATCCCAACCTTTCTTAGTGAAATTATAATCTTGATGGGTATAGTGATTTCCTCTTCTCACATTTACAGACATTCCAATCGAGTGCAAAACAAAATCAATTTTTCCGCCTAATATTTTTACAGATTCATCAATAAGGTGTTCAAGGTCCATCACAGATGTGGCATCTGCAGGGATGATTTGAGATCCTGTTTTTTCAGCTAAGTCAGAAATAGATCCAAGACGCAATGCAACTGGAGCATTGGTCAATACAAATGTGGCTCCTTCTTCATGAGCTCTCTCTGCTACTTTCCAGGCAATAGACTTTGAATCTAATGCTCCAAAAATAATCCCTTTTTTCCCTTTTAATAAATTATATGACATAGTTGGTTTTATTATTTAATCTTAATTGATTTTTTAATTTCAAATACCCATTCATTGTTACTAAAAACAATAAATAAGTGTGCAAATATACAATTAATTCAATAATTCTTTTGCGTGATTAATTGCAGATTCGGGACGTTCCTTCCCTCCTATCATTTCTGCAATCTCGTTTACACGTTCCTCTTTATTTAAAAGTTTCAATCCAGTAACCGTTCGATCGCTTATATCTTCCTTGAATATTTTAATATGGCTAGTTCCCTTAGCGGCTATCTGGGGTAAATGAGTAATACATAGCAATTGCATGGATTGACTCATAGCGTCTAAAATAGCTCCCATTTTATAGGCTATTTCTCCAGAAATTCCTGAATCTATTTCATCAAAAATCAGTGTTGGCAAATGTTTGTACTGTGCCAATACAGCCTTAATTGCGAGCATTATTCTACTTAATTCTCCTCCCGAAGCTACTTTTTTTAAGGGTGCAAATGCCAGCCCTTTATTTGCTGTAAATAACAAGTGTAACGTATCTGTACCGTTCTTTCTGAAATGGGTTGAACGCGAAATCTCAAATTTAAATTGAGCATTCGGCAGTCCTAATTCTATCAAGAAGACTTTTAGTTTTTCTTTAAGAGTGGGAATAACACCGATCCTCTTTAAATGAATCTTTTCTGCTAAAGTTGAAACTTCCTTTTTTAAATTAGCCTGTTCCTGTTCCAGTCCAGCAATACGCCCATCCAGATTATTAGTGATCTCAATTTTAGATTCTAATGTATTTTGAATCTCCATTAGTTCTTCGACTGTATCTGCTGAATGCTTTTGTTGCAGCTTATAAACCAATTGAAGCACTTCATTTATCTCAAATAATTTCTCAGGATCTGCTTCGGTTCTGGAAGATGAACTATGAAACTCATCTGAAATATCTTCTAATTCAATAATTACACTATTCAATCTTTTCCACAGGTCTTCAAATTCAGATGAAAATCCCCGAAGATTAGACAAGGCAAGTCTACCTTCCTTAGCTGTTTCAAGAGTTCCATACTGATCTTCAGAAAACAATTGAATTAAATGAGCCAAAGATTCCTGAATAGCTTCCGAATTATTTAGAGTTTCATAAGTTTCTTCAAGCTCTTTTAATTGTACAACTTCCAATTTAGCCTCCACCAATTCATTATATAAAAATGTATTATAATCGAGTTCTTTGGAAGCTGATTCTTTTTTATATTTTAATTCGGTTAGCGTTTCTGAAATATCATTAAATTCTTTTAACTGTCTCGAATAGTTTTTTAAAAGATCTGAATTACCTGCTAAAACATCGATAACTTCCATCTGAAATACTTCTGAAAATAAATTGAGGGTTTCATGTTGGCTATGAATATCAACTAAATGAGGGGAAAGTTCCTGTAATTGAGATAGTGTTACTGGAGTATCATTGACAAATGCTCTTGATTTTCCTGAAGGTAAAAGTTCCCTCCTTACAATAGTATGAATATCAAAATCTAAATTATTCTTTTTAAAAACAGCTAATAAAAGGTGTTCTTCCAGTTTAAATTCTGCTTCAATTACACATTTTCTTGAAATATCTTTAACACTGCTCAAATCCGCTCGCTTCCCTAAAAGAAGGGCTAATGCACCTAATAATATGGATTTACCTGCTCCAGTTTCACCAGTAATTATGGTTAAACCAGTAGTAAAATCTACACTAATATCATCTATCAGTGCATAATTTTTTATGGAAAGGCTTTTTAACACAAAGGCAATTTAAAAAAATAAAGTTCCTTATTCAAGAAGTTTATAATTAGTTTGTTAAGAAAGAAAAGAAAATTAGTATTTAATATTAGTCCAATTAGTACGTAATGATGGTGCCATTCGATTCAGGTCATTTACAAGAGTTGTGATATTCACACTTGGGCCATCACTAAAAACACTCTGTATCTCATCTCCTTTAGCATCAAAAAATGTACGCAATAGAAAGGAATTTGGGCGTCTATCATTTATCTTTTTTAAGATAGCAATTGCTGATACAATATTCTCCTTAGCATCTCTTGGTGATTTTGACATTAGATCCAAGCCATATCTATGGTATTCGTATAGAACAGTATGGTATTCTTTATAAACCTGAGAGATCAAGGCAGCGTTATACCGAAATCTTGATTGTGTCCCGTCTGAAGATTTCCATCCCAATGAGCCACTTGAAGATGCAGTACTAACAATTTGTTTTGCGATATCAAAATATTTTTCTCCACCGTTTAATTCGTATGTTGCAGCATCAAGTCCGATGATAGTATATACATGAAATGCAATGACTGAAATCAAATTAGTATCAAAAGTATTAATATTAAAATTTAGTGACTGAAACTCACTATAGGTAAAGTCGAACTGACGATCATTATAATTATAAATTGGACTATCGTATGTAGACTGGAATATAGGCCTAGAAGCCTGTATCTGTATAGTACCCTTAAAAATATTAGCATTGAAATCTGTAATAATAATAGACATATTACAGTCTATACGTTCTTGATTTTTATATTCTTGAGTGGTCCAATTCGTATTATTAACAAATTCCATTAATTGTGTTTCTAGTGTTCTAAACACCTGTAGATTAGGCTCACCTGTTTGATCTGCATTAATAGATACCGTGCAATTTAGCTCTTGTGCATGACTAAAAAAGGTTATAAATAAAAACGAAATTAATAGTAAGAGTCTAGGCATGGAATTGTTTTATAATGTGTTGTAATATATCTTTTGCTACTTCTTTTTTGGATTTAACTTCAAAAGGGTGTACTTTATTGTCTCGGCTAATCAATGTTACTTTATTGGTATCAGTTTTAAAGCCTGCTCCTTTATCGTTCAGCGAATTTAATACAATTAAATCTAAATTCTTTTTTTTCAGTTTTGTTTTTGCATTTTCCAATTCATTTTCAGTTTCCAAGGCAAATCCAACAAGAAATTTATCGTTTTTAATTTCCCCCAAAGAAGCCAAAATATCCTTTGTTTTATTAAGGCTAAGTGTTATTGTATTCTCTTTCTTTTTAATTTTTTGAGAAGCTGTTTTTACGGGACTAAAATCTGAAACTGCTGCACTTAAAATGGCGATATCGCATTTTTTAAAATTTTCATGAACTATATTATACATCTCTTGAGCTGTGGTCACATTTAGCACAGTAACAAAATTATTGTCTATATTTAAACTAACTGGTCCTGTTATTAGAATAACTTGAGCGCCAAGGTCGGCTGCTGTTTCTGCAAGAGCAAAGCCCATTTTACCGCTTGAATGATTTCCAATAAAGCGTACCGGATCTATAGCTTCATAAGTTGGCCCTGCAGTGATCAAGACCGTCTTCCCATGTAAAGGAAGTTTTTTAAGAATATTATCCTCAACGAAAGAAACTATATCTACAGGCTCTGCCATCCTACCCTGCCCCATTAATCCACTAGCTAGTTCACCAACCGTAGCTGGTATTTGAATATTTCTAAAACTTTCTAATTTCTTAAAAGATTGTTGTGTTGTTGGATGCTTATACATATCTAGATCCATTGCAGGAGCATAGTAAACCGAACATTTTGCAGAAAGATACACAGCTAGTAACAGATTGTCACAAGTACCATTTGCCATTTTAGACATGGTATTCGCTGTTGCTGGAGCAATAATCATTAAATCTGCCCACAATGCTAAATCCACATGGTTATTCCATTGTGCATTTTCATCGTCTTCACTAGTAAAAGAGGAATAAACTTCGTTTTTAGAGAGGGTAGAAAGAGTCAGTGGGGTAACAAATTCCTTTGCAGAAGGAGTCATTACAACTTTAACATCAGCTCCTTTTTTTATAAGGAGTCGTACTAAATATGCAGACTTATAAGCAGCAATACCGGCAGTAATACCGAGTACAATTTTTTTACCACTTAAAACAGACATTTTTTATTCTTCTATTTCTTTGTCTTGAGTATTTCTATGGTAGATTTGATCTTCTAACCATTCCTGAACAGCAATTGCATGTGGTTTTGGAAGTTTTTCATAAAACTTAGACACTTCTATTTGTTCTTTGTTTTCAAAAATTTCTTCCAAACTATCATTGTAAGTAGCAAATTCATCTAGCTTTTCAAGAAGTTCTTTCTTGATATCGGCATTTATCTGAATAGCTCTTTTTGAAATAATCGAAATCGCCTCATAAATATTATTTGTTGGGGCATCGATTAAATTCTTATCAATAGTCGTAGTGTTTGAAGGGGCTTCAGAATTTTTTATATCTCTCATCTTTTTTAACTTGAAGTTTCAGTATTTGTTAATCTGGTTTCTATATCGGCCATAATCTTTTCAGCTTCTGGCATTAATTCACTCTCTTTATAATATTTAATAAAATCTGTATAATACTCTTTTGCAATTAATAAACGACCGTTTATCTTAGAAGGAACACTTTGTAAAGCCAATTGATAGGCAGCATCAAATCGTCCAAAAAAGGCATCTACTCTAAAAACCGAACCAGGATGATCACTGATAAAATTATCAAATGCAGCAATTGCATTAGTATAAGTAGCCAAGGCTTCTCCTAATTTCAAATATTGCTTAGCAATTTCAATATCTTTCTTTTCTAGTTTATATCTTAATTCAGATACTTTTTGATTGGCCTCTATTCTGTATTCAGAATCTGGAAAATTATCAATAAATATCTGTAATTTTTCTAATCCTTTCCGTGTTTCTGTCTGATCCTTAGAAAAAATTGGAGATAAGTGATAATAACTTTCAGCAGATAAATAAGCCGCATATTCAACACTATCGCTCTTCGGATAAGAATTTACAAAACGCTCAAACTGATATCCCGACAGATAATGATCCCCAAGGCTATAATATGTACTTGCATACATAAACATTAATTTTTCAGCTTGTGGCTTACCTCTAAACACTGGGACTATCTGCTCCATAAGCTTTAATGCCTTCTTATAACTTCCTTCATTATAAAGCATTTCTGCATAGCTATATTTCGCAGCAGCATCGGGTTCCTTCAATACTCTCTGGTATTCACTACAAGAGGAAAAAAGAAGAATTGTAAATAATACTAAAATACTTATTCTCATCGTTTTAAAAAACATCGTGCAAAAGTAATGAATTATACCTGATAACAAAAACTTATTATGGCACTAAAATATTGTTCTTGCACTTTATAAAATAACCTTTTTGAAATATTTAACGTACTGTCTCACTTAAACAGATTAAAATTCATCGACAAAAACAGCTATTTTAGATTGTAATTGAGCACTTACAGCAACTAAAGGTAAGCGTACCGCATTTCCACATAATCCCTTTTTAGTAAGCAAGGCCTTTATGCCTGCCGGGTTTCCTTCTTCAAAAATATAATCTATCACAGTTGTCAAATTATAATGAATTGAATAGGCTTCTTCATTTTTGCGATCTAAGCCTAAACGTATCATATTAGAAAATTCACTTGGAAACCCTCCCCCAATAACAGAAATCACTCCTGCACCACCTGCTAGCACCATAGAAAGTGCAAGCATATCATCTCCTGAAATTACTAAAAATTCATCTGTACTACCATCAATTAATCTCATAGCCTGAACTATATCCCCAGCTGCTTCTTTAATTCCAATTATATTTTTAAAACTTTTTGCCAGCCTAAAAACTGTTTCAGGTTGTACATTAGAAGCTGTTCTTCCTGGAACATTGTAGAGTATAATGGGTTTTGAAGTACAAGCAGCTATTGCAGAAAAATGTTGGTAAATTCCTTCCTGACTGGGTTTGTTATAATACGGGGAAACAGATAAAATAGCTGCGAAATCATCAAGATTTGTAGTCTTTATCTCATTCACAACAGCGGCGGTATTATTTCCGCCAATTCCTAAAACTAAAGGCAAACGCCCATTGTTTATTTCAACAATAGTTGCAATTACCTGCTTTTTTTCATCTCTAGATAAAGTAACGCTTTCAGCAGTAGTTCCTAATACAACAAGATAGTCAACACTGTTCTTTATGGAATAATTGACCACATTTTCTAAGCCTTTAAGGTCTATAGAAAAGTCATCATTAAACGGCGTTATCAAAGCTACTCCTGTTCCTATTAATTGCTTCATTTTTTTTCTTTTATTTCTCCCCGATGAATCGGGGAGTTACATTGATTTGTTTTTTTTATCTCCCGATGAATCGGAGTTTCTCCCTGATGAATCGGGGAGCTACATCAATTTATTTTATTTAAAACTCGTAAATACTTAATAAATTCAATTTTAAATTCTTCTACCTTTATCAAATCAACATTAATCAACAAGTCTGAAAGACGGTCATCTGTGCCCGAAAAACCAACTTTAAATTTAGCCTTACTGGCGGACATCATTAAATTCAGAAATTCATGATCCCCTTTATAATACCCTACCAACACATCGAAAGGAATATCCAAAAATTCTTTTGCATTGAGATTATCTATCTCTCCTTTCCATGTGAAATGTTTATTATTAATTTGATTTTGGCGTAAAGAAGGTACCTTTTTCTTTACTCGTATAAAGGTAAATATTTTTACATCTTTTCGCTGTAAACCAATATCTTTTACAAGCTCAAAAAGCCTTTCGAATTCATTAAAAAGGTCTTCATCTACCAGAAAACCAAGAGTTTTCAGGGGTTCGTTTATTTTTGAAGTATCCCTGTTTTTTAAATTTTTATGTATCCGTTTCCGAAGAAATCGCTGCTGTATTTTCTTAAACATTATTATTTTAATATTCAAAACAAAAGTACGTTTTTAGAAAGTAGTTTTGAATGAATTAAGAAATCATTAGTAAAAAATCATCTTCTGTAATAATAGGAATACCTAAACTTTCAGCCTTGGCCTTTTTACTAGGACCCATCTTATCCCCTGCCACCACATAACTAGTCTTCTTTGAAATAGAGCTAGATACTTTTCCTCCATTATCTTCAATAAGTTGTTTTAATTCGTTTCTGGAAACTTTGATGAAAACTCCTGAAACTACAAAGGTGTTAGCTTCTAGTTTGTTGGTTTGATTGGCTAATTTTTCCTTAGAAATTTCTAATTGAATTCCATAGGATTTTAAACGTTCAATGGTTGCTCTATTTTCTTCTGAAGAAAAGAAATCGATAACACTTTTTGCAATTACATCACCAATCTCATCTACATGTATCAACTCTTCTTCAGATGCATTGGCTAAAGCGTCAATATTTTTATAATGCTTAGCCAATTTTTTAGCTACTGTTTCACCTACATATCGTATACCCAAGGCAAAAAGGACTCTTTCAAATGGAATATCTTTTGAGGCCATCACTCCTGCAATTAAATTCTCTGCACTTTTTTCGGCCATTCGCTCTAAGGGCAAGATTTGCTCAATAGTTAATTCATATAGATCTGCATAGTTTTTAATCAATTCATTTTCCACTAATAATGAAACTGTCTCACTGCCCAAACCATCAATATCCATTGCTTTCCTAGAGATAAAATGCTGGATCCTTCCTATTATTTGTGGTGGACACCCTTCTGTATTCGGACAAAAGTGCTTGGCATCTCCTTCGGCTCTAATTAATTCAGTGTCGCATTCTGGACAATGAGTAATATAATATGTAGGCTGTGAGTCCAGTTTTCGTTTATCTATATCCACACCTACGATTTTAGGAATGATCTCCCCTCCTTTTTCAACCATAACGGTATCCGCTTCCCGAATATCCAATTTTGCAATCTGATCGGCATTGTGCAAAGAGGCACGTTTTACGATAGTTCCTGCCAATGCAACTGGTTCCAAATTAGCAACTGGTGTAATTGCTCCGGTTCTTCCCACCTGGTAAGTGATTTCATTTAATACAGTAAGCGCTTGTTCTGCTTTAAATTTATAGGCCATTGCCCAACGTGGTGATTTTGCTGTATAACCTAATTCTTCTTGCTGAAAAATACTGTTCACTTTTATAACTACACCATCGGTTTCATAGGGTAACTCATGACGATGAACATCCCAATGATTCACAAAGTCAAAAACTTCACTGATATTTTTAGCAACTTTAGCAACAGTTGGCACTTTAAAACCCCATTGACGTGCTTTTTCCAAACTTTCAAATTGTGTTTCAATCGGTAAACGATTACCTTTAACACTATATAACAAACAGTCCAAAGGTCGTTTAGCAACCTCGCTGCTATCCTGTAATTTTAAACTTCCTGAGGCTGTATTTCGCGGATTCCGATATGGATCTTCTCCCGCTTCAATACGCTCTTCGTTCATTTTCGCAAAGCCTTCAAAAGGCAAAACAATTTCACCCCTAATGTCAAAACGATCGGGAAATTCACCCTTTAGCTTCAGCGGAATCGAGTTGATGGTTTTGATATTTATAGTTACATCGTCACCCTGATACCCATCTCCTCTGGTTACTGCTCTTAGCAAGGCTCCATCCTGATAAGTAAGATTAATAGAGGCTCCGTCGTATTTAAGTTCACAGGTATATTCAACTTCCCCATCCACTAATTTTTTGATTCTTGTTTCCCATTCTTCCAGATCCTCCTTGGAGTAGGAATTTGCCAAGGAATACATTCTGAAATCGTGACTTACTGTATTAAAATTTTTGGTAATCTCCCCACCTACTCTCAGTGTTGGTGAATTGGGATCGTATAAGTCTGGGTGGCTTTCTTCGAGTTCTTGAAGTTCTTTTAATTTTATATCAAATTCATAGTCGGATATAGTAGGGGTATCCAATACGTAATAATTATAATTATGTTCCCGTAATAACTTGCGAAGGGAATTTATTTTATTTTCAATATTCATAAAACAAATATAAAACTCATTCTATAATTTTCTTTGGTTTCAGAAAACAGTTTATAAACAAAAAAGGCTGCCTAAGGTCCTGTAATTTTAGGATCCTGGGAAAGACAGCCCTTTTAATCAATAATTTTTTTTTGGATTGAATTATTTTTTCAATCGTCTATGAATATATTCCGTACTAAAGCGGCAAATACACCTCCTGCTATTGGAGCGACTATAAATAGCCAAAGCTGACTTAAAGCCATCCCTCCGGCAAAAACAGCAGGACCCAAACTACGCGCAGGATTTACTGAAGTTCCTGTAATTGGGATCACAACCATATGTATTAAAGCCAAGGAAAGTCCAATAGCCAGTCCTGCCATTTGTGGTGATGCATTTTTTGCAGTAGTACCAAAAATCACCATCAAGAATAAAAAAGTAAATACAAATTCTGCTATCAAAGCTGCTTGCATGCTATAGGCTCCTCCATATCCTTCTCCCCATCCATTACTTCCTAAAGCCCATTCTCCCATTGAAAAACCAGCAGAACCTGTCGCTAACATATATAAAACTCCTGCAGCAGCTACCGCTCCTACACATTGGAAAATTACATAGCCAACAGTATCTTTCATCGATAATTTCCCTGCTACTAACATTCCAATTGAAATTGCAGGATTAATATGACATCCTGAAATTGGACCAATAGCATAGGCCATTACAACCACAGCCAAACCAAAGGCAAGTGATATGCCCAATACACCAATTCCGGATGGACCAGATGCCGTAACACCAGCAATCGTGGCAGCACCACAACCAAATAAAACCAAAGCAAAAGTTCCTAGAGCCTCTGCAAAATATTTTTTTGTTGAATTCATTTTTTTTAATTTAATGGTTAATGTGCTTCAATATAATGAGTTTACATTAAAAGAAGATAACAATGTTTAAAAGTAAGTTGAAATAGTTGATAAGTCTGAGACGCCTTATCCTATGATAATAAAAAATCTAAGTCCGCTCCACATTCAACCATTTTGGTTTTTTGGGGTCTTTAAAATTTTTCATTTTATCGATCAAAGAATCTATATCAGTATCTACTAATAGCAGTTCATAATTATCCATCGATACAAAACCCTTCCTAACCATATTCTCAATTAGGCTAAGCAAGTCATCATAAAAGTGATTAATATTTAATAGGCCTATTGGTTTAGAATGCAAGCCCAATTGAAGCCAAGTAAGAATTTCAAAAAGTTCTTCCAGAGTTCCCATTCCACCAGGTAGCGCGATGAAGCCATCACTATACTCCTGCATTTTTAATTTTCGTTCGTGCATATTCTGGGTTGTGATAAGCTTTGACAATCCTAAATGCACCACCTCTTTTTTCTTTAGAAATTCAGGGATTATCCCAATAGCTTCACCCTTAGAATCTAATAAAGCCTTTGCAACAACTCCCATGATCCCAATTTTTGCTGCACCATATATTAGAGTTATATTTTTACTTGCCAGTTTTTTTCCTAGCTTTTCAGCAGCATCAATTATGGCGGTGTCATTTCCTTCACTACTTCCACAAAACACACAAATACTGTTTATTTCAATCATCTTTTCTACATTTTATCATTCGTTCTTTTCCAAAAATATCTTTTCGTAATGTTATTTCATTAAACCCTTCCGTTTTCAATAAATTAACTAAATCTTTATAAAGGTATTGATTTATTTCGAAGTATAGTGTGCCTTCAGATTTTAAATAATTTTTTGCGAATTGTGCTATTGCTCTGTAAAATATAAGCGGGTCATCATCTTTTACAAAAAGGGCGATTGCAGGTTCATGATCAATTACATTGGGTGCTATCTGGTCCTTCTCTTGTTCCTGAACGTAAGGAGGATTAGATACTATGCAATCAAACTTCGAGTTTTCATCCCGAAGCTTCGGGTCCAAATTCCATTTTTTTTGTTCAATATTTAAAATGTCTAATTCAATGAATTTCACGTTTACATTGTTCAATATCGCATTTTGATTTGCCAAAAGTAAAGCTGCTTTTGAAATATCAACTCCAGTTATTTCAGCATCTGGAATATGATGAGCTAATGCTATTGGGATACAACCACTACCCGATCCCATGTCCAAAATTGAAATCGGTGGTAGCTTTTTAGAAGCAATTTTCTCTTCTTTTTTATGGTCCCTGAACTTGTCGAAGGGCTCTTTTCTATTTTCCTCAACATCATCAATAATCCAATTGACCAACTCTTCTGTTTCTGGTCTTGGAATCAAAACATTAGAATCAACTTTAAAGGTCAATCCATAAAATTCAGTTTCACCTATTATATATTGTATTGGCTCAAATTGTTTCAGGCGCTGAATAGCATCTTCAAAATTTTGAGTATTTATTACTGAAATAGCTTTCTCGGGCTGTAGAGCCACATTAATTCTGGATAAGCCTATGTGTTTTTCAACAAGAAGATTAAAAAAAGATAGTACTTCTTCTGAAGGGTATATTCCTGAAAGATCTGAAATAAATTCTTGCCTTAATTCTTTTATATTCAATCTATAATTCTTTTAGCATATGCACCGGACATGAATAATGACCTGTATCTCCCATGGGACCATCAATATAATCAAATCCATTTTTTTTGTAAAGGCTTTGAGCGGCCTCCATATAAGTCATTGTTTCCAAATAACATTTCTGAAATTTAAAATCGCTTGCCTTCGAAAGACAACGTTCTATCATCTTTTTACCGAGTCCTTTTCCTCGAGTTTCAGGAAGGAAATACATTTTTTGCAATTCGCATATATTTTCTGTGCTATTATCCAATTGAGCAATACCTCCTCCCCCTAGTATTTTGTTATTAAATTCAATCACAAAATAGATGGCACGTGGTTTTTGATAAGCTTCATAAAGAGCATCTAGTGTTTTATCTGCATAAGCTGTTCCTACCTTTGGAACTCCCAAATCAACTAAAACCTCTCTTATAACGCTAGCAATCTGCTGATTGTCTTTTTTTAAAATCGGTCTAATAATCGCTGCACTCATATAAACTATTCCTTGTATTTTTACAATGTGAAGATAGCGGAAAAATATATGATGCGATGCATTGACCTAGCAAAAAAAGGATTGGGCACTACATATCCCAATCCCCTTGTGGGAAGTGTCGTCATTTATAATGACAAGATAATTGGAGAGGGATGGCATGATCAAGCAGGAAAGCCTCATGCAGAAGTAAATGCCATACTAAGCGTCCAGGATCAAACACTACTTAAGGATTCAAGTATATATGTTAGTCTTGAGCCCTGTAGTCATTTTGGGAAAACTCCGCCATGTGCCGATCTAATTGTTGAAAAAGGAATTAAAAATGTTATCATCGGAAGTTTAGATCCCAATCCGAAGGTTTCAGGAAAGGGAATAAAAAAACTACTTGCCGCCGGTTGTACTGTCACTGAAGAAGTTTTAAAGCAGGAGTGTGATGAATTAAATAAGCGATTTTTCACTTTTCACAAAGAAAAGAGATCCTATATAATATTAAAATGGGCACAAACCCAAGACAGTTTTATTGCCCCAGAAAATAGAATTGAGAAAAATCCTGTTTGGATTACCAACAAATATTCTAGGCAATTAGTACACAAATGGCGAGCTGAAG
>Ga0164313_10003289_pt1 | contig 14419 bp, 14 predicted proteins | sample GuaBasSedimGuay4_FD_113735 | JGI IMG/M metagenome (GOLD analysis project Ga0164313, IMG submission 113735) | Subseafloor sediment microbial communities from Guaymas Basin, Gulf of California, Mexico - Guay4, Core 4569-4, 0-3 cm | ecosystem: Environmental > Aquatic > Marine > Hydrothermal vents... | reverse complement strand
AATGAAATCTGGGAATAATGCAAAAGTACAAGAAGAACATTCTTCATTAATTAACAAGATGCATACAGACACTCAAAGTAGTGAAGAAACATTAACTACATTAATAGAAGAGCAAGAAGAAACTCAAAAGGAGAACAATGTCGAGGTATTAAACATTCCTCAAAACACACCAGAAAATCATAATAACACCTATGATTATGTAGAAGAAATTGAAGAGGAAGAAAGCCTTTCGATTCATGATAAAGAATTAGAATTGATTAAAAAGTCATTAGAAAAATACAAAGGAAAACGAAAAGATGCTGCTGAAGAATTGGGTATTTCTGAAAGAACATTATATCGAAAAATAAAGCAATTTAATTTGTAATTTAACCCCCACTTTGGAAGCATTATTAATATGAAATATATAAATCACTTTTTAATAGCAACTTTTATCATCTTAACCTTACAGGGTTGTGGCTCCTACTCCTTTACTGGAGCCGACATAGACTATAATACTACCAAGACTTTTCAGGTAAGTTATTTTCAAAACAACGCGCCAATTGTTGAACCTGGAATTGATAGAGACTTTACCATAAAATTACAAGATTTGCTTTTAAATCAGACAAATTTAGATTTGGTAAATAGTAGTGGTGATTTAATTTTTGAAGGTGAAATTATAGAATATTACATTGCCCCAATAACTGCTACATCGCAAATTACAGCAGCTCAAAACCGACTTACGATAGGAGTCAATGTTAGGTTTTACAATACTAAAGAAGAGCTAAAAGATTTTGAACAACGATTCTCATTCTATTTTGACTATGACGGAAGTACACAACTTACAGGATCAAAATTAGACCTAGCCTTAGATATTATTTTTGAACGCATTACTCAAGATATTTTTAACGCATCATTAGCTAATTGGTAAGATCTTGTGAACACAAAAACCTTTACATATCTACTGGCTAATTCGCAAAAAATAAGTGCTGAAGAACAGAACAACCTAACTAAAGTTTTAGAGAAATATCCTTACTTTCAATCTGCAAGAGCCTTACAATTAAAGGGATTAAAAAACGATAACAGTTTTTTGTATAACGATGCCCTTAAACTTACCGCTGCTTATACAACCGATAGAAATATATTGTTTGAATACATAACTTCTGAAAAATTTACACAGAATGAGATTTCTGAAATCATCCAACAGCACGATGAATCTGTAATAGAAATGGAAGTTGTTTCTGAAAATATTACTGAGCAAATAAGTATTGAAATAGACAATCAAATAAAAGCTGAACTTAAAAAAGCGGAAGCCATCTTGAGCCCAAAATTATTTGAAAGGAAAATTGAATCTGTTGAAAAAATTATTGAAGAAGAAACAATTTCAAAAGAAGTTTTGGAAGTTGACAAACCGTTAGATTTCACCAAAAAAGATTCTCACTCATTTTCAGAATGGTTAAAATTAACTTCTGCAACTCCTATTGTTCGAATAGAAAAAAGGGAAGCTCCTTCAGAAAAACAACAGAAATTTGAGTTAATAGATAAATTTATTCAAGATAGACCTAAACTTTCTCCAAAAAACCCTTCAACAAACACACTTTCAGAAAAAGAAAACACAAACCTTGCGTCACAATACACACAAGCTCCAGATGCGCTTATGACTGAAACTCTAGCAAAGGTTTATCTGCAACAAAAAAACTATAAAAAAGCTTTACAAGCTTATCATATATTAATTTTGAAATATCCCGAAAAAAGTGGTTTCTTTGCAGACCAAATTCGGGCAATAAAAAAAATAGAAAACTCTTAAGAAGTTTTCAAAAATAAAAAATACAAATGAGCACGTTTACAATATTTATCGCTTTAATAATCTTCGTAGCATTTTTATTAATAATTGTTATAATGGTACAAAACCCTAAAGGTGGTGGATTAGCTTCATCGTTTGGTGGAGGAGGAACTCAACAATTAGGAGGCGTACAAAAAACCACAGACTTTTTAGATAAAAGTACTTGGACGTTGGCTACACTATTATTAGCATTGATCTTACTTTCTAATATCTCAATTATGGGAGGTGTTGGGCCAACAGATTCTAAAGCATTAGACCAAACCATTATGGAAAATGCATTACCAAGTAATACGGATACACCAGCAGAAAGTAACGGAGCTACTGAATAAATAGTGGATTCATACAAATAAGATATTTTAAATGCCAGCAAAAAGCTGGCATTTTTTTTTACAATTAAAAACTAGTTTTAACGTTTACTATACTTTAAAAAGTAAAACAGTACTATGAGAAAAACTACCTTTTACCTTTCATTATTATTTTTAATAATTAATTTTTCGAGTTTCTCGCAAAATAATAAGGCAGAAAGTAAACCAGCATCAAAACTAGAACTTCACAGTGTATCAATTTCTCCAATAGATATTTATTTCGATGATCATACAGGGGGAATTTCTTTAAAATTAGATTTCACTTTAAATAAAGATCGTCATATTTTTAAGCTACAAGGAGTAGTAAATCAAGAATTTAAAATGAATCTGTTGGGAGAGACATCATCCCCAGAAAGCCTTTATGAAATAAATCTTCTATACGGAAGAGAATTCTCCTTAAACAAATGGTTGTATTACGATGTTTTTGGAGGAGTGGGATTTTTTAACATTTCTAATTTTGATGACAAAAATAAGGGAAATACTACAATAGGTTTTCCAATACAAAACAGGCTAAGATTTCAAACAAAAGGTAAATTTGGAGGAGGATTACAGTTTCAAGTCAATTTAAACTCTTTAAACACCATTTATAGTCCTGGCATTTTCTTTCAATTGAGATGGTAAAACCAACTTATGACAAGCTGGCATTTTTTATTTCTACTTAATACTGTAATAAAATACGTGTTTGTACTTATTTCTTAGTTGAAAGAAAACGACTACATTTGACTTAACGAGCATTTAAACAATTATAATTACGTATATCAAACTCCTATTTAAGGTTTACACACTATAAAACACTAATTAGACAGTTAACCACTGTAAGAAAATCTTGATTCTCAAAACTAAAACTATGAAAAAAAACATTTTATTCCTACCATTAGTATTTGTATTGACTAACCTTATAGGTCACGCGCAAATTGTCACTATACCTGATATTAATTTTAAAAACAAGCTGTTAAATCACGACCCTGTTATTGATATTAATAATGATGGAGAAATACAGTTTAGTGAAGCCGAAGCCATAACCGAAACAATTAATGTTAGTGGTACTTCTTCAAATCAAGGAGAAATTACTGATTTAACAGGAATTGAAGCATTTATTAATATAGATGAATTAAAGTGTGAATACAACCTATTAACGACCCTAAGCTTAAACAGCAACACTTTATTAAAAGATTTATTCTGTGATGAGAATGAAATTACAGTATTAAACATAAGTAATAACACTATATTAAGGACTTTGTCTTGCAGTAACAATTTGCTAACAAGTTTAGACGTTTCAAGTAATGTTAATTTAGAATTTTTACAATGTAATTTTGGAATACTCGAAACCATAGATGTTAGTAACAATCCTATATTACATTATTTATATATACAAGTAAACCAACTTACAAATCTAGATATAACAAATAATCCAGAACTATATGTGTTAATTTGTAACGATAATCAACTCACTAGTCTCAATTTAAACAATAATATTTTTTTAGATTTTTTACAATGCGGAAACAATAATCTTGAAAACCTTGACTTTAGTAATAATACTAATTTACGTGATATAGATTGTAGATGGAATACCAACTTGACCTACATCAATCTTAAGAACGGGAATAATGAGAATATTTATATTTCTGGTTCGCAATCTAGTAATTTTGAAAATCTTCCTAGCTTAGAAACCGTATGTATAGATGATGTAAACTCAGATTTAGCAGCATTTATTTTAGAGCAAGTAGATCATTCTTTAACTTTTACAGAAGATTGCTCACTAAATACAACAAATAATACATTAATAGATTTTACTGCTTACCCAGTACCAACTACAGATTTTATAAATATCCAATCTGAAACCTCAATAACTCAAATTGAGATTTATAATGTATTAGGAGAATTGTTATTAAAAAAAATAGATAAAAATAATATCTATACAATAGATATATCTAATTTATCAAAAGGATTATATTTTTTAAAGGTCCTTGATATAAATAACAAGCAAGGGGTTAAAAAAGTACTTATAAAATAAACATTTAATAAAATTAAAATCGACCAATGAAAATAACAATTTTACTAAGCCTTTTTCTATTATTACAATCTAGTTGTAATAAAAACGATGATGGCTTTACACCCACATTACCTCCAATAACACAAACTGGCGAAAATACTTTTGGTGCTTATATAAACGGTAAACTATTAGTACCTAGAAATGGAGATGGAACTTTTAACTCTCCTTCTAATGGTGCTGAGTTTGTTGGCGCAGGAAGTAATTCTCACGAAATAATAGTACACGATTACAAAAGTGGAAACGCTGGTTTATTTAATCTGCACATTATTGATTTATTTGAAAATGGAGAGGGCAATTTTCCAATATTTGATAGTAATTGCATGCCAAATTTGGATGCAAACCCTACAATAAATATTTATTGCAGATGGAAAGACGAAGAAACTGGTGAAAACAAATATTATTGTTCGATAGAAGGTACTGGCTTTCTAAAAATCATAAGATTCGATTTACCAAATAGAATTGTATCTGGTACTTTTAGTTGCAGTGCAGTAAACAAAGATAATCCTAATGACACTATTGAAATTACAGAAGGCAGGTTTGATTTTCATTGGGCAACAATTAATGAAAAAGAATTTCCATAAAATAAAAAAAGGGAGCTACTACCAATAACTCCCTCAAATAATGCTAATACCTAAAACGAATTTTAACTATTTAACACCATACAAAACTATGATTTTTTTAAAAAGAAACCACAAATTCAACAAAAAAAACAAAAGTCAAAGAAAAAAAGTAACAACAGGCTTTCTCTTTCTTCTTTTATGCACAAGTGTAATCAGTCAAACAACAAAAATTGACAGTATGCTAGTGGATATTGACAAAACTAATTTTACCACAAATATTTTATACGAAAGGACAACACCTTGGTCTAGATTAGACATTTTTAACGACAGCATAAATATATCAACAAAAAGTCATTTTGAGCAAGCGTTACACGAACTATATAAAGCATCTAACGAGCAGAAATTTGTTTATTACAGAGATTTAAGAAATTTATATATTCCTAAAAGTAATAGAAACACTGTCGATATTGGTATTATAAATGCTTCTTTTAACGAACTTAATTATGTAGAAAGTGACGAAAACATAAGTGCTTTACACATTGTAGATGATAAATTTGAAAAAAATGATAATAACATACCTATATTTAAAGAAAAAAAGGTATTGGTTATATCTCCTTTAAAAGAAAAACTTATTGGTAATGCAATTACCTATAAGTTTAATAATCAATTTACATTTCAAGAAACAGATTTACCAATTCAAACTTTAATTGTAAATTTCGACACACAACAAGATTATACCATAATTGAAAATGGTGCAATTACAACAAACAGTATTACAATAAATTACTCACAAAAAGGTATTAAAACATTAACATTTTATGCCACTTTTACAGACGGATCTACTCTAACAACAAACTCTGCTTTAAAATTAGCACTACCAATTACACCACCTCCAATGGTTATAACAGATACTATACCTGCAACCATAAACTTTCAAGGTGCTTTGGGTGAAGTTGAATATCGTATATTTTATCGCACAAAAAAAGAAAATGGTTCAACTAATTACCAAGCTATTTTAAAAAAACCAGTTATTATTATTGATGGTTTTGATCCAGGAGACGAACGTAAAATAGGTTTTTTAGATGATGATGAAAATGATAATACATTAATAAATCAAATGTATTATCAAGACAATGATGATGTAAGACAAAACTTAGTAACAAAACTTCGAGAAGAAGCCTACGATGTGGTAATAGTAAACCAAATAACCCACACAAAAAACAATGTAGAAATAGATGGGGGAGCAGATTATATAGAACGTAATGCAATGGCACATGTCGCTTTGTATCAACATCTAAATAGTATATTAACACAAAATAATAGCACAGAAGAATTGGTAGTAATGGGACCAAGTATGGGCGGACAAATATCTCGTTATGCCTTAGCATATATGGAGAAAGAAAATATACCACACAATACACGTCTTTGGGTAAGTATAGACAGTCCTCATTTAGGAGCAAATATACCTTTAGGTATGCAAGCTATGATGAACTTATTAGATGCTTTTGGAGATAGTGTAGCAGCAGCAGATTTTTATAACGACCGTTTAAAATCTGTTGCAGGTAATCAACAACTTATAGAACAACATTTACCTTATCATTTGCCAGATCATTTAAATAATGGCTCTCCTGTAAGGCAACAATACATGTCAAATTTAACATCAAACGGTTTACAAGGGTCAAACGGTTATCCACAAAATCTGAGAAAAATTGCAATTGTAAATGGCTCTCTTATGGGGATTAATGTAGATGTTGCAGGTACAGAAGACTTTAGAATTCACGGTTTTGCAAATAGTATATTTGGAGATATAAAAGTTGTAGAAATGAACACCAAATACATGCCTAATACAGGACAAACTAAACAAATAGCAAGGTTCTGGAGAAGGCTTAAGCCAAAAAGAACGGCAACATTTACAAACAACAACCCTAACGGGAGTATGGATATTGTCCCTGGCGGTTTATTTGACACCGAAGGTCAATTGCATCGTTCTGTAATGAATAATAATCCCGATATTTTCAGCCTTAATAATGGAATTAGCCTTGGCAATGCATTATTAGCAGGACTTGGCTGGGGATTATTGGGAATTTCGGGTGATTCTTTTGAGTCACGCACAAATAAAGAAATTCATTCGTTCGTACCTACCATCAGTGCACTAGGTTTTACAAATCCCAATTTTAATTGGAGTGAAAATTTAAACAGAAACTTGGTTTGTACTAACGAAATACCTTTTGATACATATTTTGGTCCAAGAAACAATGAACCTCATACCTCATTTACCGAAGAAAGTAAAAATTGGTTATTTGAAGAGTTAGCGGGCAATGAGCAACTCCCAACAGTTTACCTTGAAGCAAATGATTTAAACGGTCCCGACATTGTTTGTTCAAACGATATTGTAACTTATGATTTTGGTAATTGTAAACTAGGTGCATCTGTAGAAGATTGGGAAGTGTCTAGTAATTTACAAGTTATAAATTCAGATTCAGTATCGATAACTGTTCAAGGTGCATCAACAAGTAATAATGGTTATGTTAAAGCAATATTTCCAGATTACACTCTACAAAAGGATATTTGGGTTGGCACCCCAAAAACACCCTCTTTTTTAAATGGCCCCGAAATTGTTTTAACTGGAGCTATTGTAACTTACAGTGGCGGTGTCGCTGAAGGTGCAACCTCATATAAATGGTGGCTACCTACTCCGTATGATGTAGTATCTCCTATGGATTATTGGAGTGATAATTGGCAAACCTATCCTAACATGGGTAGAAATAACTCACATGTGTTTACAGGTTATGCTGGAAATAACGGTCTTGTTCAATTAACAGGAGTAAATAGTTGTGGAGATGGTGGAGCAAAAATGATTAATGTTGAACATGGCAATGGTGGCGGAGGTAATCAACAAAATCCAGTAGTACCATATCCAAATTCATCAGACACAGACTTTAAACTAGACTTTAGTACCTATCCAGAAGGAACCTATCACATTTTTATTTATGATATGTACTCTAACATTATGTATCAGGGTCAAAGTAGTAATGTAGAAAAAACAATCTATACTTTAGATATACCAAATGGAATTTATTATTTGCATGTACACGACGGTGATGAAGTTACTATGCAGCAACTTATTATTGAGCACTAAAAAAATCATTTAGTATAAATTATAAAATGCCAGCTTATGACAAGCTGGCATTTTTTATTTGAAAATGTCACTTATATTTGAGTGGCATACTTTTAGCTTAAAAGCTTAAAGAAATTAATATTTAACAACTAAAAAATAAAATACTAATGGCATTAAAAATTCAACCTCTTTCAGACAGAGTTCTTGTACAACCACAAGAAGCAGAAACAAAAACTGCCTCGGGATTATATATTCCAGATTCTGCAAAAGAAAAACCTCAACAGGGCAAAATTGTAGCTGTTGGAAAAGGAAAAAAAGATCACGATATGACTGTAAAAGTAGGTGATATAGTTCTTTACGGAAAATACTCTGGAAGTGAATTAAAATATGAAGGTAAAGATTACCTCATCATGCGTGAAGAAGATATTTTAGCGATAATATAAATGCTTTACGCTATAGGCCTTAAGCTATATGCATGAGAGATTTTAAAAAATACGATATTTGGAAATTAAGCCACTCTTTTACTTTAGAAATTTATAGTTTAACTAAAAAGTTTCCTAAAGAAGAAATATACGGACTTACTTCTCAAATTAGAAGAGCTTCCTCATCGATCCCAACAAACATAAGTGAAGGTTGTGGTAGAGATAGCGATGCTGAATTCAATCGTTTTTTAACAATAGCTTTAGGCTCAGCAACAGAATCTGAATATTTAATTATACTTTCTAAAGAGTTAAGCTATATAGATTTAACTTCATTTGAAAAATTCATTTCAGATATAAATATTATTAAGCAAAAAATTTATTCATTAAAACAAAAATTAAAATAACCCCGCTTAAAGCGTAAAGCATATAGCTTACAGCTTTTAGCACAAAGCTAAAAACATGGCAAAAGATATAAAATTTGATGTAGATGCACGCGATAGCATAAAACGTGGTGTAGATGCATTAGCAAACGCAGTAAAGGTAACATTAGGACCAAAAGGTCGAAATGTAATTATTGGAAAATCATTTGGTGGTCCACAAATCACCAAAGATGGTGTCACTGTTGCTAAAGAAATAGAGTTAGAAGATCCTCTTGAAAATATGGGTGCGCAAATGGTAAAAGAAGTAGCTTCAAAAACCAACGATTTAGCTGGTGATGGGACAACTACTGCAACCGTATTAGCTCAAGCAATCGTTAAAGAAGGATTGAAAAATGTTGCAGCTGGCGCAAATCCAATGGACTTAAAACACGGTATCGACAAAGCTGTTACTGCAATTGTTTCTAACTTAGATAAACAAGCAAAAAAGGTAAGTAACTCATCAGACATGATTAAACAAGTTGCTTCCATCTCATCAAATAATGATAAATTGATTGGTGAATTAATTTCAGAAGCTTTTAACAAAGTTGGTAAAGAAGGTGTTATCACTGTTGAAGAATCTAAAGGTACTGAAACCTACGTAGACGTTGTAGAAGGTATGCAGTTTGACAGAGGTTACCTTTCTCCTTATTTTGTAACTGACAGCGAAAAAATGCAAGCCGAAATGGAGAATCCTATGATTCTTTTATATGATAAGAAGGTTTCAACAATGAAGGATTTACTTCCAATATTAGAACCTGTTGCTCAACAGGGGAAATCTTTATTGATTATCGCTGAAGATGTTGACGGTGAAGCATTAGCTACATTAGTAGTAAACAAATTACGTGGTTCTCTTAAAATCGCTGCTGTAAAAGCTCCTGGTTTTGGTGACAGACGTAAAGCTATGCTAGAAGATATTGCTATCCTTACTGGTGGAACTGTTATTTCTGAAGAACTTGGATTTACATTAGAAAATGCAACTATAGATATGTTAGGAACTGCAGAGACAGTAACTATCGATAAAGATAATACTACCATTGTAAAAGGTGCTGGTAAAAACACAGATATCAAAGCGAGAGTAAATCAAATAAAAGCTCAAATAGAAACTACAACTAGTGACTATGACAAAGAAAAGCTTCAAGAACGATTAGCTAAATTAGCTGGTGGTGTTGCTGTACTTTATGTAGGTGCTGCTTCTGAAGTTGAGATGAAAGAAAAGAAAGATCGTGTAGACGATGCGCTTAATGCAACTCGTGCCGCTGTTGAAGAAGGTATTGTTGCTGGAGGTGGTGTAGCTTTAGTTCGTGCAAAATCTGTATTAGACAAATTGAGCACCGATAGTTTAGACGAAATAACAGGAATAAACATTGTAGCTCGTGCTATAGAATCACCATTACGAACTATCGTTGAAAATGCTGGTGGTGAAGGTTCTGTTGTTTGTAACAAAGTTTTAGAAGGAAAGAAAAACTTTGGTTATGACGCAAAAGCTGACAAGTATGTAGATATGCTTGAAGCTGGAATTATTGATCCTAAGAAAGTAACTCGTGTTGCTTTAGAAAATGCAGCATCTGTTGCTGGGATGATTCTAACTACAGAATGTGCTTTAGTAGACATTAAAGAAGAAAACGCTCCTGCTATGCCTCCAATGGGTGGCGGTATGCCAGGAATGATGTAATAACATCTTTATATAGAACTTAAAAGACCTCTATTTCTAGAGGTCTTTTTTATTATATTATTTAAATTAGTGAGAATACTAATTCTCGTGATCATCAATCACTTCTTCATCTCTATATTTACAACAAGGATGAACAGAGTTATAAGCTTCATCTGTAGCTGTAATATCTTCGGTGTCATGACCTACATCCGCAATACTTTTTTGTATGGTTGCTAAATCTGTTTTTCGTTCATCATAAATAAGACTTAGTTCGTGAGTTTGTACATCCCAAACGGCAGATTTTACACCTTTGCATTTTATAGATGCTTTTTCAATACGTTCTTTACACATTAAACATACACCATCTACTTCAATGGTCGCTTTTGCATTTTTATTTTGTGCAGTAACTGCAATGCTTGTAAAAAGAAACAAGCATACTAATATTATATTTTTCATGTTCTTCATATTTAATTCAGTTTAAATCGTAATCCTAGGTAATAACTCGCTCCGAAAATTGGACCATAAACAAATGTAGTATCAAATGTTGGTTCAAATGGATTTTCGCTATTTAAAATAGGATTGGGTTGTTTTTCGTTTGTTAAATTCTCTACACCCAAATATACTTCAAAAGAATTAGAAAACACTTTTGTTATTTGAGCATTAATAGTAGCTACTGTTGGCGTATAATCTGGTAATTGATATTCAACCGGATTTGCTTCAGTTGAAGAGAAACGTTGTTCTCCTAACCAATTAAAAGTAGCATCAAATTTCCAATGAGCTAAGTTTTCTTTTCTTTTTGTTTCATAAGATACATTGGCAAAAATTCTGTGCTGTGGGGTTAAAGGCTTTTCTAATTCTCCCGTACTATAATCAGTTTTAACATCGTAATATTTGTAGGCAGTTCGTATGTCTAAACCTTTAATTATATTCATATTTAATTCCGCCTGAAAACTATTTGCAACACTTTCTCCATTTAAATTATAAAAATTTACCTCTCTCGGATTTTCCCAATCAACTACAATCTGATTTTCAAAATCGGTTCTATAATAATCAAGTGTAATATCGGACTTCATTCCAAATACATTAAATTTTTGTGAAAAAGAAAAACCATAATTCCAAGCAATTTCAGGACCTAAGCCATAAATACTCCCTGAGATATCTAGAACATTTATAGTTCTTGCAGTTGCAAACATTTTTTGATTTTCAGCAAAAATATTGGCACTACGCTTTCCTCTTCCTACCGAAACTCTAAAAGCAGAGTCTTCCCAAGGTGTATAACGCACATGTAGTCTTGGAGTTAAAAAAACCCCTAACAAATTATGTGTATCGATTCTAATTCCAGCAGTAAGATTTAAATTGCTTAAATTATCATATGAATATTCAAAAAAGGCTCCCAAAGAATTTTCTTCACGACTATAATTTGTAACGTTTACCAACTCTTCGTAATCATCGAAGGTTGCAGTAATTCCTGTTTTAAATTTATTTCTAGAATCTCCAATTATCGAATTATAAACAGCATTAGCATAAAAACTATTATGTGTAATATCATATATATTAAAACCAAAATAAGATTCTTGTACATGATTACTATATGCTGCTTGAAACCCCATGTTTCGAAATGGAATTTCTGGATTTACATAACCTAATTTAGCAGAAGCATCTAACCGTGTGGTGTTTATTTCACTTCCCCAGTGATTAGTTGTAAACTTGTCTCTATCTGGATCAAAATCTACCTGACCTGTTTGCTTTCTATCACTTAAAAACCTAACGTTTATAAAACTTACCAATCCTTTCTCGTTATTAGTATATTGCCATCGATTCATTAGGTTGATTTGCTCTTGCAAAGGCATATCCAGAAACGTATCATCGTTCTTATCGAATTTTGTGTCTCTTAAATTTCCATGTAAATACAATCCTGTATCCCATTTATCAGAAACTTTGAGATTCACATGGGTATTAAGTTCCAAACGACCATTTGCATTTGCGTAAGCATTAACAAAAAGTAGATCGTCTTTTGAAGGCTTTTGAAGTTCAGCATTAATCTGTCCTGCTATGCTCTCATAGCCATTCACCACACTCCCTGCTCCTTTGGTAATTTGAATACTTTCTACCCAAGTTCCAGGAATAAAACTTAAACCATAAGCTTGTGATGCTCCTCTAATTGATGGAATATTTTCAGTAGCTATTAAAATATAAGGACTCGTTAAGCCCAACATTTTTATTTGTCGAGTACCTGAAATGGCATCTGCAAAGTTTACATCGATTGAGGGATTGGTTTCAAAACTTTCAGAAAGGTTACAACAAGCGGCTTTTAATAATTCAGCACTACTTACATTAATTACATTTTGGGAAGAAAGAAAAGACCTCGCTGATGCTTTTTTCCTTGTTTTAATCACTACTTCATCTAATTGTCCCTTGGGCATCAGCGTATGATTTATGCTTTTAGCATCAGTGATTGTTAAGGTATCTGATTTAAACCCAACATAACTAATCACCAATTTTGAATATTCTTTTTTATAGGGTAAAGTAAATAACCCACCCATATCTGTAATTGTTCCAACAGGAGTACTTGCCCAAAAAACATTAGCGCCAGCTAAACCAATTTGTTCATTTTTGTCATTTCTTTCCATAATCAAACCCTTGATTTGTTCTTGTGATATTGATGTGATAGGGATTAATAATAGTATAGATATTATATATTTCATTTTTTTCTTTTAAAATAGAATTTAAACATTGCGTTTATAATTAATTGAGCATTGAAAACAAGTCCTTGCTTTCTAAAGAATTCAAAAAATCAAGAAAAAATCAAATTATAAATACTTGATAAAGAACAGGTATATCTTTATCTAAAGGAGGAGGATCGTAATATGAATAAAAATGTAATGATTGCGGTTGAAACTCTATTTCTTGAAGCAAAAAAACAGAGACAAAACTAGCTATAAAGGGTACATTTAGATTTACTTGAAATGAAGAATCAGCGAAGTTGTCATCAATATCTACTTTCTCATATTGGTTTTTACAACAATCTTGATCTTCTTCTGTATCATCACAACTATCAGTATTCATAGCCATACTACAAGAAAGATATTCTTCTCCAAAAGTAATGGTCGACATTACTTCAAAATCTCCACAAAAATGTTTTGAGTATGTAATACTAGTACTACTTGCTAATAGCAAAACCGTTAATACTATGGAGATCGCTTTTCTCATTCGCTTCAAAACTACAAATTAAGTTCTAAATACCTTAAAAATTTTACTCTTTTTTAACTTAGCTTTTACATTTTATCGATTCTTCTGAAAATAAAAAGCAGGAACCAATATCAATAAAAATATAGGCTGAATTAAAAACCTTCTTACATAGAACAATGGCAGAAAGCTCTTGGCTTCAGAATAGTTAAGAAGAAAAACGAAAACAATAATAAGTATGGCAAATAATAGTATGTACAAAATTGCCGATAACTTAATAATATCCATGTCTTTAAATAGTACCCAAAGTATTGCCAAAGAAATCATTGTATTCATTAAATAACGCAATGCAACATTTGCAAATAACTTAATAGAGTTTAATTCAGGAATTGTACAAGAAGAGTATTCATGCTTAAAAAAAGAAAGTAGTGGGTCGTAAAAAAGCAAATCCTCAAAATGCCTTATCAATAATAACAGAAAGGTCAAAAATAACAATAATATTATTTTAGTAAATCTATTCATCTTTAAGATCAGTTTTAGGAAGCATTCGCACCCATATCATCCATAATAAAAAAACCATTCCGTAAATTATAGCTGGAAAAACGACCCCATGTAGGATTTCAGTATACTCTGGATATTTATAAAGAGCAATAGATAAAATAGCAATACGAATAATGTTAATAGCATATATTAACGTTGCACCGACAAATAAAAACAACATAGTTTTTTTAACCTTTTCAGCAAATGAAATTATAAATGCAATAAATAAAATAATAATACTAATTGCATTACACCCTTCAACTATCCGTGCTAAAAAAACCTGATT
>Ga0164313_10003288_pt1 | contig 14419 bp, 16 predicted proteins | sample GuaBasSedimGuay4_FD_113735 | JGI IMG/M metagenome (GOLD analysis project Ga0164313, IMG submission 113735) | Subseafloor sediment microbial communities from Guaymas Basin, Gulf of California, Mexico - Guay4, Core 4569-4, 0-3 cm | ecosystem: Environmental > Aquatic > Marine > Hydrothermal vents... | reverse complement strand
TGTTGGCGCGCGCTGGAGCCCTCGCATTGAGAGTGGCATGGGGACCTATGTGATGTCGCGTCCGCTTCTGGAAGCTGTGGTGCGCAAACACACGGTGGCAATTGCCAATGTTGAGTTGCGCGTTGCGACACCTGTTAGCGGCTACACCCACAGCACTCGCGACGCTCGCGGGGCAGGCCCTACCAGCAACGACTCGAACATAGCTGTGACCGGGGTCATCCTGGAGCAAAGCGGAGAGACCGTTGCGGCAGATTTTGTTGCTGATGTTAGTGGTCGTAATTCCAAAGCTTCTAGCTGGATTGAGGCTATGGGTTTTACTCCCCCGGAACGCAGTAATATTGGTGTTGATGTGGGTTATGTCACCTTCGAGGTGGCCGAGCCGCCGAATAACCAGCGTGACTGGAGCATACTGGTTGTCAATCAGAAGGACATCCCTAAGGATACTCGTGCTGGCGCTATTTTTTATAAAGAGGGTGGTCGTTATTTAGTCCTCGCGTCGGGTTTCCATAAGGATTATGCACCGACAGATTGGCCGGGTTTTCTCGCTTATATGAAAGCACTGCCCTTCAGCAGTGTTTATGATGAAATAAAAGATCTCCAACCCATCGGTGAGGCAAGAGAATATCGCTTTGCCTCCTATTTACGCCGTCACTACGAGCGTTTGCAACATTTCCCCCAAAGACTCGTTGTGCTGGGCGATGTGATGTGTAGCTTCAACCCGATTTACGGCCAGGGTATTACAGTGGCGGCTAAAGAGGCTGAACATCTGGATGCTTGTCTAAAGCAGTGCCTTCAAGGCAACGGTTTAGACAACAGTGGTTTAGACAATGGCAGTTTAGGCAATGGTCGTTTAGATAAGGTGGCCCAGCCGTTTTTTAAGGGCGCGGCAAAATTTATTGATGCCGCCTGGGATGGCACTACCGTGGAAGATTTACGCTATCCACAAACTCGCGGTGAACGGCCCAAGGGCTACGGTTTGCTCAAATGGCTAAACCGTAAGTTTTTTGCCTTGTCCGGTACCGATGAAGAGTTTAGCGTGGCTTTTGTCAAGGCCCTTAGTTTGGTGGAGCCGCCGGAATCTTTGCTCAAGCCGAAATATTTGTTAAAGGCTGTTTTTGCAAAAATGCCTGAGCAAGACCGGGAGCCGCCGTTTCGGCCTGTAAAATAAGCAGCTTGTCTCTGCCGTGAGGTAGCCAGGTCATTAACAAATAAAACGTTCGTTTTTCAAAAATAGGCAGTCACAAAAATAAGCAAGTCACAAAAATAGGCAAGTCAATAGATGATGAATTAAAAACGCTGGCACATGGCCAGCTTTTTTAGTGCATCAAAACTGACCTGCTTTCACGTAAAGAAAACAATGTTCTTGTCGGTGTTTTTATCGACCAGGTTAGTCCAGTCAAGAGCGTTTAAAACCTCCTCCCCGTTTTGGGCCTGATGTTGCCATCAGATGAGGTCGCTAGCTTTATCTAAGGTCTTTTAAAAACAACAATATTTCATCTGTTGTTTCGTCGGGCTTTTCAAGCATCAACCAATGACCCGCACCCTCTATTAATTTAGTGCGTCGCAGATCCTCAAAGTGGGTCGGCATGATTTCTGCCCAGTTGGGCACGTAGAGCAGCACATCATCTTCGGCACCGGCGATAAAATGTGCCGGTTGGGTGATTTTGGCATTTTCCAGATGTGGAGTTAGCGCCCAGTTGCGCTCTAAATTGCGATACCAGTTTACGCCGCCACGAAAACCATTACCCTTAAATTGCGCGACGTGGTAATCCAGGTCTTCCTTAGTCAACCACTGGGGTAATTCAGCGGGCACCTTAAAGATATCCGCCATAGAGGCATCAGCGGGATAGCCGACCTGGGACATCCATGATCCTGGAGGACTATCGGCGGAAATAATGTAGTAAGTCATACGGAGCATGGCCTCGGGAGAGGCGTCCATACCGAACTCGGCACCCGGCTGCTGGAATTTTCGGATATACCAGTATTTACCTTCCAGTCCAGGGGGATTAACTATTGTGTCCGGTACTTCAGGGCGACCCCAGTAAGGCACCGATAAACCCATGACCGCGCTGACTCTTTCTGGATATAACAGCGCTGTATGCCAGGCGACCATACAACCCATATCCTGACCAATGACGATAAATTGCTCGTAACCCAGGGCGTCGGCAATACCGACGACATCGCCAGTGAGATGAACAATATCGTAATCTTCGATAGCTTCCGGCGCGTCGCTGCCAGCATACCCACGCTGATCGGGCACCGCGACCTTATAGCCAGCCTCGACGATGGGGTCGATCTGATGCCGCCATAAATGCCAGAACTCGGGAAAGCCATGCAGCAGGATGACCAGGGGGCCTTCGCCTTTGACCACGGTGCGCAGGGTGACACCGTTAGTCTGAATGTACTGGAATTCGGGTTCTTTGATCATTGCCTTATCCTTATAGTTATTCTGACTGCGCGATATTTTGTCTGTTTTAACTACCCAGCCAACTTTCACTATCCAGCCGGGCACGCGATGATATATATTTACCGAGCAAACTAACTATACACAGTTTTATAAAACTATCAGGCAAACAGGTTCCTGTTTTTTTCGGAGTCGGGATCCAGTTGTCTGTCGAACTGAATGACTAAAATGAGGAGAAAATCAATGAAAGATGTAGCAGGTAAAGTCGCTTTTATTACCGGTGCCGCAAGCGGCATGGGGCTGGGTATGGCGCGGGCATTTTCTGCCGCAGGCATGAAAGTCATGCTCGGTGATATTCAGAAGGACCCTTTAGATTCTGCCGTCGCTGAATTAAAAGGCCAGGGCCGCGAGGTAGAAGGTGTGGTGGTCGATGTCACTGATCGCGATTCGGTTTTTGCAGCGGCTGATGCAACCATAGCCGCTTTCGGAAAAGTCCACGTCTGTGTGAACAATGCTGGTGTGGGCGCCAGCGGCAGCGCTGAGAGTACCAGCGAAAAGAACTGGCGCTGGACTATCGATGTGAATATGTGGGGCGTGGTTTGGGGCCTGCAGGCCTTTATGCCGCTGATAGAATCTCACGGTGAGGGCGGCCATGTGGTGAATACCGCCTCTATGGCAGGTATGTTCTCCTTCAGGGATCTCAGCGCCTACAACGCATCAAAATACGCCGTCGTAGCCATGTCTGAGACAGCGATGGCGGAACATCAAAAGGATAATATCGGCGTGTCGGTACTTTGCCCCGGTGTGGTTGCCACTAACCTGGGAACATCAGCACGTAATCGCGGTGATGACTATGGCGGTGCCACTGATAAGAAATCCGAGCAGATGATGGAGATGCTGAAAAAAGGTTTGAACCCGGACATCGTCGGTGAGCAAGTATTGGAGGCTATTGTTGATGACCAACCTTACATCTTCACCGATCCAGGCCTGCGTAGCCTGATCCAGGGACGCTTTGACCGGATACTCGGTGGTTATGACTGGGCTGATCAATGTGAAGCTTTGAAAAACGTTGATCAGCAGGGTGGTATTGATTTGTAGTTAAGCACGGCTCGAACCGGCTCGTAGCACCTGGTGGTGTTGCGGCCCGGCTTTAGTTGTTGACAAGAGATTTGCAGATAACAGCTCTACAGATAGCAGCTTTGTGGGCAGTTGTTTTGCAGGTAATAGTTTTAGGGATAATTAACACGTGGGGTGATTCATGAAATATCGAACATTAGGCAGTAGCGGTGCGCAGGTATCGGCTATTGGTCTGGGCTGTATGGGTATGTCAGATTTTTATGGCCCGGCGGATGAGGATGAATCCATTGCGACCCTGCACCACACGTTGGCTATCGGGCTGAATTTTCTCGATACCTCGGACGTTTACGGCAAGGGTCACAATGAAACCTTGATTGGCCGCGCTATTGCCGATCGCCGTGACCAGGCATTTATCGCCACCAAGTTTGGTATTGCCGGGGCGAAGTTAAAGCCCGAAGGTGGCCTGGAAATAAAAGTGGATGGCCGTCCTGAGTATGTAAAATCCGCCTGTGAGGCCAGCCTAAAGCGCCTGGGTATTGATTGCATCGACCTTTATTATCAGCATCGTGTTGATCCGAATACACCTATTGAAGAAACCGTGGGCGCCATGGCCGAATTAGTTACCGAGGGCAAAGTGCGCTTCCTGGGTTTGTCTGAGGCCTCGGCTGATCCAGCATTAATTCGTCGTGCCAGCGAAGTTCATCCTATTGCGGCCCTGCAAAGCGAATATTCCCTGTGGACTCGTGATCCTGAGGCAGAAGTGCTGGGTGTATGTACGGAGCTGAATATCGCTTTTGTCCCTTATAGCCCATTAGGCAGAGGCTTTTTGACCGGCACCATTTCCGATACCGATGAAATGGGCGATAAGGATTTCCGTAAAACCAACCCGCGTTTTCAGCCCGGCAATATCGAGCACAACTTAAAGCTCACCGAGGAAATTAAAGCAATGGCCTCGGATAAAGGCTGTTCTCCGTCTCAATTGGTACTGGGCTGGTTGCTGGCCCAGGGCGATCAAATTATTCCCATCCCCGGCACCCGACGCGTTGCTAATCTCGATAGTAATGCAGGCGCTGTAGATATCACTCTCAGTGCCACTGAGCTGGATGCCATCAACAAGATATTCCCACCAGATGTGGCTATGGGTGGTCGTTACGCCTGAGCAACACGACGACCGAATTAATTCACATCAGGAGAAGTAGCAATGAAGTTACCTGAAGGCGCATATCTTAAACTCGACCCCCAGGATGAATATATGCATCCCCTGGGGCCGGAAGAAAACTATAACGAGAGCATGTACTTTAATGTCTATGACCCCCAGGGGCAGATAGGAGGCTGGTTTCGTATCGGCAACCGTGCCAACGAGGGTTATGCAGAAATGACTACCTGCATTTATCTCCCCGACGGTTCTGTCGCCTTTATGTTTCAGCGGGCAAACATCAGCAATAACGATGCGTTTAAAGCTGGTGGCATGGAGTTTATCGTCGATGAGCCCTACAAAGCCCTGAGCGTAAAATACAGTGGCGAAGTGCTGGTGCTGAAGAATCCCCACGAGATGATTAATCCCAGCAAGGCCTTTAAAAACAATCCGAAATTGCCCTGCACAGTGGAGTTAAGCTATCGCGGTGTGTCGCCCATGTACGGTGGCGAACCAGTACTGGCCGATGGCTCGCCCTGGCTCGATAACCCCAACACCGGTTTGTACGTGGGCCATTACGAGCAGCATATCGCCGGTAGCGGCACCTTCGTCATTGGCGACCAAACCTACACCATCAGCGGTCTCGGTTTGCGGGATCACAGTTGGGGGCCGCGCTACTGGCAGAACGTGCATTTCTACCGCTGGTTGCCCATGAACTTCAGCGAAGATTTCGCCATTATGTGTCTGAATAAGACCCTGGCCGATGGCTCTAAAGTGGTTGGTGGCATGGTCTTGAATAAAGGCCGTTATGACCTGATTATCGATGCAAAAATAGAATCCGAGTGGGATGAAAATTATTACCAGACCTCGCTCAAGGCCTGGGCGAAAACAGAACATGCCGAGTATGAAATCGAAGGCAGGGTGATGTCGCTCATCCCACTGCGCAACCGTCGCAGCCTCGAAGACGGCACAGAATTAATGACCCGCATTACCGAGGGCATGACCGAATATAAATGTAATGGCATGGTCGGTTACGGCCTGTCTGAATACCTTGATCAAATTGTTGATGGCAAACCTGTGGGCATCACTTCATGAGCGGCTTCATGAAGGGTTTCATAGACAGCTTCGTTAAGAGCTTCATGAGGAGAACTTTAATGGGCAAGCCGTCATGAATGATGATCAAGTAGCTAATCAAATGCTAGATGATGCCCAGGTGGCAGCATTGCTCGCCGAAGAAGCCAGCCAGCATTTCCCCGGTGCTAAGGTTGAAAACGTCGAGAAAATGTCCGGCGGTGCCTCCCGCGAAACCTGGTCTTTCGATGTGCTGCAGCCAGAAGGCAATAGGCTTGGCCTAATTCTTCGTCGCGACCCCGGCAATACTGGTAGCACCGGTGAAGAGGGCTGGCGGGGCGGGAAGACTACCTATTCCCTGGATCGCACCACAGAAGCGCAATTACAACGGGCCGTTTATGAAGCTGGTGGTCTGGTGGCCAAAGTCCATTTCGCTATACCCAAAGATCACGCTCTGGGCGACTGCTACGTGATGGATCGTATCGAAGGCGAAGTGCTGGCACCACGAATTTTGCGGGACGATGCTTACGCTGATGCTCGTAAAACCATGGCTTATCAATGCGGTGAGATACTCGCCGGTTTGCACGCGGTAGATGCAGCTGCTTTGCCCAGCGGGTTAGTACAAATGCAGGTGCAGGAGTTACTGGCTTATTACCGCGAGCTGATGGATGGCGTTAGCGATTTTTATCGCGATGAAACCGCCGTTGCCCGCCCTGAATATCACCCGGCTTTTGAACTCACCTTTCGCTGGCTGCAACAAAACATGCCCAAAGATGCGCCTGCTGGTCTGGTTCATGGGGATTTCCGCAACGGCAATTTCGTGGTCGGCCCCGAGGGTATCCGCGCCGTACTCGACTGGGAAATTGCCCACGTTGGCGATGGAATGGAAGACCTGGGTTGGCTTTGCGTACGCGCATGGCGTTTTGGTCAGCATCAAAATCCGGTCGGAGGTTTTGGCCAACGGGTTGACCTGTTCGCCGGTTATGAAAATGCCGGTGGCCGTAAGGTCGACCCAAAAGTGATTCACTACTGGGAAGTGCTGGGCACTTTAAAGTGGGGCATTATCTGTATGTTCCAGGCCTACAAACCTATTTCTGGTCTCGTTGATTCCTTCGAGCACCTGGCCATTGGCCGCCGCGCCTGTGAAAATGAAATTGATTTACTCAAACTCATTGAAGAAAGTTCATAGAGGAGTTACAAATGCCCCAGGACAGAGCAAGTGCCGAAGAATTACTGGCCGGTGTCGAAGGTTTTTTACGTAAAGATGTATTGCCACAATTATCTGGGGCGAGTATTTACAAATGTCGTGTTGCTGCCAATATGCTGAGCATAGTCCAGCGTGAATTGGCCCAGGGTGGTGCGGCAGACAAAGCTGAGCTGGAAGGTTTGCAAAACCTATTGGCTAGAGAAAGCGATAAAGACGATATTCAGGCTTCGCTCGATGACTTAAACGCCGAGTTTTGCGTGAAAATCCGTTCTGGCGAACTGGACCAACAACGCGAAGCCGTGATTGCTCATACCCGTCGCACGTTGATTGATAAAGTGGGGATCGCAAATCCAAGGTATGCGGGTTTGCCAAAATAGGGAGGGTGGGAAATTTTGTGAGAATGTTAAACATCATAAATTGAAGTCCCGTCCCGTATAGAGCCCTGGATATATATGTGGCATGGAAAGACCTGACCCACTTTTTTCTTTCTTTTTTCTTTTCATGCGTAATATATCTTCTTTTTTAGACAATATATAAGGTCAATAGATCATGGTAAAAAGAACGGAATTAGATGAAGAGCTTGAGTCTGTGGAGGAAGCCCTTGCTGATGAAGATGATTTTAGCGAGACGCCGCCGTCGGATATTGTGGCTTTTAATGAACTTCGATCTTGTGCCGATCTTGTGCGGCTTTATAAGTCCAAACAATTGGATATACAGCCTGACTTCCAAAGAGATATAGTGAACCGTCCCGGGTTTACCGGAGGGTCATTAGTTTGAGTCAAGCCACCATGGCTGACCCTTCGGTTTTTTCATAATACTGCTTTTCAAATTCAACGGGTGGGATATTTCCGATCGGTTCCAATAGACGTCGATTGTTAAACCAGGCTACCCATTCCAGGGTGGCATATTCGACTTCTTCAAGTGTTTTCCAGGGACCTCTTTTTCGGATAACTTCTGTTTTGTATAGCCCATTGATCGTTTCAGCCAATGCATTATCATAAGAATCGCCGACACTGCCCACTGATGATTCAATGCCAGCCTCTGCTAATCGTTCACTGTAACGAATAGATAGATACTGGCTGCCACGGTCACTGTGGTGAATCAAGCCATCAAGGGGCTTTCTCAACCACAAGGCCTGCTCCAGGGCATCCAGCACCAGTTCCGTTCGCAGTGAACGACTGACCCGCCAACCAACAATAGTGCGGGCAAAAACATCGACCACAAAGGCCACATAGACAAAACCGGTCCAGGTCGCTACAAAGGTAATATCAGCTACCCACAGCTGATTGGGACGATCTGCTATGAACTGGCGGTTGACCAAATCTGCAGGCCTATACAGGCTGTCATCACTGACAGTTGTCCAGCATTTAGCACCACCTCGTACAGCGCCCTGAATGCCCAGTCGTCTCATCAAACGTTCTACTGTGCAACGCGCCACAGCAATATCTTCACGCTTTAACTGGCGCCAGACTTTCTTTGCACCATAGACCTGCAGGTTTTCATCCCAGACGCGCTGAACTTCAACCTCCAACCAGCGATCACGTTTGACCCGATCAGGCTCTTTGTCAGGAGCCGATTGCCGTGCCTTGTGCTCGTAATACGTCGATACCGCCATGGGCAACTGCTTGCAGATTGGCTCGATCCCAAAGACATCACACTGTTTATCGATAAAGGCAATCATTTCCTGGGTCGGCGGTCGAGCTCCGCCTGGGCAAAAAAAGCGGCTGCCTTACGCAGAATCTCATTGGCCTGCTTAAGCTCTCGATTCTCGCGTTCTAGCTCTTTGAGGTGTTCTCGCTCTGAACTGCTTAAGCCTTTACGCTTGCCTTGATCGATCTCTGTTTGTCTTACCCATTTGCGTAACGTCTCCGGCGTACAGCCTACCTTACTCGCAATGGAAGTCATCGCTGCCCATTGTGACGCATGCTGATCCTGTTGATCTAACAGCATACCTACAGCGCGTTCGCGAAACTCCGGGGAATATCTACTGGCTCTATTCATTGGTCTATCCTCTCAAGAAATAGACCCTCCGACAAACCCGGGGCGGTTCATAGTTTGGAAAAACCCCGCGCAAACTCGGTTTATAGACTCGCTTGTAAAGCAGCTCCCAATTCCAAGCATGTGTTTGAGTTTGGATTACAAAACGGAAGAGAGGCTTATGATTGACGGATTACAGCGTATATCCAGTATCATTAAATTTCTTACGGATGATAGCTGGCGCTTGTCCAATTTGGATGATGTTGATGTAAGGATTTCGGGACGTACTCCTGAACATATTCGAACTAAATACAGCGATATATATACGAGAATTGAAAATATCACTATCCCTGTGACGGTGCTTCGGTGCGATTACTCGAAAAGGACTCATATGCACTACCTATTCACTATCTTTCACCGACTAAACACCGGAGGGAACAAACTGAGCAACCAGGAAATTCGGAACTGCATCTTTCAAAGTGAATTTAACAATATTTTAAAGAGAATTGTTCAAACGAAAGTGACAAAGAGCCTTTTCTCTCTTAAAGGAAGTCAGTCGTATCGTTTCGCGTATGAAGAGATATTCTTAAGAGCTTTCACTTTTTCATATAAGATGGAGGGCTACTCGGGCAAGCTGGCCAAATACATAAATGATTTTATGGAAGATCAGAAAAAAAGTTCTGATCAAAAATTAGAAGAAATGGAATGCAAGATGACAAGAACAGTTTCTCTGATTTACAACAGGATTCTGGATGGAAAAGCCTTGCCAAGATTGAGTAAAGCAACCACGGAAGCTTTGCTTGTAGGAGTCTATACGAATATAGATCTCCTTGAAAACGAAAACGATAAAAGTCTTATAGGAAAATTTGAAAAACTAAGAGAGCATGAAAATTTTTCTATTATCAGCTTGAAGGAAGGGTTATCGGCCACGGAGAAAGTGAAAGGAAGAATTAATACAGCGACAGCTATTTTTTCCTCATGATAGTAAAGACGCATATATCGAAGACGTTATCAGCGCTAGATAAACGATATACCAATTCCGATTCTGAAGGGTCTATATTTTTTGCCAAACTCGCTGTACTTGAATACTGTGGCTGGATTGAAGAGTCACTAGATGATGTTGTTCATCGCGCTGTCAAAGGAAAATTAAAGACCCAAGAATTTAGTGACATGTTAAATAGTCTTATAAAAGTAATTCTGGTTTTGACTATAAGAGGAATTTCAGACCCTTGCTATCCCGTGTGGTTGGATTGCAAGCTTCAGAAAAACTAGAAACTAAACTCAAACAAGTTGGTGTATTCGAGGTTCTCGTGAGTGAACTTGAAGCAGTAAAGGAGTTGCGCAACAACGCAGCGCATACTTGGACTAAAGGAGCTACTATGAGCTACCCTGCTCCTTCTTCAATCCGAGGTCGTTTTGAAACTGTGTTTCCCATTTTAAAAGTAATCTATACAGAAGTAAGATCACTTTGATCACAACAAAAGCGAGAATAGCGGGGTCACGAATAGCGGGGTCATATTGAACCTCCCCCAGTTTAACGGACACTTGAAAAAGGGCTAGGATGGTCCTGAAGGAGTGTTCGATGAGCGACAAGAAGTACACGAGTTACAGCAAACGTAATAGGGGACAGACCACGAATCTATCGGCTATAATCGGCGAATACAACTCGTCATTTTAGAGATGATCTGGAACCCGGATTGATTGATGAAATACGCAAGGCGACGAAGGGTAATTTTGTGTTGGGCGACAATCGTTTTAAGGAAGAGATCGGCAAAACGCTAGGAAGGCGCGTTATACCTGGAAAAGCAGGGCGACCAGTTAAAAATGAATCCTAAACGTGGTCTGTCCCCTAATGACCTTTCCTCTTTAACTAAGTGGTGATACGGTTTCATGGTGCAATTCCTTTCGTAGGGTTAGATTCTTCGTCAAAATTATCTTACCTGCTTTTTGACGAGAGGAATTGCACTTATTATATGAATCCGCCGGATAAAGTGGAGCACTTGGTTTCTGAATACGGGCCGACCCAAAACCTGAAAAAATGGGGTCAGGTCTTGCAATACAACATATCCCGCCTATAAAGCGCCTATAAAGGGAGAGCAAGACCAGCCATGCTAGCCTCGGTATTTTCTCTGTTGTTAATCTTTGGTCACAGATTAAATAATTGCTTAAGAGCAGAAAAAACCGCAGATTTATCCTGTTTAGTCAACACCCCGGCCTTACGAATAATCAACTTATCATCCAAAGTAAAAAGCTTCATCCGCACCACAGATGCTGAAGGAAGTCCGGCAGTGCGCTAATAGGGGACAGACCACGAATATATAGACAATAATCCAGAATGTAAGGGAAGGTCATGGGCATTGAGCCTGGTCGCTGAGATTGTGTATATGTGGCTTTGTAAGACGCGACCCCGTTTTTGCGCGTGAATCATAAACGTGGTCTGTCCCCTAATACGCTCTATAAAATGCCGGTTATTGCTGGTGTTAGAAGCCACCCTAGCGCCAACCTTCCAGCTGAGATACACTGTATTACATTGTAATTGAGCAGGTGTGTAGATTATGAGCGTCACGAGTATTCGCCTACAAAAGGATCTAGAAACCCCACTAGAAGACTTGGCAAAAAAGCTTCACAGAAGTAAGAACTGGCTCATTAATCAGGCGGTTAAGGAGTTCGTTGAAAAGGAAAGTCTAGAAGAGCGGCGATGGGCAGAAACCCTGCAAGCACTAGATTCTGTAGAACATGGTGCCGTTGTAGATTCAAAGAATGTCCATGAGTGGTTAGACACTTGGGGAACTGAAGAAGAGTCATCTCCCCCTAATTCATGAGGCTGGAATATTCGCGGGAAGCAATAACCGATCTTAAACGTTTAAGAGCATTCATTGCCGAGCACAATCCCACGGCAGCGAGTCGAATCTCCTCTGAGCTGAAACAAGGGGTTCAGTCTTTAACGTCCCACCCTAAACTTGGTCACGGAGTGCTTCAAGCACCAGATCCGGAGACCATTCGAGATTTAGTGCTCGGCAAATATATTGTGCGGTACCTGTTGCTTCAAGAGCGTGTTGTTGTGCTCCGGGTTTGGCATCATCTGGAAGAAGAAAGATAATCAATAATGCCTTTTAACAATAACTTCCAGGCCGACCCAAAACCTGCCACTTCTTTTTTGGCAGTCGCTACGACTCCATCTTGCCAAAAAAGCTGCGTCGATTTTCGGTCTGCTGAACTAAGCGTTATGTGTAACCACTAATCGGAGAAGTTAATGGCAATAAGTGAATTTGAGGAAAAGAGGTGTGAAAGAGAGATGGAGAAATTCCTTGCCGTTCATCGGCCTCCCGTTCACATTAGAAATGAAGTAGATATTGCCTATCGTCTAGAAAACCAGAGTGTAGAAATTTTTGAGGTACGCCCGCATTGGCAGAACAAACTCGAAAAAATTGAAACTCCAGTGGCTAAAGCTACATACGTAAAAACACAGAAGGAATGGAGGATATACTGGCATAAAAGCGATATGAAGTGGCATCGGTATGAACCCAAAGCAGAAGTACAGTACTTTGAAGAGTTTTTGTCTATTGTCGGTGAAGATAAGCATTGTTGCTTTTGGGGTTAATCGCATAACAATGCAAGCACTCGGATGCCAAAAGCTCCGTTAACTTAAGCTGTAGCTTATGGTGTACGTGTAGAATAAATGTGGCACCTCTAAATAACTTCCGTTAAATCACGAGAAAACATAAAGGACATAAAGGATTATCGTTATGAACTGGGATGCAATCGGTGCCATTAGTGAGGCCGTTGGCGTGCTAGGCGTAATTATTACACTGGCTTATCTGGCAGTACAGATTCGCCAAAACAGCCGCACCATGGATCAGCATACTGCTGCCGTTGTCTCCGCAGCTGAAATCGCCGCAGCGGATCAAAATGGAAGGCAATATACGATTTTGGCTCAGGATTCAGAATTGGCTGACATTGTCTATCGTGGCAATCTGGGGCGGGAATTAAATCCGCTTGAACACATACGGTACAGTAGCTACTGGTTTACATGCTTTGTGTATTGCCAAAACGCTTTTTTCCACAATAAGCGTGGCTATACCGGAAAGGCGAGTTGGCGCATCTTTGACATTGGTTTTTCCAATATATGATGCTGCCTGGTCTTGATGCACTGTGGCGCCTACAACGGATTCAAGAGTGTTTTGATTCCGATTTTGTAGTCTACTTAAATGGCAAACTTGGCCCCAATAATCATTAAATGCTGCTCGCTTTAACTGAGGATCAAAGGGTAACCGACCCTTATCTCGTTTTCCGTAGTCAGGGCCATTTTCTTGAGGCGAATCACATCCCTTACCGAACACATAAATGGGCTGTTTTGATGGCAACTTCCTTTAGCCGGTATTACTGTATATAAAAATAGTATATCTAAAACTGCCAACTGGAAATTTAATGCGTTCATCTAGAGGCCCCAATCAAAGGCCTTTGCTTTATTCATATATTTGAATGTGTTACCGACATTTTAGCGGTGTGTTTTTCGCCACATAATTGAGCGCGCGCGTCATATTTGAGAGAATTTATTGACCCATTGATTTTTTCTTTTAAATCAAGGTATTGTGGCCCGAATAATTAATCAATCAGGGAATGATATGTTGCACCTGCACTTTTATGTCCAAATACGGGTACATCATGCACCCCTGCACGCATTCCGAACATATGTCGCACGTGGCGTTCAATAATAGTTATACGTAAATAGATATGGAAGTAATTCGCCGAGTTGGAAAATGGTTAACCCCCGCTATTTGCATAACACTTGGGCTTTTATATCTAAATGGAGCCGCAGCTAGTTGGTGGGTTTCGTGGGGGCTACCTACAAATCATCCCGAGTCCTGGGAGCAGCGAGCTATATCCCAACTAGGGTATGCTGTTGCTTTATTTGCAGCAGCACCAATGCTCTTTATTGCTTTTAAAAACAGGTTTAATTTAAAAACATCAAATTACAAATACTGGTGGGTAGCTATAACTGTAATAGCTCTTTACTACTCATGTGTTAGGGTTTTGGTATTAACTGATAGCTGCCTAGATTCCGGTGGTTCATGGCAGGCTGCGCAATTTCGGTGCCAACATGAATAAACGTATAACAAGGTGCAGCACAATCGCACAACGCAAAAACGCGCGTTGTTCTGGACTCGCTACACTGCGTTTCGCTCGCCTGTGTGCACGGCGTTAAATGCCATGACCGAGCCCGCGCAGATACTAGTTGCCTTAGCGGAAATTTCCACAGGGTTAGCCGGCTTTAGTGGCGTGGTGGTAGTTTTAGCTAAGGATGAATCTTGGTCCATACAAGAGCAGCTATCTATCTGGGCGCTTTTACAAGCTTCATTAGGAGACTGTAATTAAAACTGTGTAACTGTCTATCATTAACCCCTAACGGGAAGGATAGACAGATTATGAATAAAGAAGACCTGGAAGCCTTTGCGCGCGAGGCAGCAAAAACCTTAAAAACAGAACAAGACCTCAATGACTTCAGAGCTATGCTCACCAAAGTCACCGTTGAGGCTGCCCTCAATGC
>Ga0164313_10003287_pt1 | contig 14420 bp, 10 predicted proteins | sample GuaBasSedimGuay4_FD_113735 | JGI IMG/M metagenome (GOLD analysis project Ga0164313, IMG submission 113735) | Subseafloor sediment microbial communities from Guaymas Basin, Gulf of California, Mexico - Guay4, Core 4569-4, 0-3 cm | ecosystem: Environmental > Aquatic > Marine > Hydrothermal vents... | reverse complement strand
CCGCATGCGGTCCCCAGGAAACACCGGAACAGCGACTCGAACGACTCCGCTACAACCACGAGATCTACCCCGTGGGAACGACGACCCTGCATGACGACGACGGCAACCCGACCCTTCTGGTCGACCTCAACATCGCCAACCAGGGAACCGAACCCCTGGAGAGCCTGACCGTGATGGTGCGGGTGAAGGGCGCCGGCGGGGTCGAGCGCCTCGCCGAGCGGGTGACCATCCCTCTCGACGATCTCCGCCCGGGTATCGGCCGCCAGCAGGATGTGCGAATCCCCGGCTTCGCCCTTGAAGAGGACGATGAGATCACAGTCGAGATTGAGCCGAATCTCACCCCCGAGATCCTTCGGAGTCTTCCAGAGTTCGCTGACGTCAGTTGATCGGGTTGGCCGGGAGTTCGCTCAGACCAAATCGCTCCATGAGCGCCGTTCGCATCTGGGGCAGGACGTCACGATCAAAGAGCTCGGTGGATCCCGGCGCGAGCCGTGAGACGGCGGTCCTGGTCGCATCGATCAGGCGAAGACCCTCGCAGAGTTTGAGATCCGGGTCCGAACGCAGGGTCTGCCAGGTCACGTCGAGCATCAGCTCGCAGCGCCCGTCAAACGCATCAGGATCCCAATACTCCAATTTATCCACACGACCCCCATTCCCACAGAACAACCACGGAGGACGCGATGCCATTTCAAGACCCAGAAAACTTCCTCGCTCAGGTCGAAGACGTGGCTCGTGCAGGGGCCGATGCACTCATGCCCTTCTGGCGGGCCCTCGAGCCGCACGAGATCAGCGAGAAATCGCGCAACGATCTCGTCACCGCAGCCGATCGTGCGGCTGAGGCGGCCATTCTCGCCCAGATCGAGAGACGCTTTCCGGATCACGCCGTCCTGGCCGAAGAATCGGGTTGGACCCGACGGGACGACGACCGACCCACCTGGATCGTCGATCCTCTCGACGGAACGACGAATTTTGTTCACGGGATCCCCCAGTTCGCGGTATCGGTGGGTGTGGCGGTGGCGAACCGGGTGGAGTACGGGGTCATCCTCGATCCGGTCAAGGAGGACATCTTCCGGGCCGCTCGAGGTCGTGGCGCAAGCTGGAACGGCCAACCCTGTTCGGTGACCGCCCGCGAAGGGCTCTCGGGCGCGCTCGTTGCCACCGGTTTTCCATTCAAAGCCCACGAGCTGCTCGACACCTACCTGGCGATCTTCCGAGAGGTCTTTCTCAGATGCAAAGCCATCCGGCGGCCCGGCGCGGCGGCGCTCGATCTCGCCTACACCGCCTGTGGACTGTTTGACGGCTTCTTCGAGTTTGGTCTCTCGCCCTGGGATGTGGCCGCCGGTTCGCTGATCATCGAGGAATCCGGGGGGGTTGTCAGCGATATGAATGGCGGTGCCGATTTCCTCGCCACCGGCAATATGGTCTGTGGAACCAGGGGAGTCCACCCGGAACTCCTGGCGGTGGTGCAGTCGAAATTGGGTGATCCCTAAATTGAGCGATTCTCTCAGGCGATCCGCACCAACTCCTTGCGCTCTGGGCGTTTGCAAAAAGCCTCGACATACCACCAGTATTCCTGAATTTTTTGCAAACACCAGAGCATCATGGACTTGGCACATCTCATCCGGCAGAATCGCTCAGTTTAGGTGATTGAAACCGTAGAGACCGGGTTTCGGAACCGACAAAGGTGAGCGGATTGCCCGGATTTTGTATAATCTCCTCATGGCCGATTCGAAAAGACTGCCCCGCGAAGAACTCGAGAAGCTGGTAACGGAGGCCGCGATCCTGACCAGGGTCGAGGAGTTCGACGACGCGGTCGAGATTTTCGAAGCCCATCTTCCGCAGCTTTCTGCCGGATTGGATGAGGACAAGATCATCGCCGCGTCGGTCTTCTCATACTACGGACTCTGCATCGCCGCCATCCGAAAACAGTACTCAGACGGAATCAAGTACTGTCAGCTCTCGCTCAAGGTCCAGTCATCAAACCCGGAGCACTACGAAAACAAAGCAAGAATCCACCTTCTTGCTCGAAGCCGGGGACGCGCAGTCGATGCTCTCTTTGATGGTCTGGGCTACGACCCGAACAATAAGGCAATCAACAAGATCCTCGACGGCATCGGACGCCGCCGTGAGCCCGTCATCACCTTCCTTCCTCGCGACAATGTTCTCAACGTCTATTTCGGCAAGAAACGTCACGAGAACTTCGAGAACAGACGCGCGGCGGCCAAGCGCCGCAGGCGACAGCAGACCCTCGATCACGGCAAAGTCACCGCCGCCGACACGCGGCTCAAAAACGCCCAACTCGCGGCCGCCAAGAAAAAGAAGCAGCAGTCGGGCAAGTAGCCTGAAAAAGGGCTGAAATCCAACCGAAAAAGCTTGCCAGGAACCAGCCGGAGGTTTATCCTCATCCGGCTGTGAATTCGTTCACGTGCGGTGTACGTGACGACTGACAGCGCTAACGAGCCTGAAAAATCCAACCGGTCAGTCCATTGCGGAGGTATGCCAATGGCGAAGCCACGAACAGTCATGATCGACGGCAATGAAGCAACTGCTTCAGTCGCGCACCGCATCAACGATGTGTGTGCCATTTATCCCATCACCCCCTCGTCCAACATGGGCGAGTTCGCCGACGAGTGGTCGGCAAAGGGGATGACCAACATCTGGAACACTGTTCCCGATGTCATCGAGATGCAATCCGAAGGCGGTGCATCGGCCGCGGTCCACGGCTCGCTCCAGGCGGGCGCGCTGACCACGACCTTCACGGCGTCTCAGGGCCTGCTCCTCATGATCCCGAGCATGTACAAAATCGCCGGTGAGCTCACCTCGGCGGTTTTCCACGTCTCGGCCCGCACCCTGGCCACCCACGCTCTGTCGATTTTCGGCGATCACTCGGACATCAATGCCGTGCGCCAGACCGGCTGGGGTCTACTCTGCTCGGGTTCGGTCCAGGAAGCCCACGACATGGCCGCCATCTCCCAGATGGCGACACTGACCTCTCGGGTGCCCTTCGTCCACTTCTTCGACGGTTTCCGCACTTCGCACGAGGTCGCCAAGATCGACTACATCGAGGACGACGATCTTCGGGCCCTCATCGATGACGAACTCGTTCGCAAGCACCGCGAGCGCGGGCTGACTCCGGACGCTCCCATGATCCGCGGTACCTCGCAGAACCCCGACACCTTCTTCCAGGCCCGTGAGGCGATCAACGGCTTCTACACCGATTGCCCGCAGCACGTCATCGACGCCATGGAAGCCTTCGAGAAGCAAACCGGACGCGCCTACAAGCTCTTTGACTATGTCGGCGACCCCGAGGCCGAGCGCGTCATCGTGATCATGGGCTCCGGCGCCGAGGCGGTACACGAGCTCGTCGACCACCTCACCGCCGAAGGTGAGAAGGTCGGCGTCCTCAAGGTTCGCCTCTACCGTCCCTTCTCGGTGGAGCACCTCATGGCTGCGCTGCCCAAGACCACCAAGAAGATTGCAGTCCTCGACCGCACCAAGGAGCCCGGCGCCATCGCCGAGCCGCTCCATATGGACATCGTCCACGCCCTCGCCGAGGCGCGCATGACGGACACCAGCCCCTTCGCCACCGACCCCCTCGTGGTCGGCGGTCGCTACGGACTCTCGTCCAAGGAGTTCAACGACGGGATGGTCAAGGCCATCTTCGACAATCTCGCCGCCGATAAGCCGCGCAACCACTTCACGGTGGGCATCATGGACGATGTCACCCACCTTTCGCTGCCGCTCGACGACGACTACGACATCGCTCCCGACAGCGTCTTCCGCGGAGTCTTCTTCGGGCTCGGCGCCGACGGCACGGTGGGCGCGAACAAGAACTCGATCAAGATCATCGGTGAGGAGACCGAGAACTACGCCCAGGGCTACTTCGTCTATGACTCGAAGAAGGCCGGCGCGGTCACTATCTCCCATCTCCGCTTCGGACCCGATCTCATCCGCTCCTCCTATCTCATCCGCAAGGCCAAGTTCGTTGCATGCCACCAGTGGGTCTTTATCGAGAAGCTCGACATGCTCGACTACGCCCAGCCCGGCGCCACCTTCCTGGTGAATTCGCCCTTCGGCCCCGACGAGATCTGGGGCCAATTCCCGAAGGAGGTCCAGGAGGACATCAAGGCCAAAGACCTCAAGGTCTACTGCATCGACGCCACCAAGGTCGCCAAAGAGACCGGGATGGGTCGGCGCACCAACACCATCATGCAGACCTGCTTCTTCGCCATTTCGGGGATCCTGCCCCGCGACGAGGCCATCGAGAAGATCAAGGCCGCAATCAAGAAGACCTACGGCGCCAAGGGCGACGAAATCGTCCAGCTCAACTTCAATGCGGTTGACGGCACCCTCGCCAATCTGCACGAGGTCACCGTCCCCGACGCCATCACCGCAACCACGACCCGGCCGCCCATCGTTTCCGAGGATGCTCCGGATCTCGTCCAGCGCGTCATCTCGGTGATGATCGCCGGCAAGGGCGATCTCCTGCCGGTCTCGGCCTTCCCGCCGGACGGCACCTGGCCCACAGCGACCACGCAGTGGGAAAAACGAAATATCGCCATCGATATCCCGGTGTGGGACGAGGGCCTGTGCATCCAGTGCAACAAATGCGCGCTAGTCTGCCCCCACGCCGCCATCCGCGCCAAGGTCTACGACCCGGCAGAGCTCGAGGGCGCGCCCGAGACCTTCAAGTCGATGGACTACAAGGCCAAGGACTTCAAGGGCAAGAAGTACACCATCCAGGTGGCGCCCGAAGACTGCACCGGTTGCGAGATCTGTGTTCGGGTCTGCCCCGCCAAGGACAAATCGAACCCGAAACACAAGTCCCTCGACATGGCGCCGCAGATGCCGCTGCGCGCACCCGAACGCGAGAACTACGAGTTCTTCCTCAACCTCCCCGAGGTCGACCGCACCCAGGTCAAGCTCGATGTCAAGGGTTCCCAGTTCCTCCAACCGCTCTTCGAGTACTCGGGAGCCTGTGAGGGCTGTGGCGAAACTCCCTACGTCAAGCTCCTCACCCAGCTCTTCGGTGACCGCGCCCTCATCGGCAACGCCACCGGATGCTCGTCGATCTACGGCGGCAACCTGCCCACCACCCCCTATGCAGTGAATGCCGAAGGCCGTGGACCGGCATGGAACAACTCGCTCTTCGAGGACACCGCTGAGTTCACCCTCGGCTTCCGCCTCGCCGTCGACCAGACCCGCAAGCGCGCAGTCACGCTCCTCAAGGCTCTCAGCGCCGATCTCGGCGACACCCTTGTCGATGAGCTGATCAACGCCGACCAGACCAGTGAGGTCGGGATCGCGGAACAGCGTGCAAGGGTCAAGACCCTGCGTGACAAGCTGGCCGGGAACACCAACCCCGACGCCGTCAATCTCGCTCACATGGCCGATTTCCTGGTGCGCAAGAGCATCTGGGGCGTCGGCGGCGACGGTTGGGCCTACGACATCGGTTATGGCGGCCTCGACCACGTCCTCGCCATGGGCCGCGACGTCAACCTCCTGGTCCTCGACACCGGCGTGTACTCCAACACCGGTGGTCAGGCCTCCAAGGCAACTCCGTTGGCGGCCACGGCGAAATTCGCCATGGGCGGCAAGGACATCACCAAGAAGGACCTCGGTCTCATGGCCATGGCCTACGGTCATGTCTATGTCGCTCAGATCGCCTTCGGCGCCAAAGACAGCCAGACTCTCAACGCCTTCAACGAGGCGGAGTCCTACCCGGGAACCTCGATCATCATCGCCTACTCCCATTGCATCGCCCACGGATACAACATGTCCGACGCGTTGGATCATCAGAAGGCGATCGTCGACACCGGCGCGTGGCCGCTCTACCGCTTCGACCCGAGGCGCGCGGCCATGAACGAGAATCCCCTCAAGCTCGACTCCAAACCGCCGAAGATCGCCTTCGAGGAGTTTGCCAACACCGAAACCCGGTTCCGCATGCTCCAGAAAACCGATCCCGAGCGCGCCAAGAAACTCATGATCGAAGCTCAACGTTCGGTCACGGCCCGGTTCGATGTCTACAAACAGCTTGCCTCGCTGAGCTACGGCTCCGAGAATGAGTCGGACGCGAATTGAGTTAGAGAGGGAAAGGAAGCACCATGGACCTCAAGACTACATATCTCGGACTCGAGCTGAAGAATCCCATCGTCGTCGGGGCGTGCCCACTGTCCACAAGCGTTGATTCCATCAGTGCCCTCGAAAGCGCCGGCGCCGCAGCCATCGTGCTGCCGTCGCTCTTCGAGGAGGAGATCATGGCCGCTGCCCGGAGTGCCATGGAGATGGAGTCAGCAGGCGCAGGATTCGCCGAGGCGGGTTCATACATGCCCAACCCCGATGGCTATCACATCGGTCCCGGCCAGTACCTCGACCACCTCGCGGCGGCCAAGGAAGCGGTGTCGGTCCCCGTCATCGGTTCGCTCAACGGCACCTCCGTTGGCGGCTGGACGAACTACTCGAAGAAGATGGAGGCGGCAGGCGCCGATGCTCTCGAGCTCAACACCTACCTCCTGCCCTTCGACGCCGATGAGACCGGCGCCGATGTCGAACAGCGGACCATCGACATCGTGGCCGCGGTCAAAGACACCGTATCGATCCCGGTGTCGGTCAAGCTCTCACCCTTCTTCTCGTCGTTGCCCAACCTGGCCAAGCGGCTCGAAGCGGTCGGCGCCGACGGACTGGTGATGTTCAACCGCTTCTACCAGCCCGATATCGACATCGAGAATCTCGATGTGGTGCCCAACCTGCGGCTTTCAACAGCCGACGAACTACGGCTTCGCTTGCGCTGGCTCGCCGTGCTTTCGGCGAGGACCAAGATGTCGCTGGCGGCCACCGGTGGCGCGCACTCGGCCGTCGATGTCATCAAGGCCATCATGTGCGGCGCCCACTCGGTGCAGATGGTCTCGGCCCTGCTCATTCACGGCGCCGAGCACATCGGTCGGACCCTGGAGGCCATGTCCTTCTGGCTCGCCGATCACGAGTACGAGAGCCTCGAGCAGATGCAGGGAAGCTTGAGCCTGTCAAAGGTCGAGAATCCCAAGGCTTTCGCCCGGGCGAACTACATGAAGATGCTCGACAGCTGGGAAATGTAAGCGAAGAGCAACGACGACAAACGGCGGGCTTCGGCCCGCCGTTTTTTTGAGTCGCGAGATACGAGATACGAGATAGGGGATCGCCCCACCCACCCGGATCGTGGGGTCCTGAGGTCCTGCTCCTGGAATCTCTGGATGTGGAGGGTTGACGGGCTGGCCCAGCGAATCGACTATCTGGCCGCATCTCGTATCTCGTATCTCGCATCTGGATCGGCTGGCTGCCGACCGCCTACGGCGTTGTCGAACTCCACACGCTCGTGTCCCCACTCTCGAAGCCGTCAATGAAGATGGTTCCGTCCGCACCGACAATGGTGAAGTTCTGATTCGAGATGTCGAAGAAGACATTGTCCGAGCACACGACCTTGATCCGCGCGGTCGTGGTATCCGGCGTCGCGGGATAGACATCAGCGAAACCGTCGTTTGCGGTGCCCTGCATGACGACCCCGTCGAATGTCAGGCCGCCATCGGTCGAAAGCAGAATGTCCACCGAGCTGCAATTAACCGGCGCCGCCGCGGTCCCCGCCGGAGCCCAGGTCACACTGTGCGGCCCAGCACCGTTCCAGGTCACCGCGGTATCCGGTGCAGTCACCAGAAATGGGCCGGCGCTGTCGACGACCTCAACGGTGGTGGCGTCGTCCGCCACTCCACCGCCACCGGTCCGGTTGTCGCGGACGGTCAGCCTGAAGTTCATGGTCCTGGAATACGACGGCAGGATCTCACCGATGGTCTGCGTGTTGTTGACGAGATCCGAGACCTTGGGGAATGTTCTGGTCGGACTGGTCACCGGGTCGAAGGATCGGAAGATGGGCGCGTTGCCCGATGGTGAATTCGGGTGCCCCGCGGGGCCGAGATCGAATTGCTCCCAGCAGTATGTAAGCGGATCGCTGTCGGGATCGGTTGCGGATCCGGTCAACGTAAAGGGCGTGTCCGCGGGAATGATGAAACTCGCTCCGGCCTCGACGCTCGGAGGCTGATTCCCGGTCGCGGTGGTCGCCGCACAGTTGTTGCCCGAGCTGGCCGTCGAGTAGGAAATGATCTCGTCGAGGCTGATGCCGTGAAAATAGTCATCGCTGTAGTTCTGGGTGTTCTGCGGGCTGCAGATCCCGGCGTACGCCTGGATGGTCGACCCACTGCCCGGCTCATACGCCGTCGGACCATTTCGGTTGCCGCCGGAGCACGCGCCCGACGACCCGTTGAAGGTGTGGCTTCCACCCCACTGGTGACCCATCTCGTGCGCCACATAGTCGACCCAGAAGGGATCCCCGATGGGGGCGCCCGAACCCGTCACACCCCGAGCTTTCTGGCCGGACCAACACGTCACACCGAGACCGGCGACCCCACCACCACCGGTGGAGAAGACATGCCCGATGTCGTAGTTGGCCGATCCGATCACCGAATCCAGGTTGCTCTGATTCTGCCCGAGCATGGTGAATCCATTGTTGTTGGTATAGGGGTCCGTCGCCGCATTGGTGTAGACAACCTGATCGTTGTTGGCCACGAGGGTCATCCGGATGGCGACCTCGCGCTCGTAGATCCCGTTGACCCGGTTCATGGCGGTGACAACCGCTGCGAGACCCTGAGGCACCGTGCCGCCGTGAAACTGGGTGTACTCCCCGGTTGCGGCCACGACGGTGCGATATGTTCTGAGCTGGCTCCCCGACACGGCCTTTGTCCGCCCGTCGGCCTCGGGGGGGAGGTCGAGCGAACGCGACTTGGGTTCAAACCCGCAGGAGAAGCCCGTCGCCCCATCCGCCGCAACCGCGTCGGAACGAAAATACGAGATGTGGTAAACGGCGTTCCCACGGAGATATGGATCGATGAACACGGTCCCTTCGGTGCGAAGGATCATTGCGTGGAACCCGGCCGGCGTTCGATCGAGAACCGCAATGGCGGCCGGATCATCCACTCCCTGCCCGCGAAAGGTCCGGATCTCTGGGTACCGCTCAGCGAGTTCGGCCGCCATGACGGGTACGTCCCAGATCTCAAAGGCCTCAGTGGACCCGTCGGGCATGGGGAGCTCGAGAATGACGTTGGATTCTGCGCCCTCTTCCGGCGCCTGAGCCAGGACGACCGCCAACTCACCGTCATTGATCGCCACCACTCGGTAGGAACGAGGGACGATGAGCCGTTCACCGGGAAGGGCGTTGATGGTCGAATCATCGGCATCCGACCAAATCCCTGCCTCGGCGTTGGCGGCGCCAAAACCGGCGAGCACAACCAACATCAGAACGACCTTCCACTCTGTCTTCATAGACTTCTCCACATTCTGGGGTATTTGAGATCCGCCGGGAGGCGATATCAGCGAACAGTATACGCAAGGTCTGACCAATTCGCCGTGACACAGATCAGCCTTGACGCGGTTTTGACGACATCCATCAAGCGGCGACGGACTGTTCGAATCCTCCTATTCCTGAACCGTCCATCGCGCCGCGATCCGGGCCGGGAGGCACAATGGAACCGCAGAGGCGCAAAGGACGCGGAGTGCCGCAGAGCATCACATCCGAAAACCCACTCTCAATTGCGATGCTTCGTGGATTCCTTCGTGATCTTTGTGGCCTTTGTGTTTCAATACGATCCTCGACTCGGCCACGATCGGTACAGGCAGTAGACCAACGTTCCGGAAAAGGAAACCCATCACAACTTGCGATGCTTCGCGGCACTCCGCGTGCTCAGCGTCTCCGCGGTTTGATTGTGCTCGGTCGAGGATGTGCGAAAACTGAAACGGAGAGGCTACCCGGCGACGAAGGGATTCGACGCCCGCTCGCGCCCAATGGTGGTGTCCGGTCCGTGGCCGCAGATGACCCGGGTCTCGTCACCGAGGGTATAGAGCTGCTCCCGGATCGCCTGCTCGAGCACCGGGAACGACCCGCCCATGAGGTCGGTTCGGCCGATGGAGCCGGCGAAGAGCACGTCGCCGACGATCACCAGTGGATCGGGTCCGCCGTGGACCACGAAGCAGACCCCGCCCGGCGAGTGGCCCGCGGTGTGCCGAATCTCCAGCTCCAGCCCACCGAGTTCGAGTCGGTGTCCGTGCTCGAGCCACAGGGTCGGCTCCGGTGGCTCCTCGACATCGAGGCCGAACATCCGCCCCTGCATCTTGATGCCCTGGTAGAGCTGGATCTCGTCTCGGTGGAGAGCGATGGGGATGTCGTTTCCCAGGCGGCGCATGAGATCGGCCGTCCCGCCGGCGTGATCGAGGTGACCGTGGGTGTGGAGGACCATGGCCGGTGTCAATCCGGAGGCCTCGACCCGCTCCATGATCCGCGCGGCCTCCTCGCCAGGATCGACGATCGCGAGCACACCGGCGTCACGATCACCGAGCAGAATGCAGTTCGCCTGGATGGGACCGACTGGGAACACGTCAAGGAAGAGATCAACCATGAGGACTCCAATTATGAATGACGAGGAACGAGTTATGAATTATGAGTTATGAATTATGAATTTCGCTGCACCGGACCCATGGCCGCGATCAGTTTCTGATGCGATGTCATTCATAATTCATAACTCATAATTTATAATTAACTTGTTTTTCTAGAATAGTTTACCAACCAAGTCACCGAGCAGTGTCCGGAGCTTGACCGCTGCCTTCTTGCCTTCATCCATGACTTCTTGATGCGTCAGTTCACGATCGACGAGGCCCGCCGCTGGGTTTGCGGCGAGGGAGAGCGCACAGACCCTCATCCCCAGCTGCCGGGCGGCGATGACCTCGGGGACCGTCGACATCCCGACCACCAGTCCGCCCATCCCGATCAGCATGCGGATCTCGGCCGGGGTCTCGAAAGAGGGTCCGAGCATGGCGCAGTAGACGCCCTCACGGGCGTCGAAACCCGCCTCTTCGGCCGATTCGAGGGCGAGCCGCCGAAGTTCCGGGTCGTAGGCCGCCGACATGTCGGGGAAGGGCGGTCCGAAATCGCGTCCCCAGTCCCCCACCAACGGGTTGCTCCCTAGAAGGTTGATGTGATCCGAGACCACCACCAGCGAACCCGGTTTCATCTCCGGATCCAGCGCTCCCGATGCATTGGTGGCGATGAGGACCTTGGCGCCGAGCAGCCCCGCGAGCCGCACCGGCGCCACGACCTCCTCGGGTCGATAGCCCTGATACAGGTGGAAACGGCCGTTCATGACCATCAGCGACTCGTCGCCCCTCCGCCACAGGGTCAGCGTCTGAGAGTGCCCCACCAGCTCGTGCATGGGAAAGTCGAACACCTCGGCGAGCTCGATAACCTCGCCGGCTTCCCAACCGGGCACTTCGAGGCTGAGTCCCGAACCCGCGACGAGGAGACCACGAACCTCGCCGGGCTGATAGCGTTGTCGGAATCTGTCAGCGGTGGCGCGAATCGAATCCGGCGTCATTCGTGCTGTCATTGCGTGAGGGTAGCAGAGAGGCGTTTGATTCGGAGTTACCGCAGATAGCGCAGATCGACGCAGATCATCATCACACCATCGCATCCATCGCAGGTACCCGCAGATCCGGCGGATCACGCATATCGTAGCTACACCATTTCCGACCGGCAGGTGAATCGGATTGGCCCAGACGACCTGATCCCGACGAGGCCTCGTCAATGCGGTTGGCCGAGAGTGCCCCCTCAAACGATGTTGGGCCCGAAAAGTAAGGCGTTCCGCTGGGTGCACATTCCCAACGTCGGTTTGAGACGGCACGTCCGGTCGAGGCCAGCCCCGCGTGACCCCAACAGAACGCGGACTCGGTGCCTGGCGGTGTTTCGTGCGAGAGGCTGCCCGGCACCGCTCCCATCGCGCAACCACGGGCATTCGGCCGCATGCCTGTGCACCCCTCCCATCGCCCCGCCGGAGCGAAAGCCGCGGGCAATCGCAGGGCTCACTCGACGTACGATCGTGGGATCTGACTCCATTTCTGCCAGTAGAAATGTGCATCCGACTCGACGAAGATGTTGCCGACAGCTCGGATGAAAAACAGCATCTCACCGTCTGGGGATATCGACGGTGAGCGATCGAAGTGCTTGGTGTTCACCGTCGACCCGAGGTTGACGATCGGTCCCCAGGTGTCGTCGGATCGCGACCGGACCATGAAGAGGTCCGACGAACCGTGGCTCGGCTGATCGCTGAGATCGGAGTCGAGCATGATCAGCAGAAACTCCTCATCGGGATGGATCCACGGATCCAGGACGATCTCGCCCCCGAGGGCGCCTCCGATCAGTTCGGGCTCCAGATAAAGACCGGATTCGAGCCGGCATCGGGCCACCGCGGGTATTGCGGAGATGCTCCCCCTGACGAGGTAGTAGAGGTTGCCGTTTCGAGACAGAGATGGCCGACCGGCAAATCCGGTGGTGTCCAAGGTGGCTTCCACCGGCTGCACCTGGGCCCAGCCATCTCCCTCGCGGTCGGCGTACCAGATCCCGACATACGGTGGGCCTCCCTCTTCCAGGGGTCGCTCTGCTCCAAAGAAGAGTCGATCCCCGTCGGGGCCCAACGCCGGGCCGTTGCCCAAGCCGCCGTTGACCGGAATGATCTCCGGGACGGTCCACTCGTTTCCGCGCCATGTCGAGGTGAACATCCACTCCGTGTTACCTTCGCCGATCACATAACCCGACCAGAAGATCTGCCGCCCGTCAGGGGAAAACTCCAGACGGCTGTGGGGCCGGATGCCATCGCTGATGGTGTCGGCTACGAAACGGACCGCGCCGGCGCGCTCTGCTGCTTCTCCGCCCTCGACCGAGGAATGGAGAATCAGGATCGTGTACAGCATAAGGAGACGGACTCGGCGAAGGTCGAGATGACGACTCTGATCCATCGTTCCATCCTCCGGCATCAAGATTTCCCGACTTGTCTCAATCTGCGAATCGCCGGCACTGCCCACGACCGCACGAAGCCCGAAAATCGGCAATTGAGATTGATCGAATTCAGGCATCAACCTACCACGATATCAACAGATACACCGCTCGAACGATGTCAAATCCTGAAAAACCGAGGACCGCAGCGATGGCTATCTGCGTCAATCTGCGCTATCTGCGGTTTCTCCGTGCGATGCTTCGATGGCGATCTACGGGCAAATCAAAATGACTCGAGCTCCGACTGCAGGTAGGATGAGACCCATGAAGACGATCACTCTGTTCATCACTCTGGTCTGCCTCGCTCTTGCGCCCTGGTCCGTCGCAGCAGACGACCCCGAGATCGACCTAGCCGCCTTTAACGAATGCCTCTTGGAAAAGATCAAGGACGCCGGTCCGGAGACGACGGCGGGTGAAATCCGAGAAGCCTGTCTGCTGGAGGTTCAGGGGGTGAAAGAAGTACACCCTGCCACCGCCACGCCGGCAGACCCGCCGGATGAGGTCTCACCACTGGACGAGCGCATCGAGGGCATCAAGGCCACCCAGGAACTCGACTACGTCATCACTCCCTACAAACCCAACTACCTCATGGTCGGCTACAACCCGAATCCGAACAATGCGCCGTTCCAGGAGGCGTTTCCCGGCGAGGACATTGACTTCAACGCTGCCGAAGTCAAGTTCCAGATCAGCTTCATGTTCCCGGTCGTGCATAACATCTTCAAAGACAACGGAAGCATCTATATCGCCTACACCAACCGTTCGTTCTGGCAGCTCTTCGACGAAGATCTCTCGTCACCGTTCCGGGAGACCAACCACGAACCCGAGATCTGGCTTCAGTTCGCCAGTGAGAAGAAGTTCCTTGGAATCACAAACAGGCTCATGACATTCGGTTTCGTTCACCAGTCCAACGGCCGTAACGACCCAATCTCGCGGAGTTGGAACCGGCTCTTCGCCAACTTCATCTTCGAGAAGGGCAACTTCGCCTTCGGCGTCAAACCATGGATCATCGTCGGAGATCTGACAGGTAACGAAGACATCCGGGACTACATGGGCAACCTCGAGTTCCGCGGTGTCTTCAAATGGAATCGGCACACCATCGGTCTGATGCTGCGAAACAACCTCCAGTCCGGCTTCAGCAAGGGCACCTTTCAGGTCGACTGGAGCTTCCCTATCTACCACCGAGTCCGGGGTTACGCCCAATACTTCAACGGCTATGGCGAGAGCCTCATCGACTACAACGTCCACAACAACACCCTTGGGGTGGGGCTCGCGTTCACCGATTACTTCTAGTTGTGTCTGTTGACGGTTCAGTTGTCTTGAATCCTTACTTTATTTGTTATACTATATATTTGTAAGGAGGAATCATGCCCACCTCGACACTCACATCGAAGGGCCAGGTCACAGTACCGAAAGCCATCAGGGATCGGCTGAGCCTCGTCGAAGGCGAGGTGCTCGAGTTCACGGTGGATGACGACGGAAAAATCATCGTCCAACGACGAGGCAGCGATTCCGGGGTCTG
>Ga0164313_10003286_pt1 | contig 14429 bp, 13 predicted proteins | sample GuaBasSedimGuay4_FD_113735 | JGI IMG/M metagenome (GOLD analysis project Ga0164313, IMG submission 113735) | Subseafloor sediment microbial communities from Guaymas Basin, Gulf of California, Mexico - Guay4, Core 4569-4, 0-3 cm | ecosystem: Environmental > Aquatic > Marine > Hydrothermal vents... | reverse complement strand
TGACGAACAAAAGCACCGGATACCTACCCCAGAGAACTGACATCCCCCAGTCCTTCTCGCAATACCTCAGGATAATCATCCATCAGCGATATGACACTGGATGGACGACCAGGCGTGGTGCCGCCGTCGATGACTATGTCAAGATGCGAATTAAGCCTGTCGTGGATCAGGGAAGGGTCCATTAAAACTTCACCATCGGGCAATGTCGCACTGGTTGACAGAATCGGATTCCCCAACGCTTCAGTGAGGCTAAAACATATTGGATGATCCGGGACGCGAATGCCGGCTGTTTTCCTTTTGGTCAGCATCATCCTGGGAACCAGCTTCGAACCTTCCAGTATAAATGTATAGGGCCCTGGAAGAAGTCTTTTCATGGTTCGGTAGGCATAGTTGGAAACCTTGGCATAAAGGCTGATATGTTTCAGATTGGAACAAATGAAACTGAAGGGTTTGTTTTTATGGCGCTGTTTGATCTGATAAACGCGTTCAATCGCCTTTTTATTCATGATATCACAACCAATCCCATAGAACGTATCGGTTGGGTAGGCAATGATGCCCCCTTTTTTTAAATGTTCAGCGACACGTCTGATAAGTCTTTCCTGGGGATTTACAGGATTGATCTTGAGCAGCATAATTCACCAATGGTTAAAATTCGAAGCACGAAATTCGAAATCCTAAACGGTTCGACAGGCTCACCGCCCTGAGCAACGTCGAAGGGCAATATCCAATGCCCCGAATTCGAATGTTCAAAACAAAGCCCAGCGTACAAAAGCACATGGCTATGTTTGGGTCATTTGAGCATTTGATATTTGAATTTGTTTCGCATTTCGATATTCGGATTTAGAATTTATTACAACCGAATATGTAAAACGATAAACCCTTACAGGGTATGAACAGTGCCGGGCCCTCTGGACCCGGGAATCAACTATAGATGTACGGCAGATGTTTACTATGGGCCTTATAACCTGTCAAGTTGCGAAATAAAAGATTGCTAAAGAGCGTTCCATTTGCTATTCGAATCCAGGCCCGAATATACCAAATAGTGTATACACCCTCTTGAGAAACCATTACAGCTTGTGGAGGAGATACCCATGAAAACACCTTTCGAGGAATCTTTTTCTTTCGATGACGTTCTGCTGATTCCAAACTACTCCGATTTGTTGCCAAAAGATGTCAATATCAGTACACGCTTGACCCGCAACATCACCCTGAACATCCCCATCGTAGGAGCTGCCATGGATACCGTAACCGAAGCCAGGGCATCCATCTCCATGGCCAGGGAAGGCGGCATTGGATTTATTCATCGAAACATGAGCGTTCAAAGACAAGCGATAGAGGTTGATCGTGTCAAGAAATCGGAGAGCGGCATGATTGTCGATCCTGTAACCATAACCCCTGACCAGAAAGTGCATGAAGTTCTTACGCTCATGAAAGATTATCGAATTTCCGGTGTGCCGGTTACCAAAGGTGATAAACTGGTCGGCATCGTAACCAACCGTGACCTGCGATTTGAAACCGACCTGGAGAAAAAAATATTCGATGTGATGACAAAAGACAATCTCGTTACAGTTTCGGAAGGTATTTCTCTGGAAGACTCGAAGAAACTGCTCCATGAGCATCGAATCGAAAAACTTCTCGTTGTGGACAAGACCGGTCGTCTTACCGGCATGATCACGATCAAGGACATCGAAAAAATAAAGAAATACCCCAATGCCTGTAAAGACAAGATGGGGCGCCTCCGTGTGGGGGCTGCCATCGGCGTTGGTGATGACATGGAAGATCGGACCGAAAAACTGTTGCAGGCCGGCGCCGATATTATTCTCATCGACACGTCTCACGGGCATTCGGAAAACGTCATTCAAGCCGTTAAAATATTGAAAAAACGATTTGCTAACCTGGAGCTCATTGCAGGGAATGTTGCAACAGACAAAGGAGCGGACGATTTGATCCGGGCTGGTGTCGACGGTGTCAAAATTGGCATCGGCCCCGGTTCCATCTGTACCACACGAATTGTTGCCGGTGTCGGTGTGCCGCAGGTCTCCGCTATCATGAACTGTCGGTCAGCATCCAGCAAAAGCGGCGTTCCCCTGATCGCTGACGGCGGCATAAAGTTTTCGGGAGACATTACCAAAGCCATCGGTGCCGGTGCGCATTCCGTCATGATCGGGGGGCTGTTTGCCGGTACCGACGAAAGTCCCGGTGAGTCCGTATTTTTTCAAGGAAGGAGTTACAAGGTGTACAGGGGAATGGGATCTTTGGAAGCCATGAAAAAAGGCAGCATTGATCGTTATTATCTGGGAGAAGAGGAAGAAGATGACAAGCTGGTTCCGGAAGGAATCGTCGGGCGCGTTCCATATCGCGGTACGTTGACTGCAAACATTCAACAACTGGTGGGAGGCTTGAAAGCGGGCATGGGATACCTGGGCTGTCAAACCATTCAGGAGGTCAGGGAAAAGGCGCGCTTTATGAAAATCAGTGCCGCCGGTCTGCGCGAAAGTCATGTCCATGACGTTATTATCACCAAGGAAGCCCCTAACTATAGACTTGATTAAATGAAAGGTTCCAGCCATAAACTCACTTGAACCCTTGACCCCTCGAACCCTGTATGCTGGGAAGCTGGGATGCTCGAAGGCTGGGATGCTGCTGTCTGCTTATTGCTCTCAGCCACCCTCGGACCCTCGAATCCTTGAACCCTTGAACCCTATTGGTTGGACATTATGACCAACACCCTAACAGACTTCGTACACCTACACGTCCACACCCAGTACAGTCTTCTGGACGGAGCTATCAGATTCGATGAACTTTTTAAAAGATCCGCCGAACTCGGTATGAAAACCGTCGCCATAACCGATCATGGTACCATGTTCGGCTGTATCGAATTTTATGAAAAGGCTTTAAAATCAAATATAAAACCCATCATCGGTTGTGAGTGTTATGTGGCACCCAGGAGTTTGTCAGACAAGACCCCCCTGGACCACAAAGGAATTTCCCACCTCATTTTACTGGCCGAAAACAATGAAGGCTACAAGAATCTCTGCAAACTGGTATCCACCGCCAGAATCGCCGGTTTTTACCACAAACCACGCATCGATAAGGCCTTGTTGCAAAAATACAGTAGCGGCCTGATAGGCCTTTCAGCCTGTCTGAACGGTGAAATACCAAGAATGATCACCGCAGGGAATATGGATAAAGCAGATGATGCCGCCCGACAATACTGTCAAATTCTTGGCGACGGAAACTTTTATCTGGAAGTTCAGAACAATGGTATCGACATCCAGGAAAACGTGAACCAGGCCTTGTTCGACATGAGTCATCGCCTCTCCATACCCCTGGTGGCAACCAATGACTGCCATTATCTGAACCGGGAAGATGTCAAAGCGCATGATGTGCTTCTATGCATCCAGACCGGCAAGACCGTACAGATGACAAACAGGCTTAAGTTCGGAACTACCCAGCTTTATTATAAATCCAAGCCTGAAATGTTCGCCTACTTCAAGGACTCTCCTGCCGCTATTGCCAATACTGTAAGTATTGCAGACCGGTGCCATGTCGATTTTGATTTCAAAACCTACCATTTCCCAAAATTTGAAACACCGCCCGGGCAGGAGGAATCGGATCTGTTTGAAAAGAAGGTGCGGGAAGGTTACCAGCACATCCTCAAACGCCTGAAGCATCAGGACCCCGGCATAGATGTACCTGTCTATGATAAAAGGATTGATTATGAAATAAAACTGATCAAGGAGATGGGGTTTTCAGGTTATTTTCTGATCGTTGCCGATTTTATTCATTATGCCAAAGCAAATGACATTCCCGTGGGGCCGGGCAGGGGGTCCGCCGCAGGAAGCCTTGTGGCATACTCTCTGGGAATCACCAACCTCGATCCCATCAAATACGGCCTGATATTTGAACGTTTTTTAAACCCGGCACGTAAAAGCATGCCTGATATTGATGTCGACTTTTGTATCAACGGCAGGGAACGCGTTTTCAAATATGTTGTCGAGAAATACGGAGGGGGAGAGAAAGTCGCCCAGATCATCACCTTTGGAAAACTGAAAACACGTGCCGTCATCAGGGATGTGGGCCGGGCTCTGGACATTCCGCTGCACGAAGTGGACAGCATCGCGAAAATGGTTCCGGACGTCCTGAATATCAGTCTTGACGAAGCCCTCAGACAGGAACCAAGACTCAGAGAGCTTACAGAACAGAAACCGGATATTGCAGAACTGATACAAATTTCCAGGGTTCTTGAAGGCTTACCAAGGCACGCTTCAACACATGCGGCAGGGGTGGTCATCGGCGATAAACCCCTGGTAGACTATCTGCCCCTTTACACGGGGAAAAAGGATGAAGTCATTACCCAGTACGACATGAAAATTGTCGAGAAGATAGGACTGGTCAAATTCGATTTCCTTGGGCTGCGAAACCTCACCGTCATTGCCAATACGTTGAATCTGATCTCCCTTCAGGGCAAAGAGCCACCGGACATGGACCATATCAAAGATGATGATCCCGCAACATATGCACTTTTATGTTCCGGAGATACCACCGGTGTGTTCCAACTCGAAAGTTCAGGGATGAAAGATCTGCTGACCCGTCTGCGACCGGAATTCTTCGATGATGTGATTGCCCTTGTGGCTTTGTATAGACCTGGTCCTCTGGACAGTGGCATGGTTACTGATTTTGTTCAGAGAAAGCACGGCAGAAAGGAAGTCAATTACCTGGTCCCGGAGTTGGAACCCATATTGAAAGAAACCTACGGGGTAATCGTATATCAGGAACAGGTCATGAAAATTGCCGGCGACCTGGCAAACTATTCCATGTCTGAAGCCGACGATCTCCGAAAAGCCATGGGAAAAAAGATCGTAGGGATCATGGCCAAACATCAGGAACGTTTTATCAGCGGTGCCGAGGAAAACAACATCCCTTCCAAAAAAGCTGCTGAAATATTCGGTCTCATTTCTAAATTCGGCGGATATGGCTTCAATAAATCTCACAGTGCCGCCTATGCGTTGATTGCCTACCAAACCGCTTATCTGAAAGCCCATTTTCCTGTGGAATTCATGGCGGCACTGCTGACAAGCGAGATGCATTCCTCCGATGGTGTCGTCAAATATATTTCAGAATGCAAAAGTCACCACATCCCGATACTGCCACCCGATATCAACGAAAGTGAAAAAGAGTTCGTTGTATCTGGGTCGGAAATCCGTTTCGGACTTGCCGCCGTAAAAAATGTCGGAGAAGGTGCTATCGAATCGGTTCTCGAATACAGGGATGAGCAGCCCTTTTCGTCCATCTTCGATTTCTGTGAGCGGGTTGATCTTCGCAAAGTCAACAAGCGGGTGCTCGAAAGCCTGATCAAGAGTGGTGCATTTGACACCTTCGATTTAAAGCGCTCGCAACTTTTTGCCGGCCTGGAAGATATCCTCGAATATGGTCAACGGGTCCAGCGTGAAAAGGCAGATCCTCAAATGGGACTTTTTGGGACCGGCGAAGATCAGCCCGCCATCAATCTGCCATCTCTACCGGAGATCGAAGAATGGGATCAAAAGCAGTTGTTGACGTTTGAAAAAGAATCTCTGGGCTTTTATATTACAGGACATCCGTTAAACCGTTTCAACGACATTATCGACAAATATGCCACAGCCGACTCCATCTCCTTGAAAGAAATGCCTGACAATTCCGCTGCTAGACTTGCTGGAATCATCCGTAATACCAAGATAATTACCACCAAACGAGGGGACCTTATGGCTTTCGTCACGGTGGAAGACATGAACGGGTCGTTTGAAATTACGGTCTTTCCCAATCTCTATGCAACCACCAGTCACCTGATGACCGCGGACACAGCCATCCTGGTGGATGGTCAGGTTCAGAAAGATGAAAAAAGCATCAATCTCCTGTCCAATCATATTATTCCAATCCAGAAAGCGGAAGAGACCTGGACAGTGAGCATTCACATAAAGCTGGACATTGCCAACACGAACAGAAAACAGCTTGAAACCCTGCACAGCGTTTTCAAAAACCATCCAGGCGCCTGCGAAGCCTATATTCACATGCAGGACCCGGAAATGACGGAAGCCGTGATTGCACTGCCGGAATATTTGCAACTGCAACCACGGGCCTCACTGAGAAAAGAGATCAATGCGTGTCTCGGATATCAAGCCTACGAGAGTGTCTGCAGCAAAGCAGGGACCCTCAAAGACAGAAACGATCAGAATGGACGATGGAAACCAAAAAGATGACAGTAACCGATTTAATGATATTTCCAGTACTTCTTGCAGGCGGATCAGGAACACGCCTCTGGCCGATCTCACGAGCACAGGCGCCAAAGCAGTTGGCCGAAATAAGCGGAGAAACATCTCTTCTCCAGGAAACCATCCAACGACTTCACCCTGCGCTTTGTCTCGATAATGTTCGGGTGGTCTGCGGGAAAGCACACTGTGACGAATCTTCAGAACACCTTGCAGCCATAGGATTGACAACAGAGGATATAATAATCGGTGAACCGGTCGGCCGTAACACGGCACCGGCTATCCTCCTGGCAACCTTGAAAATTCTTGACCAGGCATCCATCCAGGATGCTCTTTTATTTGTTCTGCCGGCAGACCATGTCATCGGGGATGTCGCCCGATTTCATGAAAGAATCAGCAAGGCAATCGATCTCGCTCAAAAAGGATATCTGGTCACATTCGGTATTCAACCCGATTATCCAGAAACCGGGTATGGGTACATCGAAGGGAGGGAATCTGTTTCCGGAGGCGGACTTGCCATCGAAAGATTTGTTGAAAAACCGGATATAGAAACAGCCAGGGCTTATATCGAAGCCGGCAATTTTTTCTGGAACAGCGGTATGTTTGCTTTCATGGCATCCAGCATTTTGAACGAGTTCAAGCGGTTTGAACCCGATATGACTGCAAAAATGTCGGCAATCGTCAAGAAAGGCGGGCCCATTTCGAGAGATGCGTATCAAGACCTTGCGAGCATATCCTTCGATGTTGCGATTATGGAAAAAACATCAAGAGGTGTGGTCTTGCCATCAAACTTCGGTTGGAGCGACATTGGAACGTGGAGCTCCCTGTATGACAGCATGCCTAAAGATGGTGACGGCAACGTTATTACAGGGGACGTGACCTCATATAACACCAAAAACTCTCTGATCATCGCCAAAAGCCGTCTGGTAGCCGTCAATGACATTTCAGATGCCACCATTGTCGAAACACCCGATGCCGTGTTTGTTTCCAACCTGAAAACAAGCAGGAACGTCAAAGATATCGTATCGATATTGAAACAGCAAGGCCGGAGGGAATGCCAGGTTCATCTCCTGCAGACCTATGCATGGGGATCCATCCAATACCTGGAAAAAACCGACAAGCTCCATGTCGCTAAATTGTTGATCAAGCCCCATGCCACCTATCAAAAGGTCCCGTGCCGACCTGGACGCTGGCACATCTGCCTGCAATCAAGCGATGCCCAAATTACCCATGCCGGGAAACAACATGAGTTGCGGTCAGGAAATTCCATGTCTCTGGACGTGCAAAGTGAAATAGCAATACAGAATTCAGGCAATAACGACTTATTGGCCATCATCACACATTAACAGGAAACTTCATCAGATGAAAGTACCACTGCTTGACTTAAAGGAACAATACCGTTCCCTCTTTTTTACCAATAACAAATACGCTAAACAATATTATTCCCATATCAAATTTTGACTTGGTCTTAGTTCCATGTTAAATATACCGTACGCTAATTTTTACCTATAGGGGTTGTCATGGAACCCCACGGGCAAGCCCGTGGTATTCTGCGAAGGCGGATAAATATGTTCTGAATAAGTCTCTCAGCTCAAGGGGATTCCATATTTACGGAGTAACCGGAACGTTATTTTGACAAATGCTATAAGGTGAGGTTTTACAAACATGTTTTTATTTCTCCGGAGGTTAAAATGAAGTGGATACATTATATAGGACTGACCATTATACTGATCCTCACGATCGTATGGGGTTGTTCATCCGATGAAGAAAAAAAGCTGGCGCACTTTGAAAAAGGGAATGCATATTTTGAAAAAGGCGAGTACAAAAGTGCCGAACTTGAATTCAAGAACACTGTCCAGATTGATCCGGAATATGTCGCCGCACATGTCGCACTTGGTGAAACCTACCTTAAATTAGGAAATTCCCAGGGTGCGTTCAGAACCTACTCCCGCGTTATCCAGCTGGATGAAAACAATACCGACGCCCAGTTGAAAATGGCAACGTTTTATCTGCTTGGTAAACAGACCGAAAAATCCAAAGAGCTCCTGGATAAAATTCTCACCGGGGATCCCGACAATATCGATGCCCTCTTTTTAAATGCAGGACTTTTTGATCTGGATAAAAAACTGGATGAAGCTGAGAGCGTGTTCCGCAAAATTATTCAGCTCGATCCTAAACAGACACGTGCATACATGGGACTTTCCCGCATACTTGCCAGAAATGGACAGCTCGACCTTGCAGAAAAGTACCTTGTCAAAGCCGCGGAAATCGATCCCAAGGACATCAAACCGCGTCTCATTCTTTTCAATTTCTACAGAAGTAAAAATGAATTTATAAAAGCTGAAGCGATTCTGAATGAATCCATAAGGACGAATCCTGACAATGCCGAGCTGTTGATCTACCAGGGAAATTATTTTGCACAGCGCAAAATGAACCGGAAAGCCGAGCTTTCTTATGCGGCCGCCATCGAAAAAGAGCCGGACAACATCCGGTCCTACATGGTTGCAGCCGCTTTTTATGAAATGACGGGAAATAACGAAAAGGCGCTGGGGCTTTACACCAGAGCACTCGATCGTCAACCAGACGATATTCGTGTCAAAAACACCATTGCCGGATTTCATCTCAAGAATAAAAATCTGGATCAAGCTGAGTCGACCATCGCCGCTATACTCGAAGAACGTCCTAAATACTTTCCAGCCCGGTTGTTAAAGGGAGAACTGCTGGTCCAAAAAAGGCAGTTCGACAGCGCCATCGAGATATTGAGCCAGCTGGTGGAAGAGGAACCCCGATCATTCAGAGCGCACTACTTTCTGGGCGTCTCCTATCTTGGTAAAGGTGACAGCAACATGGCAAAGTCATCCCTCGGAAAAGCCATTGAGTCCAATCCGCGTTTTCTAAAAGCCAAACTTCTCATGGCCGAAATTTACTTGCGGCAACGTGATTTCGAGCTTGCCAAGAAAGAGAGCATTGAAATACTTGCGTTATCACCGGACAATTATCAGGCAACGCTGGTATTGGGAAACACGAACCTGTTTCAAAAAGATATCGACGGCGCCAAAGTAAATTTTCAGAAACTCATCACTTTAGATCCCAAAAATCCTACCGGGTATTTTCGCATGGGGTTGTTGCAACGATTAACCAAACAATATAAGGCAGCACTTGTAAATTTTGAAAAAGCATTGTCCATCAATCCAAAACTGATGGATGTGTTCACCAATGTCGTTCTCCTTCACACCGAGAAGAAGGAATTCAAAGCCGCTCTTGATAAATGCGACCGGCAAATCGAGATCATTGGTGATGTGCCGGCTGTGCTTGCAGTCATCTACAACCTTAAAGGAGGGCTTTATCTTTCCCAGAACATGCAGGACAAGGCGGAATCCGCCTTTAAAAAAGCGCTTCAGACAAATCCGGATTATCTCAGATCCTACTATGCTCTCGCACGGTTATACCTTTCAGGAAATAATCCGGACAAGGCCATCGCCCAGTATGAGTCAATTATTGAAAAAAACCCGAAACAGACCAGCGCCAATATGATGCTCGGTACGATCTATGACCTGCGGAAACAGTTCAACCTGTCCGAAAAACACTATCGTGCCGCACTTGACATCAAGCCTGATTTCGCACCGGCCGCCAACAACCTTGCCTACCTTTTGTCTATCCAGGATAAGAATATCGATGAAGCCCTGGGGTACGCCCAAAAAGCCAAAGAACAACTCCCGGAAGAACCGAGTGTCATGGACACACTGGGGTGGATCTACTACCAGAAAGGTCTCTATGACAGTGCTATCAGCGAATTTGAAGACAGTCTGGAAAAGCTGCCCGACAACCCGACCGTCAACTATCACCTTGGCATGGCATACTATCAAAAGGGAGATAAGACTGGTGCCAAAAAACAACTCGAAAAAGCGATACGTCTTGATAAGAATTTCGACGGCGCTGATGAAGCAAGGTCGGTTTTATCCAAGTTATAAAATCGTGGGTAACGACTTAGTCCCTTAACTGTAAAATTTGTGTGTTGTTGTGGCAAAAACAATAAAACCATCACGAAAATACGAAATCTGAAAAACACGAAAATAATGAAGACCCATGCAGCAGACTGCGACCGTAAGGAATTCTGTCTATTTTTGGATTTGCAGTTCATGGTCTTTTTCGTGGTTTCGTACTTTCGTTATTTCGTGATAAAAGATCTTTTTCTTTCCCGGATCCTCTGGGTTGGTGGGCTTTCATGAAGTATTTTCCATTCAAGATATTAATCCTGTGCATTCTCATGCCGCCGGTACTATATATCGCTTCTGTCCAGATGCTCGAAAAGAAACTCCAATCCCTGTATAGTGATGAGATTGAAGAGATCTATATCGGAGACACCCGTCCTCTGTTTGAAGGCAGGCTCACCATAGCCGATGCCATTAACCAAAATATCGACCGCTACATTCAATCAAAAGTGCTGCTTTCCTGGGGTGTCAAAGCTTCTGTAACCGTAACCACACGCTCGAATACCATTGTATATCCAGGCACGTTCAGTCAAGAAGAGATGCCCAATTCGGCAACCCCGTCCATACAGATCGCCAAGGAGAATTACGCTGCGTTAAATGAAGGATTCACCGTGATGGTGGATGCCCAAGTCGCACTCGATCAGTTCATTTCCTATGCCATGCTGATGACATTTATCTTCCTGTCGATTATGATATTTTCATTCTATTATAGAAGGGGTTCCCGAATAGCCGTGATGGAAACCAGCCATATTCAAGATGAAATCGATCGCCTGTCAAAGAAGGAGCGAACCCATCAAACCAAGCTCGGTACCTTGAACGAGCAAAGAAAGTATCTTTCCAACGAGTTGCGAAAAACCAGGAAAATATTTGATTCTGAAAAAGAAAAAGCCAGCAGAACCGAAGATGAAATGATCGATGAAATCGTAATATTAGAAAAAAGCATGCAAGAAAATCTTTTCCTTCAAAAGGCACAAGAAGAAGAGCTCAATGTCCTCAAGGATAGAATATCACAGTATGAGAAAGGAGAGCTCAAAAGTAATAAACAAAAAGTTAAGGCTTCCGAAGTCGTCCAAAAACGATTTAGAACGCTCTACAAAAACCTCCTTGTTCATGATCGAGCGATCAGCGGATTTATTTTACTGACGCCGGATTTACAATTGAAAGCCGAAGAAATTATGCTTCAACTCCATGATGACCCCAAGCGTGTACCGATCAAGAGAAAGGTTTTCGGCAAAAAAAACAGGGAAACCGTTTTCGAGGTATTGTTTTCCTACAAAGGTCGATTGTACTACCGGAATACACATGAACAAAAAGTGGAAGTCGTTTCCATCGGCACTAAACACACACAAGGCAAAGACCTGACTTTTTTGGACCAACTCTAAATGTATCTATCATATTACCAACTTACCCGGAAACCATTTCAGATCACTGCGGACCCGAACTTCCTGTGGCTTGGAGATAAGCACAAGGAGGCACTGGCGGTTCTGAGGTACGGACTGATGGATAACATGGGATTTCTCCTGCTTACGGGAGATGTGGGTACCGGGAAGACGACGCTGATCAATGCGCTGGTAAACACCCTTGGCGAGGAGATAATTGTCACGACTCTGCTCGATCCGGGGATAGAGAAAGACGATTTTTTCTCATACCTCGGCAAGGCATTCCAGCTGCCGCATGCGTTTTCCAGCAAAAGAGAGTTCGTTCACAATTTCACTGACTTTCTGAACCGTGCGCATGGCGAACGAAAAAAAGTACTGCTGATCATCGACGAATCTCAACAACTCAGTCAGGAATTGCTGGAAGAGATCCGATTGCTCTCTAATATCGAAAAGCAATCGACCAAACTAATCAACATCTTCTTTGTCGGACAGATCGAATTCAACAGCATTATCCTGGAACCCAAAAATAGAGCCTTACGTCAACGAATTTCAGTCAATTACGATCTGCAACCCCTGTCTGCCAAAGAGACGGGGAAATATATTCACCATCGCCTCAAAGTAGCAGGCGCCTCCAAATCGCTTTTCAATTCTGCCGCTATACGGGAAGTCTACCGGTTTTCCAAAGGCTATCCGCGTCTCACCAACATTATCTGTGACCGAGCACTGGTAACGGGCTTTATCGGTGAGTCCAAAAAAATTGGACCAAAAATTATCAAGGAGTGCGCGAAAGAACTGAAATTGCAGAATCAGAAAAGCCGACACAAAAAGGAAAAGAGCCAGGATAAAACAGCACCGTTAGCAGATCGGCAAAAATATTCTTCAAGATTCCGAAGCCCGCTTATTGAAAAGGTATTATATACGATTTTAGCATTATTGATTGCAACCTGGGTTGCTATTGCCGTTTATTATTATTACCCACAATATTTCCTGTTTCATGGTAAGCCGACACTTCAAGAGACCAACCCAACCTCCCTTTCAGTGGAAAGTGATCTGATTGAATCCGGAGAACAGACAATCATCCCGGAAAAGTTAGAACCCACAAAAGCAACCCAAGAACAACCATCCGAGATGGCAGCATCAGAAAGCTATCTCGATATTCAGCCCGACTCAAACGACAACCCAAAACAGTTTAATATGCCGGACCAGCATGTGGTTATCCGTATAGAATTCGACAGCAACAATGAGCTCAACATGAATGGCATTGAGACACTTGACAACCTCAGTTCTGTGCTACACAACCACCCACACCTTGAAATCGCTATTAAAGGCTATTCTAAAAGCCGTGGAAGTAACCGCTATAACAAAAAAATGTCTGAATTCACAGCCAATATCGTAAAGGGCTATCTGGTGGGCAAAGGTGCTTCACCGCATCGGATTGAAACAATGGGGATGTGGGTTATCGATTCGGATTCGAATATCCCAACAACTGAAACGCAAAAAAATGTTCAATGGGTTGAAATTCAATTCAAGAATCCTTAGCGTGGTCTAATCAATGTGCCAATCAGGCAGGAAATGAGACCTACAAAGGCTAAATACATAAACTCTTTTGATGGTTCCATCGTTTTAATGAAATTATCCACTATAGTTTCTGCCGGTACGGAAATATATCTCGCAGCAACAGAAGATACCATGATGAGGGCAAAAACTGCCGACCCAATTATTATGCTTGAAAATTGCTTCATAAGAACCTTCCCATTGAGCATTCTTGTATCGTCAATTCATATCCACGAATAAACACTTATAGACATGGAGAGGCAATTTTTATGCCACAGGTTAGATATCGGCATAATCAGATAATATAACAGGTAGTTAAATCAACCTAAGTCCAACAGGTATATTAATATTAGGAATTACATTACATAACTGAAGGGTATTAAATGACTTGATCAGCCATCCATATTTAACCCTATGGTGAGCGCTTATATTGGGAGTCCTTGCAAACGATAGGGTAAAGAATTCATCGTCAATTTTCATGAAATGTTCGGGCTAATCCGGGAGGTACTGTTTGCTCCAGCTTTCGGATACCACACCAGCATCCAGCATTTCAGTAATTTCCTGATCGGAAAACCCCAGCTCTTCGAGTATTTCCCTTGTGTCTTTTCCGTCTGTCAAGCGCTTTATAGCAGCGATAAAGCGGTCCGGACCCTTTAATATGACGCCCACTGATTTCGTTAAACGGTTCACGACTTTCATAATCATACATAAAAGGAGTCTGAAGAAGCTGTCCGGCTGCCGCTAACGAGGCTCGGGCAACGTCTGCTTCACCTGTTTTCCTGTGTTTATACAGGCTGGTAGCCACAGCAAAGGCACCGGCAAAACCTGTCAGCACATCGATGGTTCCCAAGTGGGCGTGCTCTTCCGGCGTTTTGATAGATCCGCGGAAACAATCAGATCATGAACAATCGTCATATCCTGGCTTTTTTTAAGATCAAGTACGATGCTTTTCTTTCGTCGATTCAGTGTGTCCATAGCAGGAGAATCCCATCGCGGTCCGCCCGGAGGAACGATACGAATTACTTCGGCTCCCTGATCTGCAAGTATTACGGCGGTAGCAGGACCCGCAATATATTGACCAAAATCAAGGATCCTGATGTTCTGTAACGGTAACGTCATGCAATTTCCCTTTAGTCACCTGTGCTTTAAATAACGTAATGTCTTTATAGAAATACCTATTGCCAAATTCACCAGTATTTGAGATTTATATGAAGTTTAGATTAAAATCAAATGCTGGGATGCTTTACACCCTTTGT
>Ga0164313_10003284_pt1 | contig 14433 bp, 9 predicted proteins | sample GuaBasSedimGuay4_FD_113735 | JGI IMG/M metagenome (GOLD analysis project Ga0164313, IMG submission 113735) | Subseafloor sediment microbial communities from Guaymas Basin, Gulf of California, Mexico - Guay4, Core 4569-4, 0-3 cm | ecosystem: Environmental > Aquatic > Marine > Hydrothermal vents >... | reverse complement strand
CGGCAGGTCAGACGCTCGTAGGTCAGCCGCGTGAGCCAGCCCGGCTTCACCGGCCGGTCCATGCGTCGTGTGGTGATGGCGGGGATGCCCGCCCGCCTCGCGGCCCAGCCGCCCAGCCAGTTGGCGCGGCCGGTGTGCAGGTGCGCCAGCGACGCGCCCTCCCGCCGCATGACCGCGGCCAGGCGCGGGATGGCGCTCAGGTGCCAGTCGTTGGCCATGGGCACGGCCGCCACCTCGAAGCCCTGCTCCTCTGCCTGCGCCTGCTCCTGACTGCCGGGGCGACACAGCAGCAGGTTGCGCACGCCACGTTCGCGCAGGCCGTGCATCAGCAGGAACACCTGCACCTGCCCGCCGGAGAAGCCCGACTCGGTGTCCACGTGGGCGATGGTGAGCGGCGACGCCATGCCCCACAGGATGCCGGAGCGCTACCATGCCCGCCATGACCACCGCCTCCGCCTGCCCTGCCGTCCGCGCTCCGCGGCGCCCCACCCGCCCGACGCGCGCCTCCCGCCTGGCCCTGCTGGCCCTGCCCCTGGCCGCGCTGCTGCTGCCCGCCTGCAGCGGCCCGCGCTCGGCCGGCAGCGAGCCGCGCCCCGAGCGCATCCAGCCCGTCTCGCGCGCCGGCGACGGCTCACCCAGCGCCGGCCTGGGCCGCGACTTCCACGCCGGCCGCCGCGCCCTGCTGGCCGAGCGCCTCGGCGACCACGGCGTGGTGGTCATGCGCGGCCTGCCCGAGACCCGCGGCTACACCGAGTTCAGGCAGGACAAGAACTTCTGGTACCTGACCGGCGTCGAGAGCCCCAACGTCACCCTGGTGATGGACCTGGACACCGGCCGCGAGATCCTCTTCGTGCCCGAATCCAACAGCATGAAGGAGAGCTGGGAGGGCGAGCTGTGGGACAGCGACGACGACTGGATCGCGCCGCTCACCGGCATCGCCGAGGTGCGCCCCAACAGCCAGCTCATGGCCACCCTGGGCGAGCTCTTGCCCCTGCGCGGCACGGCCTTCGTGAGCCGCACGCCGTGGGTCACGGTGTCGGGCTGCTTCGATCGCGCCAGCCCCGCCGACAAGGCCCAGGCCAAGGACCCGCTGGACGGTCGCCCGTCGCGCGAGGACGCCCTGGCCGGCAACCTGGGCGAGAGCTTCGGCGTGAAGGTCGAGGACCTCGCTCCCACCTTAGGCGAGATCCGCCGGGTCAAGACGCAGATCGAGCTGGCCGCCCTGCGCCGCGCCGCCGACTCGGGCGCGCGCGCCCTGCGCGAGGCCATGGCCAGCACCCGCCCCGGCGTGGGCGAATGGGAGATCGACGCCCTGCTGGGCTTCGAGCAGCAGCTCGAGGGCGCCGACGGCATGGCCTACCACGCCATCGTCGGCAGCGGACACAACGCCTGCGTGCTGCACTACAGCGCCTCGTCGCGCGCCATGCAGGACGGCGAGCTGCTGCTGGTGGACGCAGGGCCAGAGGTCGACCACTACACCACCGACATCACCCGCACCTGGCCCGTCAACGGCAAGTTCACGCCGGCCCAGGCCGCGCAGTACGACGCCGTGCTGGAGGCGCAGCAGGCCGCCATCGACGCCGTGCGCCCGGGCATCACCATGGCCGAGCTGGGCGGCATCGCCAACGGCATCCTGATCGAGCGCGGCTACGAGCACATGATCCGCCACGGCGTCTGCCACTACGTCGGCCTGGAGGTGCACGACAGCGGCAGCTACGGCAAGCCGCTCGAGCCCGGCGTGGTCATCACCGTCGAGCCCGGGCTCTACGACGACGACACCGGCTTCGGCGTGCGCATCGAGGACGTGATCGTGGTGACGGAAGACGGCTGCGAGGTCATCACCCGCGGCGTGCCCGTAGACCGCGCCAGCATCGAGGCGCTGGTGGGCCGCCCGGGGCGGCTGCAGGCGCGCTGAGGGGGCAGCCGCCTCAACGGGCGCCCGGGCAGCAGGGCCGCCGCCCGAGCCTGGCTCTCCCGCGAGCTGCGGCGCGACGACGCGGACCTGGCCCGCTTGCACCCGGATCGTCGATCTGCCCGTAGACTCTGCTGCGTCGCCGCCGGATCGTCGCGACCGCCCCCCGAGGAATCCACCATGCAACTGCCCCGCCCCTGCCTCGCCCTGGCCGCCCTGTTGCTCGCGGTCGGCGCGACCTCGGCCCAGACCACGCACCCGGTCTCCACCACCAACACCAAGTTCACGCCCAAGCACCTGGTGATCCCGGCCGGCGACTCGGTGCAGTGGACCTGGACCGGCGGCAACCTGCACACAGCCACCGAGGGCACGGACAACGTGATCGACCCCACGGACGCGTTCAGCTACATCCTCGATCAGTGGACGTCGTCGTGGACGCACCACTTCAACACCAAGTTCCTGTTCGAGCACCCGCGCCCCGGGCACTTCTACCCGTACGTGTGCGTGCCCCACTTCGTGTTCGGCATGACGGGCACCATCACCGTGCAGTCGCCCTGGTCGAACCGCGGCTTCGCCAAGGGCGGTGCGCTGGGTGATCCGCTGCTCTACGGCGAGGGCGACCTGACCGTCGGCTCGCCCGCGGTGATCCTGATGGAGAACGGCCCGCCGCTGGCTCCGGCCGCGCTCTTCCTGGGCCTGGTGGAGGGCGCCGCGGCTTTCAAGGGCGGCACCCTGGTGCCGGTGCCGATCCTGTTGCAGCTCGACCTGGTCACCGATGCCAGCGGCGGGCTGACCCTGCCCTTTGGGACACCCGCGGGCTTGAGCGGCCTGCCCGCTTACCTGCAGGTCGCCATGGCCGACGCCACGGCCACCAAGGGCGTGGCCCTGTCGAACGCCATGGAGGCGCTGTTCCAGTAGTCGGGCTGCTGGTCGCTGGGGCGTGCTGCCCAACGACTCGGCCGTGCCGCAACTGGCCACTGACCCTGGACATACGCCCGCCTCCAATGCCGGCATGAACAGCGCGATCCAGCCACTCCAACTCCTCCTGGTTCGAGGCCTCGTAGGCTCGGATCAGGGCGAGCTTGTCGCCCGCGCCGTAACGACGCAACGCACGACAGGGGGCTGGCGCCACGGCGGTCGGGCTCGTGAGCGCTGCTGAGAGGGCTTCATGATGGCCTCCTTCTGACCAGGACTCCTAGCCGCTGGGAGGCAATGACGGCGGTCTGTGCTGACTCGTCAAACCGGAAAGAGTTTTCCTACACCCCACACCGGCACCGGCATCTTCGGGAAGCGGTGAAACACCGTCCGCTTGCGGCCCCGTCGAGGAGCCTTGCGCGCAGCCGGGACGCCCTCGTCCGGCACCGCTGGCACCGACGTCTCGACCTGAGAAACACGAGGGGTTTGAGAGGCTCTCAGCTCGCTGGAAACAGCACTTCGCCGAGCAGGTCGCCGCACGCCGACAGACCGCGCTCGCCGCCCTGGCCGGGGTCGCACTCGATCGCGGGGAACCCAGCCAGGGCTGAAACCGGAAGCGACGGCGCGGAGCGGCCTGCGAGGGAATCGGGGCGAGGGGGTGGGGATCACAGGGCGGTTACCTTCATCGACTGTTCACACGGTCAGCTCCTTGCATCTGCCTGGAAGGCGCCAGCTTCGCTGGCGCTCCGGACGCGTACCATCATCCCGCTGGGCGAGCGTCACCTGGGGCGCGTGCTTAGGGAGTACGTCGCGTACTACAACACCGGACAATGTCATCAGTCGCTGGATGGGGACGCGCCCGTGCCGCGACGACAATGGTCAGTCGAGGATGGTGATGTGCAGGCCGCGCCGGTTCTCGGCGGCTTGCACCACGTCTACTCACGCGCTGCGTAACGGCACGTTTGGGAACACTCTGAGGCTCAGGGTCCGTAGCGTGTCGCGGACCCTGTCATTACGGCCGTTGATGCCTGCCGATGCGGCGCTCGCGGAGGCTCGTCGCATGTCGAATCCCGTGGTAGGTTCGGTCAAGTTGCATGATCAGGTAGCCGGACGGAGTTTCCGGGAGGGACAGGGGATCGCCGAACGCGTACGGAGTTTCTGGGACGCACAGGGACAACACGAGCGCCGCGAGACGCACACGCCACAGATCAACTGTCGGCCGAGTATTTGGATAGAAAGCGCACAACCCACAACCACTCGAGCTAGCGACGCCGGAGCACCACCAGCTCCCACCCGATGCCGTCGGAGACGACGTAGTACGGGCGGACCAGGTCATCCGATGCCATGGTGGCGATGGCGTACGGAAAGGGGCTGATGTCCTTGACCTCAATGAACACGCGATCGCTGCCCTTGCCCCGGATGATTCCGACTCCTCCCGTGTATTGGAGAGTCCAGGCGAGTTCGTACCCGTCGTCAACACCGAGCGCTACGCCCACGATACTCAGCCCGCCTCCCGTCACCAGCGTGGGGGCGGGCGTATTCCAAGGGTGGAGCTTTTTCGGCGCCGTTGTCAGAAGAACCGACACAGCCGTAAGGGTCTCACTCAGAATGGCGACGTCCCTCGAACCGTCTCCATCGAGATCAACCATGCAGCTCGCGCTGACGAAGCAATCCAAGTCACTCTTGAAGAAGCCCGGAGTCTCCTTGAAATCGCCCGCCTCCCCTTGCGCGAAGAGCGAGGGGGCCTTTCCCCGCGCATCAAACAATACTAGGTCCGGATGACCATCCCGGTTGGCGTCCATCACGCCGACACTTCTGGGCTTGCTTGCGCTTCCGAGAGCAATTCGAGCTGTCTCGACGATGCCAGCAACGCCGTTGTGTTTGTATACCCGGATCGACGGCTCGCCATCGAAAAAGCTGGCGATGAGAGCACGACCGTTGTCCTCGCTGCCGAGGCTGCTGATGCAGAGCGAGCTGACGACAGCATCACAGGTCAGGATCCCACCGACGGCCCAGAGCTCACCCTCGCTGAGGAGCAGGATCACCCGGCAGCCGTCAACGCTCGCGAACGCGAGGTCCACCCGGCCGTCTCCGTTGAGATCACCTGCTGCGGCGGGCCTCAGATGCCACATGGACCAATGCTCGCGCTGCCCCTCTACCGGGACCACGCCCGAGTCGTACACCTTCGACAGTTCCGTGCGGCCCGACAGCTTCAGCGTGAAGACCGAGTCCGTGCCATCCGCGACAAGGAACAACGTGCCCGGCAAGCCGCCCACTGACGTGCTCTGCACGGGCATCAAGAGACCGCTAGCTGGGACGCGCTGGATGGCGAACGCGCTCGATGCGGAGGTTGGTTCAACCACATCTTGCTGCTGAAACGCACCACAATCGTCTGCGAGTGCGATCAACGCCAACCCGAGCAGCCACAGCCACAACACCCAATCGGTGATCGAGGAGCTTACGAGTACTGGCTGAGTTAGTCGCATTCGCAAGTGACCTCCGCCACAACGCACAACATATAGTATGTGCCGGGCTGCTCTGGAATGAACGTCCACCAGCAAAACTTCATCAGGACCGACTGGCCATCCGACATTCCCGCCGGAACTGGCTGCCGCAACACAGTCGATGCACTACCATCTTCGTCGGTTACAGCTATCGTACTGGTGCCGCCCGACTGGGTCTGCCTTACGGTTAGCCCAGCCGAAATGGCCGCCGGGGCTGGCTGAAGGGGCAATGGGCCGCTTGCCACGAGCCCAGATCCGCTCGGCTGTCCCCCTCGAATGGGGGCAAGGTCACAAGGTGTCCCCCCACTATTATCGTCCGGAAGTCCGCTGTCGATTTCGGCTTCAACAAGGGCGCCGCCGCAATGCGATTCATCGGGTTGAGGCGTGAACTGACCATAACCCACATGGTGTATTCCGCACTGAGAAGATCCGTAGCCCTCACCATGATCAAGAGAAAGTTGGCAAGCTTGCCCAAGTGGATCAACGAACATCACCGGCGACGCAATTGCGTATGAATAGGCGCTAGCCCCATCCACGTACCCCAGCGGGTCGCGCTGCACAAACCGCCCCACGCCCGCCCGGTAGTGCCGCGCACGGTAGTCGTACCAGGTCTCCCCGCTCCCCGCGACGACCCGTCCGTGCCCGCGCCCGGTGTAGCGCCACCCGTTCCCAACCGGCGACGCCGCCCCCGCACTCAGCCGCGTGAAGGTGTCATCCAGGATCGTGTGCTCACCCCATTCGGTGTAGCGGTAGCTCTCCTGGATCGCTCCCGCGTCGTCCACCATGAGCATGATGCTCCCGAGGTGATCGGCGTGCGCGTAGTACTCCTTGTCGGGGCTCGCGTTGACGTCCACGTACAAGAGCAGCTCGTCGATCCGCGCACCGAAAACAAACGTCTTCTTGTGCGTCTCCGAGATGGGATGGAGTCGCCGGTAGGCGACTGTTTCGACTTTGTGGTTTCCGTCGAAGTAGCTGCGCTGAGAGTTGGTCGCTCCGTCCTTGTCGCGCTGCACACGCCGGCCAAACGCATCGAAGTGCCAGGTAAACTCGTCGGCCCCGTCATCGTGGTACGCGAGTGAGTTACGCCAGTCGTACTTATAAGCGTTGCTCGTGCCTTCGAAGTTGCCGTTGTCGTCGTAGGTCTTCGTCGAGCCATCCTCCTTGGTCATCTCGTTGACCACGTTGTGCTCGTACGTCGTGTCGGTTCCGTCGACGTCCATCGTCACCCTGTAGCGTTCACAAAACTGTTTCGCGTTTGACGACCGATCCCATCGCGCTGCCTCGTGATTGTGTGATGAGTTGGTGGTGCAGGAGCGTGTCGAGGGTCGCCTTGCGGACGGCGCGGCGCTGAGCGTGGCGCGTGCGGGCGCCGAGCAGGGCCGCTTGCCGTCGCATCTGGGCATCCTCGAAGACCTCCTGCCGAGTGGTGTGAGTGTACCAGCGGGGCCCGTCGGCGTGGGCCTGAGGCGACGTCTTGCCGCCGAGCACCGGGCGCTTGCGGGCCTCGAGTCGCGCCTGGCCGCGTCGTAGGGCGGCCCTGCCGGTCGCGTAGGAGCTGATCGCCGCTCCGCCCGTGCCGATCTCGGCCGCCTGCTTGAGCAGTCCGATGGCCCGCTCGGCCCTGGCGTTGTGCTGCGGTGTGCGCGGCAGGCTGAGCAGCGACAGCACCTGGTGCTCGGCCAGCCAGCGCTGCACGACGCCGCTGACGTAGGCCGAGCCGTTGTCGGTGCTGAGCACGAGCGGCCCGGCGCCCTGCTCCGCGGCGGCGGCCTCCAGCAGCGCCACCACGTCCGCGCCGCGGGACGGCGGGCCCACGGTCACCGCCAGCAGCTGACGACTGCAGCCGTCTACGAGCACCTCCGCCTGGATCGGCGAGCCGTCCTCCTCGCGCCCGAGATGGGTCGCGTCCAGGTGCCACTGGCTGCCCACGTGAGCCACGTCGGTGTGCACGGCCCGCTCCGCAAGACGCTCGCGGCGACGACGACGCCTGCGCTCCTTGAGCGCCGCCAGGACGGCGCACACCAGCCGCCGCGGCGCGTCCAGCAGCTCGGCACAGATCGTGCGCCAGCCGACCCCGTCCAGGCCGGTCCGACGCACCACCCGCGCCACACGCCACAGCACCGAGCGACGCTGCTCGAGCGACGCCGGAGGACGGCCGGGAGGACGGCCCTCGACCTCCGCGTCCGCCGCCCAGTGCTGTAGCGTGCGCTGCGTCACGGCGAGCCACTCCGCGAGCTGTCCTCGGACGCCGTGGGGGAGCGCCCCCTCAGCCAGCCAGCGGCCCAGGCTCCGGCGCGTCTCCAGCGGGAGACGCGGGCTCCCGCCCCGCCTTTTTCCCCCCGCTCGTCGAGTCCCGCTTCGACAGCTGCTTCCGGGGCGCTTTCCTGGCCTTCCCCGCCGTCCTGCGCGCAGGTTGTCGCGCCGCCTCCTCGGCCGCCCGATGCGTCGGCATCTCCCGCAGGATCGTGATCAGATCCGTCGCCACCGACAGCTCCTTCTCCAGCTGCGCCACGCGCTTCTTCAGCGCCCTCGCGTCGTTCTGCGGATCGACCATCACCACCCTCCCGCGATGTCTCGGCTGCGTCACCAGGCCGGCCAGCATCCCCGCCAGCGCCCGCTGACTCAGCTGCCACAGACGCAGCGGCGTGATGCCCAGGACGTCGGCCGCCTCCGGCCGACCCATCCGGCCCACCCATGTCTCGATGATCATCGCACAGCGCTGGTGAGCCGTCCGCTGCTGCTCCTCGCTGGCCGCCTCCCAGACCGACCGCACCGGCGTCGGCATCGGAGGCCTCGCCGCCGTCATGCGTTTGCGCTTGCGCGGACCACCCGCCCTGCGTCGCCTCGTCTCGTCCGTCATCGCTCTCTGCTCCCTTGGTTTCCTGGGTCTGCGCGCCACTCGGCACACCGAGGCGCTCCAGGTCCAGCTGCTGACCCGGACCGCCGCTCGTCTCCACCACCAGCCGACCCTGCTCCCCATGCAACGACACCGACTGCTCCCCGATCCGACCGAAGAGGTACACCCGGCTGCGCACCGGGTCCGCCAGCGCCACGCCCAACTCGTCGGGCGACAGACCACCCTCCAGCGCCGCTCGCAGCTCGCCCTCCGACTCGAAAAACCGGTCGGCCGGCACCAGGCCGTCGATCCCCTGGTGCGGACGGAAGTGGTTGTAGTGCGCGATCCAATGACCCATCCGCTGCCGCGCCTCGCCCACGTCCCGCGGACCGACACGCTCCCACAGCTCCGTCCCGATCGTCTTCCACAGACGCTCACACTTGCCCAGCGTCTGCGGGTGGTGGCTGCGCGACACCACGTGACCGATGCCCTCCTTCATCAGCAGCTTGTGGAACGCGCTCTTGCCACGCCACGTGTGGTACTGCGGACCCTGGTCCGTCAGCACCTCCTCCGGCTTCCCGAAGCGCGTCAGGCCGTCCGTCAGCGCCTCGATCACCAGCGCCGCGCGCTGGTGCGTCGCCAGGTTCCAGCTGACGATGTAACGGCTGCAGTCGTCCAGGAAGACCGTCAGGTACACACGCCGACCACTGCGCGGCAGCACGTAGGACGTGATGTCCGTCTGCCACAGCTGACCCGGCCGCGCTCGCTCGAAACGCCGCACGCGGTCGCTCGACCGCTTGCGCTTCTTCGGGACCGACACCGGGGCGATGCCCTCCTCCGCCAGCACCCGACGCACCGAGCTCGCCGAGACCTTCACCCCCCCGAAACGCGCCAGCCAGTCACGGATCTTGCGCAGACCCCAGCCAGGCTCGGCACGCTTCGTCGCCACGATCACCTCTCGCACCGTGGGCGACTCGCCTTCAGGGCGGGCGCCCGTGGAGCGCGAGTCCGCGCCAGGGGACGTGGGAGAGGCTGCCTTCGGAGCCGGGATCGGCGACAGGCCTCGCGCCGGGCGGTCCGTGCTCCCTCTGCGTCGCGTCTTGCTGGGCTTGCGACCCTGCGCGTCCGACAGCGCTTTCGGACCGCCCTCGTCGTAGCGCTGCGACCACTTCGTCAAGCTCGACACGCTGATGCCCCAGCGGGCGCAGAAGAGCGCCTTCGTCAGGCCCGACCGACGGTACGCCTCCACCGCCTCGATGCGCTCAGCGGGGCGAAACGGCGGCCGGTGACGGCCGGCTGTGTTGCGGGGGTTCGGGCGGGGGGACAGGCCCGCCTCGCCGCCACGCTCCTCACGGCGCAGCCACTTGCACAGGCTCGCCGTCGACAGGCCCTGCGCACCGCAGAACACAGCCATCGTCTGGCCCGACAAGCGGTACGACGCGATCAGCTCCGCCTTCCGCGCCGCGCTGTACCGACGCTGCTTCGGGCGGACAGGGCCGCCAGCGGCGCCGGGTGAGGGGGCCGCTCCGCCCCTCCGGGGCTCCGCGGCCCCCTCACCCCCGACTCCTGATCCTCGGTGAAAGACTGACATGGCTGCCTCCTCTCGGCCCGATCTCGGGCCTCCGGGAGGCAGCGCTCAGGGTCTAGACGGCCACGTCAAACGCGAAATGGTTTCGTGACACCACACAAGGGATTTCCCCCCTCCCCCTGTGTCAGGGTACTCGTCGCCTCGTTTGACACGAGACCGAGAGCGAGCCAAGCAGTTGTCGGGGGAGCCGCGCGCAGGCGGCCAGCCCGCGTGGCCCCCTCCCGCGTTCGCCCACCGCACCTGTCCGCCCCGCTCGCCGCCCATGCCGCTGCCCACGCCCTTTCATCCGCGCACGAGCGCGCTCTGCACCAGCCTGCGCTGGAAGGAATGGGCGGGATACCACGCGGTGTGCAGCTACGGGGTGCACCACGACCCCGAGTACTACGCGGTGCGGCACAGCGCGGGGCTGCTGGACGTGTCGCCGCTGCACAAGCTGCGCGTGCGCGGACCGGACGCGGCGGCGTTCTTGAGCTACGTCACGGCGCGCGACATCTCGCGCCTCAAGCTCGGCCAGGTCGGCTACGGCTGCTGGTGCGACGACGACGGCAAGCTGCTCGACGACGGCACGGTCACGCGCTGGGACGACCAGGACTTCCGGCTCACCAGCGCCGATCCGTGCTGGGGCTGGCTGAACCGACACACGCAGGGCTTCGATGTACGCATCGACGACGTGAGCACGGAGCTGGCGGCTCTGGCGCTGCAAGGTCCGCGGGCACGGGAGATCCTGACCGCGGTCTGCGGCGGCGAACTGGCCGAGCTGCGCTTCTTCCGCGCCGCCCGCGCGCGCTGCGCGAACTTTGACATCGAAGTCACGCGCACCGGCTACACCGGCGATCTGGGCTACGAGCTGTGGGTGGCGCCCGACCACGCCCTGGCCCTGTGGGACGCGCTGATGGAGGCCGGCGCCCCCCACGCCATGCTGCCCCTGGGGCTGGACGCCCTCGACGTCACGCGCATCGAGGCCGGCTTCATCCTGGCGGGCGTCGACTACACCTCGGCCCGCCGCGCGCTGATCCCCGCGCGCAAGAGCTCGCCCTTCGAGGTCGGCCTGGGCTGGACCGTGCAGACCGAGCGCGAGCTGTTCCTCGGGCAGGCCGCGCTGGTTGCGGAGCGGTCCAAGGGCAGCGCCTGGTCGCTGGTCGGTCTGGAGATCGACTGGGACGAGCTCGAGGCGCTCTACGACTCCTTCGGACTACCGCCGTCCCTGTGCTCCATGGCCTGGCGCGACGCCGTGCCGGTGTACCTGGACGACGGGCGTCAGGTCGGCCAGGCCACCTCCGGCACCTGGTCGCCGACCCTCAAGCAGAACCTGGCCCTGGCCAGCGTGCGCACGCCTCACGCCAAGCCGGGCGCGCGCCTCAAGCTCGAAGTGACGGTGGAGTACCAGCGCCGCAAGGTCACCGCCACGATCGTGCCCACGCCGTTCTTCGACCCGCCGCGCAAGCGCGGCAAGGCGCCCGCCGACAACGTCCCGGCAACCGACGCACCGATCGACACCGCGCCCGCCACGCCGCCCACTCACGGAGACCCGTCGTGACCTCCGGCGGCCTGTACGACGCCATCATCGTGGGAGGCGGCCACAACGGCCTCACCTGCGCCGCGTACCTCGCCAAGGCGGGCCGACGCGTGCTGGTGCTGGAGCAACGTCACGTCGTGGGCGGAGCCGCGGTCAGCGAGGAGCTGTACCCCGGCTTCACCTTCAGCGTGTGCAGCTACGTGGTCAGCCTCATGCGCCCGTGGATCATCCGCGAGCTGGAGCTGGCGCGCTTCGGCCTGCAGCTGATCCCGCTGGAGAGCTCCTTCAGCCCCCTGCCCGACGGCCGCTCCATGTGCCGCTGGTCCGACCCCGAGCGGACCCGCCGCGAGATCGCCGCCTTCAGCCAGAAGGACGCCGAGATCTACCCCGAGTTCGGCCAGGCCATGATGCAGATGGCGCGCTTCGTGAAGCCGCTCATCGATCAGCCGGCCACCGACCCCACCAGCTTGTCGCCGGCCGCGCTGGCCGACATGATCCGCACGGCCAAGCGCCTCTCGCAGCTCAGCCCCGAGCACCAGCTGCTGCTCACGCGCATGCTCACCTCCAGCGCGGCCGACTTCCTGGACGGCTGGTTCGAGAGCGACGTGCTCAAGGCGCCCATGAGCGTGTCGGGCATCATCGGCACGTTTCTGGGCGTGCGCTCGCCGGGCACGGCCTACGTGCTGCTGCACCACTACATGGGCGAGATCGACGGGGCCTTCCGCTCGTGGGGCTTTGCCAAGGGCGGCACGGGCGCCATCAGCGACGCCATCGCCGCGTCGGCGCAGCACCACGGCGCCGAGATCCGCACCAGCGCCGGCGTCGAGCGCATCCTGGTGCGCAACGGTCGCACCGTGGGCGTGGTGCTCCAGAACGGCGAGGAGCTGCGGGGCAAGCAGATCGTGTCGGGCTGCGACCCGCGCCGCACCTTCCTCGGCCTGGTGGGCGAGGACGACCTGCCCGGCGCCTTCAGCGCCGACCTCAAGCGCTATCGCTTCCGCGGCAGCTCCGGCAAGGTCAACCTGGCCGTGGACCGCTTGCCGAGGTTCTCCTCGCGCCCCGACGGCAGCGCGCACCTGCGCGGCGACATCGCCATCGCGCCGTCGGTCGAGTACCTGGAGCGCGCCTATGACGAGGCCAAGCACGGCGCCTTCAGCCGTCGCCCGTACCTGAACGTGGTGATCCCCTCGCTGGTCGATCCCAGCGTGGCGCCGCCCGGCAAGCACGTGGTGAGCTGCTTCGTGCAGTACGCGCCCTACGACCTCGAAGGCGGCGCGTCGCGCTGGCCCGAACAGCGCGAGGCCTTCGGCGACGCGGTAGTCGACACCCTGGCCCAGTACTGCCCGGGCCTCAAGGATTCGATCCTGTTCCGCCAGGTGCTCACGCCCTGGGATCTCGAGCAGGAGTTCGGCCTCACCGAGGGCAACATCTTCCACGGCGAGCTCATGCCGGATCAGCTCGGCTTCCAGCGCCCGGTGGCGGGCTACGCGCGCTACGCCACGCCCATCCACGGGCTCTGGCTGTGCGCCAGCGGAGCCCACCCCGGCGGCGGCATCATGGGCGCGCCGGGCGCCCTGTGCGCGCGCACCATGCTGGGCGGAGACAGCCGGTGAGCAGCCCTTCGATGAGCAGCTATGACGCCATCGTCATCGGCGGCGGACACGACGGGCTGATCGCCGCCGCGACCCTGGCGCGCGCCGGCCGCAAGGTGGCCCTGTGCGAGTCGCGCGAGCTGCTCGGCGGCCGCTGCGCGCGCGAGCCTTTCGCCCCCGGCTACGCCACGCCCGGGCTGCTGCACGACAGCGCCGGCCTGCGCCCCGCGGTGATCGAGTCGCTCGACCTGCTGCGCCACGGCCTGACGCTGAACACCGAGAGCCCGGCGCTGTTTGCCCCCGCGTCCGACGGCGCCGGCCTGTGGCGCCACAGCCAGGACGCAGAGATGGTGGGCGCCCTGCGGCACGTGCGCCAGGACGACGCCTGGGCCTGGCGCCGCTGGCGCGAGCAGTGCGCGCGGCTGGGCGGCTTCCTCGCCGACGTGCTCGACGCCGAGGCCCCCGACCCCGCGCCCCAGGGCCTGGCCGCCGGCTGGGAGCTGCTGCGCACCGGCATGAGCCTGCGACGGCTGGGCGCGCGCGACATGCGCGAGCTGCTGCGCATCGGACCCATGACCGCGCGCGACTGGCTGCAAGAGCACTTCAGCACGCCGCGGCTGACGGCGCTGCTGGCCCAGCCGGCCCTGTCCGGCACCTGGCTGGGCCCCTGGTCCGCCGGCGGCGCCCTGCGACTGCTGATGCAGGAGGCCACCCGCGGCCCCGGTGTGCGCGGCGGCCCGGCGGCGCTGGTGGACGCGCTGCTCAAGTGCTGCCGGGCGGCCGGAGTGGAGCTGCTGAGCGGCACGGCCGTCACGTCGATCCGGGTCGAAGGTGGAAGCACAGGCGGCGATGCTGCCGGCGACGCTGCGATCTCACGCACGAACGTGCGCACCGGCCCGCGCGTGCTCGGCGTGACGCACGCCGACGGCAGCGAGCTGAACGCCCCCGTGGTGCTGGCCGCCATCGAGCCCAAGCGCGCCCTGCTGCAGCTGCTGCCTGCGCGCAGCCTGCCCAGCGCCGTGGCGCAGCGCCTCTCGCACTGGCGCACGCGCGGCACCACGGCCTGCCTGCGCCTGGCCCTCGACGGCCCGGTGCCCTGGACCGGCGCCGGCGAGCTGCCCGTGCACAAGGCCCTGCTGGCGGACGACCTGACCCAGATCGAGCGCGCCTTCGAGGGCGTCAAGTACGGCGAACTGCCCGAGCGCCCCGTGCTGGACGTGGCCGTGCCCAGCCTGGCCGACCCGTCGCTGGCGCCCGCCGGCTGCCACGTGCTCAGCGCGCTGATCAGCTCCGTGCCCTACGCGCTGCGGGGCGGCTGGGACGAGGCGGCGACGGCGCGCCTGAACGCGCGCGCCCTGCACGAGCTGGAGCGCCACGCACCCGGGATCGCCGAGCGCATCGTGGGACAGGAGCTGCTCACCCCCGTCGACCTGGAGCGGCGCTACGGCCTCACCGGCGGGCAGCTGCACCACGGCGAGCCGGCCCTCGACCAGCTGCTGCACCTGCGCCCCGACCCGAGCTGCGCCCGCGGCCGCACTCCGCTGGAGGGCCTGTACCTGGCCGGCGCCGG
>Ga0164313_10003283_pt1 | contig 14433 bp, 9 predicted proteins | sample GuaBasSedimGuay4_FD_113735 | JGI IMG/M metagenome (GOLD analysis project Ga0164313, IMG submission 113735) | Subseafloor sediment microbial communities from Guaymas Basin, Gulf of California, Mexico - Guay4, Core 4569-4, 0-3 cm | ecosystem: Environmental > Aquatic > Marine > Hydrothermal vents >... | reverse complement strand
GTCACTTCCTCTGACAAGGTAATATTAATCTTATGATGCTCCTCGGCATCAATCTTGTCTTTAATGTGCATAAAATGAGAGTTCTTATAATTTCTTCTCAAAATAATAATAACACCTACAATAAGACCTAAGCCTATGCCTGTAAGAAGATCAGTAAATACAAGGCCCACAACTGTAACTATAAATGGTGCAAACTGATCCTTCCCTTCCCTGTACATGTGTAAGAAAAGTGAGGGTTTAGCCAACTTATAGCCCACAATAATTAAGATACTTGCCAGCACTGCCAATGGAATTAAATTTAAAATTCCCGGAATGCTTAACACGAGGACAAGGATAAGAAATCCATGAAAAATTGTAGACAACTTACTTTGGCCTCCAGACTGGACATTAGCAGAACTTCTCACAATAACCTGTGTAATAGGCAACCCTCCAATTAATCCTGAAACAATATTGCCAGTACCCTGAGCAAACAACTCTCTATTTGTAGGTGTAACCCTTTTATGCGGATCTAACTTATCTGTTGCCTCAACACTCAATAATGTCTCCAGACTTGCAACTACAGCAATGGTAATAGCAACAATATATACCTGAGGGTTCAATATTTGACTAAAATCAGGTGTGGTAAATAATTGCAGAAATTCACTAAACGATGCAGGTTCAGGAACACTTACCAGATGCGTTGATGATAGCGCTAGTTCTGGCCAATATTTAGTGGTTAAAATTTGATACAACCCTCCCAATACAACAGCTACAATTGGGCCCTGAATAAGCTTAAAAAAAGCATGTTTTTTAGCCAATTTAGAATCCCAGTAAATGATTATTCCAAGAGAGAAAGTAGCTACAACCAATGAACTCGGGGTAATGAAGTCAAGCATATACACTAGTTCAGAAAAGGTTGTATGCCCATCAGGCTGAATGAATGAGAGCTCACCCTCAAAATTAGCATCATAACCAAAGGCATGCGGTATCTGTTTTAATATAATAACAATACCAATTCCGGTTAGCATTCCTTTTATTACTGAAGAAGGAAAATAATAGCCAATTACACCTGCCTTTAATAAACCCAGTATTATTTGAATGACCCCGGCTATTACTACGGAGAGTAAGAAAATCTCAAATCCACCAAGACTTGTTATAGAGTTAAAAACTATGACAGCTAACCCGGCTGCCGGCCCACTTACTCCTAAATTAGAGCCACTGAGTGAGCCAACCAGTATGCCACCAACAATACCGGCAATTATTCCCGATAGCAATGGCGCCCCACTTGCCAGAGCTATACCCAGGCATAAGGGAATTGCTACAAACAAGACGACAATACTTGCAGGTAGATCTTTTTTATAATTATTAAATAATTTCATATATATAGTTATTAACCGACCAATACGGCCAGCTATATTTTTAAAATATTAGTTGTAACGCTGGATTTCCAGCAATAACAGATTAGTTATTCAATCTTAAAAGTTGAATAAGAAAGATGAAGAGTAAGCTACCAGGCTTCTGGGGGTGGTGTAAGTATTTCCAAAAATACATCCATTGAATGCAGGATCTCTAATTGGCCATACTTCAGGCAGTCATTCAGGTATTGCCTCCTCAATGAGATAGAATTCAGATAAGTCAATTTAAATTCTTTGACTTCACTCTCGTTTTTATGATTTTCAGAAGTGTCAGAATTTTCTTCAAAATCAATCATAGCAAAAGCTATGCTCTGATCAGCATATTCAGTGGCAAACGAAATAACCATAGGTATAGCAAAAACACTTGTCAAAGCAAGAGCAACACTTAAACTATACCTTCTTATACTATTCATAGTTGAGTAAAATAGCCGCAAAAATCATTTTTGCAACCACAATAATATCAAAATCATGGGTTTCTGCAAAATTTTCAACAAGAATGATAAACAGTTAGTAACTTAGCGAATATTCGCTGAAATGAACATATCCACAGAAAACATTCGTCTTATTTTCGGTCTAAAGCTGAAAGAACTTAGAAGTGAACATGGGTATTCACTATCGGCGCTGTCAGCAAAAACGGGGATTTCTAAATCCTATCTCAATGAAATTGAGAAAGGTAAAAAATATCCTAAAACAGATAAAATTACTCGCCTTGCAAAAGTTTTTAGTGTGAGTTACGAGTTTATGGTTTCGCTCAACTTAAGCAAACGCCTGTCTCCTATTTCAGACCTTATTAGATCAAATATATTATCCGAGTTGCCCTTAGACTTCTTCGATATCGAACCAATCGACTTACTTACACTACTTTCTGCAGCGCCTACTAAGTTTAGTGCTTTTGTTGATGCCATAATCCAGATAGGCCGTGACCATGATGTTCGTGTCGAAAGCCTGTACTTCTCTGTCCTCAGGTCATACCAGGAAATGCATGAGAATTATTTTCCAGATATCGAATCAGAAGCAAAAAAGATCAGGAGGGAATTCAATATCTATAGTGAGGGGGCTTCACTAAAAGATAAAATAGAAAGCATCTTAGTCGATACTCATAAATATCATATCAAATATGATGGAATTCAAGATCAACCAGACCTCGCCTCAGTAAGATATATTTTTATCGAAGGTAAAAAGCCAACCATCTTACTTAACAAAAAGATGGATGATCGACAGCAGCTATTTATTCTCGCCCGTGAGTTAGGGTTCAGCGTTTTAAACCTTAGCCCTCGTAACTATACCTCTTCATGGATCGATACTCAATCGTTTTCACATGTGCTCAATAACTTTAAGGCATACTATTTCGCCAGTGCTTTAATCCTCGATGAAAGGATATTCACCAAAGGTATTGTAGACTTCACCAAAAAATCACAGTTTTCGTCTAAGGAGGTTCTGGCACTTATGCAACAGAGCCAAATACATGCCGAACCCTTTATGCTGCGACTTACAACATTAGTACCGCGCTATTTTAGGTTTTCGCAATTGTTTTTTATCCGTTATAATGAAAACATTAGTGAGCAGTCGTTCTATATGACGAAAGTGCTTCATGGTTCAGGATTATCCAGGTCCTCTGCTGCCTCCTTAGAAATTAAAGCTTGCCAACGGTGGGTAGCCCTAACAACATTAAGTCAGTTAAATAGTGGATTTATATCCGGGTCTCCAGTAAAAGAACCTATTTGTACGGTCAATAAGGTAAGCTATGAAGGAAATAACCGAACATACCTGGTTATTTCTGTTGCCCAGAAAATGCTGCCTACATCTAATATGAATAGCTGCATCTCCGTTGGCTTCCTTATCAACGAGCGCTTTTCTGAAAAAACTAAGTTCTTAGCAGACACCTCAATTCCTGAACATACTGTTAGTTTTCAGTGGCTTACAGAACATGACAGTAAAATTGAAGATGGGCTTAATAAGACAGAATTAATCGAACAGGAGAAATCTGTAAAACGAATAAATACCGCAATAAATGCCGCTGCCGCTGAGTATAAAAAATCTCATTAAATCTGAGGTGATTTAATTCTCCGGGCAAATTGAAAAGCTCATTTCTAAAACCTATATTTGAAGCTTATTCAAAATTTACATTTCAAATTTATGAACTGGTTTATAAACGCATTAACAAGCGGTATAGGAAGGAAAGTAATTATGTCTCTAACGGGGCTTTTCCTAATCTTATTTTTGATTATTCATTTAATTGGTAATCTGCAATTACTACATAATGATGGAGGAGAAGCCTTTAATAATTATTCTCATTTTATGGCTGGAAATCCTTTAATTCAAATTGTTTCCAAGGCAAACTTTTTCTTTATTCTCCTGCATGCATTTGTGTCCTACAGTTTGTATATAAAGAATAAGAAAGCCAGACCAATTGGCTATAAAGTGTCCGCGGGTTCTGCAAACAGTAGCTGGTCCTCGCGAAGCATGAGCTTATTGGGAACATTGATATTTATCTTCTTAATCCTTCATCTGAGAGGATTCTGGTTTGAGTTTAAGTATGGAGATCAGGTAGTATGGACAGAAATAGACGGCGTCTTAATGCACAATGCCTATATATGGGTTGTTGAAGCGTATGCAAACCCATTGATTTCTGCTTTTTACATAATATCAATGATTGTCCTTGGTTTTCATCTTTGGCATGGCTTCGCTAGTGCTTTCCAGTCACTGGGACTTAATCATGTGAAATATAATGGCTTTATAAGTATACTGGGAAAGGCCTATGCGATACTTATCCCAGCCTTGTATGCCCTCATTCCAATTTTGTTATACCTTAAAAGCTTGTCGTAGATATGTCATTAAATTCAAAAATACCTGACGGCTCTCTTGCTGAAAAATGGACCAAGCATAAGTTCAATGTTAAGCTGGTTAACCCTGCTAATAAAAGAAAGTACGATATTATAGTTGTCGGAACCGGATTGGCAGGAGCATCTGCTGCTGCTTCACTGGCTGAACTTGGCTATAATGTAAAATCATTTTGCTACCAGGATAGCCCCCGAAGAGCACATAGTATTGCTGCTCAGGGAGGAATAAATGCTGCAAAGAATTACCCCAATGATGGGGATAGTATTTTCAGGCTTTTTTATGATACTATCAAAGGTGGTGATTACAGATCACGGGAGGCCAATGTTTATCGTTTAGCTGAAGTTAGCAATGAAATAATAGACCAATGTGTTGCACAGGGAGTACCTTTCGCCAGAGATTATGGTGGTTTACTTGACAACCGCTCATTTGGTGGTGCACAAGTCTCGCGTACTTTTTATGCCCGTGGCCAAACAGGACAGCAGTTACTACTGGGTGCTTACAGTGCTCTTAGCCGACAGATAGGCAAAGGTAAAGTTGAAATGCACTCACGAACTGAGATGTTGGATGTCGTAAAAATTGATGGCAAGGCAAGAGGCATTGTTGTAAGAGATTTGGTTACCGGAAAAATAGAATCTCACTCCGCACATGCTGTAGTTCTGGCAACCGGTGGCTATGGTAATGTATTTTTCCTTTCTACAAATGCCATGGGCTCAAATGCTACTGCAGCATGGAGAGCACACAAAAAAGGAGCAAATTTCGCCAACCCATGCTACACACAAATACACCCAACATGTATTCCTGTTTCAGGTGATCATCAATCAAAGCTCACGTTGATGTCTGAGTCATTGAGGAATGATGGCAGAATATGGGTACCGAAAGAAGCTAAGCCCGGCCTAACAGCACAAGAAGCACTGAAGATACCCGAAGAAGAGAGAGACTATTATTTAGAACGCAGGTATCCAGCATTTGGCAACCTCGTACCTCGGGATGTCGCCTCACGAAATGCCAAAATGGTTTGCGACGAAGGGCGTGGTGTTGGATCTACAGGCCAGGCCGTATTCTTAGACTTTTCTGATGCTATAAACAGACTTGGTGCTGATGTTATCAGTGAAAAATATGGCAACCTATTTGATATGTACCAGCAGATTCAAGGAGACAATCCATACGAGATGCCAATGATGATTTACCCGGCGGTACATTACACAATGGGTGGACTTTGGGTTGATTATAACCTTATGACCAATATTGAAGGTCTTTATGCCCTGGGAGAATGTAATTTCTCTGACCATGGGGCGAACAGGTTAGGTGCCAGTGCATTGATGCAAGGACTAGCAGATGGCTATTTTGTGATTCCTTATACAATTGGAGATTACCTTGCGGGAACTCCCTATGATAGAATAAGTACTGATCACGAAGAATTTAAGAAAGCGGAAGCTGAAATACAGGATCGCATCACCAAGCTACTTAGTATTAATGGTGACAAAACTGTTGACGAATACCATAAAGAACTTGGAAAAGTAATGTGGGAGTATGTTGGCATGGCACGAAATGAGGAAGGCTTGAAAATTGCTAAACAGAAGATCCACGAGATAAAAGAGAGCTTTTGGAAAAATGTAAAAGTTCTAGGTGAAAATGAGGAGATGAACTTATCTCTGGAAAAGGCCGGTCGTGTTGCTGATTTCATTGAACTGGGAGAATTAATGGTGGATGATGCTCAAAATAGAAAAGAATCATGTGGAGGACACTTCCGTGAAGAATCACAAACTGATGAAGGTGAAGCTTTGCGTATCGATGATGAATACTCTTACGTAGCATCCTGGAAATATCAGGGTGATAATCAGGAAGAAGAACTGGTAAAAGAAGACCTGGAGTTTGAGAATGTTAAATTAACGCAAAGAAGCTATAAGTAGCTTCTTTGAGAGTTAAGGGTTAATGGTTATAAGTTAATAGTATATGGGACAGAAAATCAGATCATTTGAAGACCTTGAGTGTTGGAAATTAGGGCGAAACATTAGGAGATTAATTAGTTCCCTGACAAAAATATTTCCTAAAGAAGAGACCTATGGGCTTACACAACATCTTAATAAATCTGCACGATCAATAACTAATAACATAGCCGAAGGATATGGAAGATTTCATTTTCAAGAAAACATCCAGTTCTGTCGAATAAGTAGAGGTTCTGTTTATGAGGCAGTCGATCAGCTCATAGAAGCTAACGATGAATCATACATTACCAATGGTAAATTAGAAGAAGTGAGAGAGTTAATAAATAACTTTCTAAAAGTATTGAATGGCTATATTAATTATCTAAAAAGAGCCAATTCTAAGGAAGTTGTCCCAATAACCAATAACAATTAACTATTAACTAAACATGAAGCATAAATTAAACATTTGGCGTCAAAAAAATAGCTTAGAGAAAGGGGCGTTTAAGGCTTATGATGTGAGTGACGTGTCACCTGATATGTCTTTTCTGGAAATGATTGACGTTTTAAACGAAGATTTGACTCATAAAGGAGAAGATCCTGTTCATTTCGATCATGACTGTCGTGAAGGCATATGTGGTACCTGCAGTATGGTTATTAATGGCAGACCTCATGGCCCAAAGCAAGCTATAACTACCTGCCAGCTTCATATGCGTAGCTTTAATGATGGTGATGAAATAACCATTGAACCCTGGCGAGCAAAGTCTTTTCCTGTGGTTAAAGATTTAGTTGTAGACCGAAGCTCATTTGACAGAATAATCCAGGCTGGTGGATATGTTAGTATAAACACCGGTGGTACACCAGATGCCAATGAAATTCCTATTCCAAAGAGGATTGCCGATGAGGCTATGGATGCAGCATCATGCATTGGCTGTGGGGCATGTGTGGCAGCTTGTAAAAATGCTTCTGCGATGTTGTTTACCAGTGCAAAAATATCGCAGCTAGCTTTACTGCCTCAGGGGCAAACTAAAAACAAGACCCGGGCAGAGAAGATGATCTGGCAAATGGAAGAAGAAGGGTTTGGCGCATGTACTAACACCGGAGCTTGTGAAGCTGAGTGCCCTAAGGAAATTAGCCTGACGCATATTGCGAGAGCACATAGAGAGTATATGTCAGCAAAAGTTAGTTCACAAAACATTTAGAGAGATTCTTCAATAAAAATTTAGAGTAAGAACCTCTATATAACGCTTTAAAGTCAATAACCAGGGATGGAAAAAAAGGCTACAATATTCGTTATCTGCGCACCCGAGATCAGCGAAATTTTACATAATGAAATCAAGGCATTAGGGTTTAGTAAGTCTACTAAGCATCGATTGGGCGTAGAGCTGTACGGCAGTTTTGAAGACACTATGTATCTAAACTTGCACCTAAGGACTGCCAATAAGGTGCTATGGGAAGTCGGCAAGTTTTATGCCGCCACACCGGAGCAGATGTATCATCGGGCAATGGCGCTGCCCTGGGAAGATGAAATAGATGTTGATGGCTACTTCAACATAGATTCTTATGTTAAAAATGATACTATAACCGATAGTCGATTTGCCAATCTTAAATTAAAAGACGCTATCGCTGACCGTTTTGCTGCGAAAAAAGGCAGAAGACCTAATTCAGGACCGGAAAAAGATAAAATTCGTATTTACATGCACTGGCGTGACACAGAATGCATTCTATATTACGATACCTCAGGTGGAGTTATCGCTAAACACGGTTACAGAAAAATACCGGGCCAGGCACCCATGCTCGAATCACTGGCAGCAGCGGTTATTATGGCATCCACCTGGGATAAAAAATCAACCTTTATTAACCCAATGTGCGGCAGTGGCACTTTAGCCATCGAAGCAGCTTTGCTTGCCACCAATACAGCACCCGGATTATTTAGAACCAATTTTGGCTTCATGCACATGGCTTCCTACGATCAGGAAAAATGGGAAGCGATGGTTGCTGAGGCAAAGGGTGCAATCCAACCCTGCGAAGCTAACATTTTGGCCTCCGACATTTCAGAGGAAGCTATTGAGATATCACAAACTAATGCAAGGGCAGCAGGAATGGAGAAGTGCATCAGCTTTTCGGTGAATGATTTTAGAGATATTGAAGTTCCGGAGGAGCCGGGTGTGGCAATTCTAAACCCTGCTTATGGGGAACGTCTGGGAGAAGTTGAAGATCTAAAAGGTCTCTATAGAGAGATTGGTGATTTCTTTAAGCAGAAATGCAAGGGATACTTTGGTTACATTTTCACCGGTAATAGAGAGTTGGCGAAAGTTGTTGGTCTTCGCACTAAAAGAAAAATAGAGTTCTTAAATGCTCAGATAGATTGTCGATTACTCGAGTATGAGATGTATAGCGGCAGCAGAAACTAAGCTTGCAGGCCATATATAGAGATTTTTTTTATACGCGGCCTATTATTTATGGTAATGAAACCGAAAAATTGATTAATTTGTTCTTTTTATCATGAAAGGACAGTTTTTCCATAGGATATTTCACTCTCTACCGATAAGGCTTTTTATTAGTCAAATAAAAAGGAGTCATGTCCTTCTGCTAAGCTGGTTCTTTATGTTTGCCGTTGTCACAAATCAATTGGGCAAGTATCTTGGCATCCCATCTCTTTTTCTTGATCCCGAATATCTAAATAAGGTCAACTTTCTGAGTTTCTTTATAATGGGAGTTGTAGTAGCAGGATTTACAACAGCTTTTCATATTACCTGTTATATTGTCGATGGCTACAGATATAATTTTCTGGGATCATTAAAAAAACCATTCGCTAAGTTTAGCATTAACAACAGCCTCATACCAATAGTTTTCCTTATCGTATACCTGGCAAATATTATTAGATATCAAATCCAAAATGAAGAAGCTACCTCAGCAGATATTTTCTGGGCCGTAGCGGGAGTATTAATAGGATATGTAGTAATGCTCTACATCCTCTACTCCTATTTCTGGTTCACGAACAAGGACATCTTCAAGGTAATTGCCTATCGCTTTGATCGCAGTCTAAAGAGAAATATAAGGATGACAAGAGCTGGTGTGATGGCTCGTTTGGTCCTCGCTAAACAGAAACCTGAAAAAGTTAAGTATTATGTAAATTTGAAATTGAGGCTAGTCCCGGTTAAAGAAAGAGGGTTTGACAAGCAGGAAGTACTTAAGGTATTTGACCAAAATCATCTAAATCTGGTCTTTATAGAACTATTTATCTTCTTAGTATTATTGCTTCTAGGAGTATTTAGAGAAATTGAGATTTTTCAAATACCTGCTGCTGCCTCGGCAGTACTTTTTCTCACAATTATCATCATGTTTACCGGTGCTTTTTCCTACTGGTTTAGATCCTGGGCCGCTGCTATAATAATTGGGCTGGTGCTATTGGTAAACTTTGGTGTAAAGCATAATGTCCTAAAATCTCAATATCAGGCATTCGGCCTGAATTATGAAAATGGCAGAGTTGCATATGATCTTAATAAAATTAAGGAGCTTGGCAGTGATTCCATAATTATGCATGATCGAGCCAACACCTTACAGATTCTAAGTAATTGGCGGGCAAAGTTTGGCAAGAAAAAACCAAAGATGATTTTTCTGGCCGTAAGTGGCGGTGGACAAAGATCGTCATTATGGACCTTTAGAGCCCTGCAATATGCCGACAGCCTCACAAGGGGACAGCTTATGGACAAATCTATGCTAATCACCGGGGCTTCGGGCGGACTTATTGGTGCCGGCTTTTTTCGGGAGTTGGTTTTACAAAACCAAACAGACTCAACAATAAACCCTTATGACACTAAGTATCTCACCAGCATTGCCAACGACAATTTAAACCCTATAATCTTTAGCTTTTTGGTCAATGACATGTTCGTTAAATTTCAAAAATTTATTTACAACGATAAAAAATATGTAAAAGACAGAGGCTATTCTTTTGAAGAGCAGCTAAATAAAAACACCTATAAAATGCTTGACAAACCTTTGTCAGCCTATCGTGAGCCGGAGGTCAATGCTGAAATACCTATGATGATTGTCGCCCCAACAATCATCAATGATGGCCGAAAACTATTTATTTCTCCACAAAATGTAAGCTTTATGAATTCAGGTGAAATAAAAGCGAGGACCACATTTGATAAACTAGCTGAAGGAATAGATTTCTTGAGACTATTTGAGGATTACGAGTCAGATAAGCTGCGTTTTTTAAGTGCCTTGAGAATGGGAGCCACATTTCCTTATGTAACACCCAATATTACCTTGCCGAGTGAGCCGAAAATGGAAATTATGGATGCCGGTATTACTGATAACTTTGGCATTTCCGATGCTCTACGATTTCTCTATGCCTACCGTGATTGGATTGCCGAAAACACGACAGGGATAGTAATCCTGTCGATACGTGATTCGAAGAAGGAGATTGGTATTGAGCCAAGGAAGAACTTATCTCTGTTTGATAAAATGTCTACCCCGATATCGAGTGTTTATGAGAACTATGCAAAAATGCAAACAGTTACCAACGATAGTAAAATCGAATATGCCACCGCCTGGTTTAATAATCAAATTGATGTTGTCAATCTTCAATACATACCCACCTACGATCCAAAGTACCAACAGCCAACGGATGTTCAACGAGCAGCCTTAAACTGGCGACTTACAGGCAGAGAAAAAAAGAGTGTGATATTCAGTATCAATAGTAAATCTAACCAGGCAGCACTAAAAAAATTGATTGAGTTGTTACGGTAAAACTTATTATGGTTGTAGCAGATGCTACGACCATAATAATGTTGATCTACAGCTTCTCAAACCTTGCCTGGAAGAACCTTAAATACTTAGGCTCATAAATCATTTTCAAGCCTTTAATATTATCTCTATTAACAAATACGTTTTCTACAGATTCAGCAATTACATCCATATGTGCCTGGGTATAAACCCTACGCGGGATAGTCAATCTAACTAGCTCCAGAGCAGGATAATTATGCTCGCCTGTTTCTTTATTACGTCCTGCTGAGACAACACCACGCTCCATTGCTCTCACACCGGAATCCAAATATAGCTCTGCGGCTAAAGTTTGTGCCGGAAAACTATCCTGTGGAACATGTGGGAGAAACTTTTTAGCATCCAGAAATATTCCATGGGTACCGGCGGGTTTAACAATGGGCACACCAGCTTCATGTAGTTTATTCCCAAGGTAATGAACCTGCCCTACCCTCGCCTTCATATGCTCATCATCTACAGACTCTACGATACCTATTGCCATCGCCTCCATATCACGGCCGGCCATTCCTCCATACGTATGCAGTCCTTCAAAAATCACAACCATGTTGCGGGCTTCATCAAAAATATCATCATCATTTATGGCAAGAAATCCACCAATATTAACCATGGCATCTTTCTTGGCACTCATGGTTGCTCCATCAGTAAGATCACAAATAGCCCTGGTGATTTCGGCAACAGACATGTCTCTATACCCTTCTTCTTTTTGCTGGATCATAAAAGCGTTCTCAGCAACACGGGTCATATCATGAATAATTTTTATGCCATAATTATCTGTAAGCTCCCTAATTTCTTTCAGGTTCTTCATTGATATAGGCTGTCCGCCTGCCATATTTACTGTAGTGGCAATAGAAACATAAGGAATCTTCTCAGCTCCATAAGTATCAATTACGTTTTGCAGTTTATTTAGATCTACATCTCCCTTAAAAGGGTATAAACTCTCAGGATCATGGGCAGCATCGATAATTATATCGATAAACTTACCTCCTGCCATCTCCTGATGCAGCTTAGTGGTGGTGAAGTACATATTACCGGGTACTACATCACCATCCTTAATCATTATCTGTGAAATGATGTGTTCTGCTCCCCTGCCCTGATGTGTAGGTACCAGGTGTTTATAACCGTAATATTTATGTATTACATCCTCCAGATGATAAAAATTCCGGCTTCCGGCATAAGCTTCGTCACCCATCATTAAGCCTGCCCATTGCCTATCACTCATAGCAGAGGTTCCCGAATCAGTCAGCAAGTCGATATAAACTTCTCGTGACCTCAACAAAAACGTATTATACCCTGCTTCAATAATTGCCTTTTCACGGTCTTTAAGAGTTGTCATTACTAGAGGCTCAACCATTTTGATTTTATATGGCTCGGCCCATGAATGTTTTATTGTATGTGGCATATTTTTTATATTTTATGTTCTATGTACAAATTTGACTTGCTGAATGTTCAGAAGAAATGATTCAAATCATGAAAAGGAAAGACAGCCTATTTTTAGCGAACAGATGCTTGTAAAAGGTCCATTTTAGGCTTTCAAGGATATTACTTAGCGAAAGGCCACGACATTCTTTATCTTTGCACCTCAATTAAGAGAATGATGAACACGAATACAGTCACCCCTTATAAGCCAAAAAACAAGATTAGGATAGTAACCGCTGCCAGCTTGTTTGATGGGCATGATGCTGCGATTAATATTATGCGCAGAATAATTCAATCTACCGGTGTAGAGGTAATTCATCTTGGGCATGACCGTAGCGTCGAGGAAGTAGTGAATTGTGCCATTCAGGAAGATGCCAATGCCATAGCCCTAACCTCTTACCAGGGTGGCCATAACGAATACTTTAAGTATATGTATGACTTGCTGCAGGAAAAGGGAGCAAGCCAGATAAAAATCTTTGGTGGCGGTGGCGGAGTAATCCTTCCTAAAGAAATAGAAGAACTTCAAGACTACGGCATCACAAGAATATATTCTCCTGATGACGGAAGAAAGATGGGCTTGCAGGGGATGATTAACGATATGGTGAGTACTTGCGATTTTGCTACCGGGCAGAATTTAAATGGTGATCACAAATTATTGCTGAAGCAAGAGCAGGGAGCTATTGCCCATATTATTTCTGCGGCTGAAAATTTCCCGGAAGAATCTGCAGACATATTCAATCAAATTCATAAAGATGCTGAAAAAAGCCAGGCACCAATACTTGGTATCACCGGCACCGGCGGAGCTGGAAAATCTTCTTTGGTTGATGAGCTTGTAAGAAGATTTCTAGCAGATTTTGAAGAAAAAACTATTGCTATCGTATCTGTTGACCCTTCCAAAAGAAAAACAGGGGGAGCTCTTCTTGGCGACAGGATTAGAATGAATGCCATTAAAGATTCAAGGGTATATATGCGCTCTCTGGCTACAAGGCAGTCAAACCTGGCACTTTCGGCTCATATTCAGGAGGCTCTGATGGTGTTAAAAGCAGCTAATTTCGATTTAATAGTCCTGGAAACGTCGGGTATTGGCCAGTCCGATACTGAGATTATAGAACATTCCGATATCAGCTTATATGTGATGACTCCTGAATATGGAGCAGCCACACAGCTGGAGAAAATAGATATGCTCGATTTTGCAGACATTATTGCTATCAATAAATTCGACAAGCGAGGGTCTCTGGATGCACTACGGGATGTAAAAAAGCAGTACAAGCGAAACCATAATCTATTCGAAACTCCTGATGATGAGCTTCCGGTTTATGGAACTATCGCCAGCCAGTTTAATGATCCGGGGATGAATAGCCTATACACATCTATTCTCGAGGAAATTAATAATAAAACAGCGGCAAAATTTGATTCTAACTCAGAGCATAGTCGTGAATTATCTGAAAAGATTTTTGTAATTCCTCCTAGTAGAACAAGATATCTTTCTGAGATAGCCGAGAACAATCGTCAATATGATAAAATAGCCCTTCAACAAGTAAAAGTTGCACAGCAGCTTTATGGACTTAAAAAGTCAATTACATTATTCGAACTTCAGGGTGATAAGCAGGAGCTAGTGAATGAGCTGCAAAAAGCATATGACGAACTAAGACTTGAGCTGGATCCGAAAAACTTAAAGCTAATTGAAGACTGGGAAGAAAAAGTAAAAAAATACACTGATGAGGTGTATTCTTTTAAAGTAAGAGGCAAGGAGATATCTATTCAAACACATACTGAGTCGCTATCGCATCTTAAAATCCCTAAGATTGCCCTACCTAAATATGAAGGCTGGGGAGATTTGCTTAAATGGATGTTGCAGGAGAATGTACCTGGTGAGTTTCCATATACGGCAGGTATTTATCCCTTTAAACGTGAAGGTGAAGATCCTACCAGAATGTTTGCCGGTGAGGGTGGTCCGGAAAGGACAAACAGAAGATTTCATTATGTAAGTGAAGGCATGCCCGCTAAGCGGCTGTCAACTGCTTTCGATTCTGTAACTTTATATGGCGCCGACCCTGATTTAAGACCTG
>Ga0164313_10003282_pt1 | contig 14435 bp, 10 predicted proteins | sample GuaBasSedimGuay4_FD_113735 | JGI IMG/M metagenome (GOLD analysis project Ga0164313, IMG submission 113735) | Subseafloor sediment microbial communities from Guaymas Basin, Gulf of California, Mexico - Guay4, Core 4569-4, 0-3 cm | ecosystem: Environmental > Aquatic > Marine > Hydrothermal vents... | reverse complement strand
CTAAATATCAATTGGTAGTTGATACTAAGATACTGATTTTCAAGGAATTAAACAATTTTAATCACCTGATTTTTAATGTTTTATTGCATTATTTTTCAATTATTCAACCCTTGATTCGCATTATTACTTAATTTTTGAATTTCTCGCAGATTTCGCAGATCTCCCAGTTTCGCTAATATTAATTCAGAACCAGTCAATCCAAATCTACTTTCTTTTCGCTTTTTCCTCTTTTCTCTTTTCTCTTTTTACTTTTTACTTTTTACTTTAATCTATCTAAAGCTGTTTATCGATCCTGGCAATTACCTCTTTTGCTTTATCATATTCCTGCTTCATCTCCACATTTGAGGATGGTGTGTATCTTGCAAAATCACAATTATTCAAAACAGTACTAAATTCAATAACTGTTACCTCATCAACTTTTCTATTAAGTAATATTTCAGATATTATCTCTTTACTAATTTCTGTTGTTTCGACATGTAGTTTTGCTTTCAAATAATTATGTAATGCTTTTTCTAAAGCAATATAAAAATCTTCTTTTTTACCGAGTTGTTTTCTTGCCTGAGATAAATATTTTCTGGCTAATTTATTAGCTTTTCTTCTTTTGTTACCCACTACATCATTGTCTCTCTTTTCCTTTCTATTGCCAATAAATATACCCAGCGGTATCGAAAGCAATGGTAATAGCAATAATAAATAATACGATTTTGAACTGTAGAAGTCTTCCTCTTTATCTGCGGAAATGAATTCGGATTTTAAATGAATATATCTTATATCATTTTCATTTCCTATAATATCTATTTTACTGGTTTTATTTCCACTTTCTTCATCGAAAATTTGCTTTTTACCTTGCAGTGCATTTAATATAATAGGTTCAGTGTTTACTGAATGATACTTTTCATCCTTAGGGTTAAAATATGAAAACGCCACAGCTGGAATTTTAAATTTTCCTCTAAATTGAGGCACCACGGTATATTGATCTGAAATTCGACCGTTCATTCCCCTCAAAGTTGTTTTAATATTTTCTTTGTGTTCCGGTTCATATACTTCCAGTTCTTGAGGAGTCTCTATACCAGGCAGTTTTACCAATTTTAAATTTCCCCTACCTGACAGCTCTACCTTTATTTGTGACGTTTCATTAGCTTTTAATTCAGATTTACTGGCTGTGACCGTGAAGTTATAATCTCCTACTGCCCCATTAAAATTAGCGGGTTTGTTTTGATATGGTAATTCCTTAACATTAATTATTTTCTTGCCTGAAGTAGCTGTAAAATTAATATCGTTCATCAACATATTCCCGAAAAAATCTCTTCTGCCCATAGGTACTCCTGCCGTAATCTCCATTTCCATAGGGTCAATTGTCATTTTCCCTGCTTTATGAGGTATCAAAACCATCTTTTTAACCATCGCATACTTATGAGGTATCCCTCCGTAGGATCCGTTTTTCGATTCCCATCCCTTCACTTCAATATTCTGGTTCCAAAATCCACTGAAAGAAGGAGGTTCCGATTCGCGAGCATTCCGGACATTAACTTTATTAATATTCACATATAGTTTATAAATGACAGAGATACTCTCTCCCACATATGGATTTGTATTAGAAATTTCTGCGACTAAATGTATATTCTGAGAGGCTAAAAATCTAGGATCATCCGGATCTTCCGGAATGTCAATTGCATCAACAACAGAAACTTTTATCGTATTCGACTTAATTATTTGTCCATCATAGGTAATACTGGCAGATGGAATAGTAAACATCCCTTTTACAGTAGGTTGAATTATATATGTATAGGTTAATTTATAGGTCGTTCTACCATTGATTGAAGAAAAACTAGTGGATTGACTTGGCCCGGCAAGCACCTTGAAATTATTAAAATCAGGGGGAGTAAAATCATCACCTCCTTGTTTATCTATTGAAAATTCAATCCTTAATCGCTCATTTAAACCCAATTCAGTCTTACTTACTGTAGTTTTAAATGTAACCTGAGCAAGCACAACTTGTGTGAATAATAATAAAATCAATATGTTAAAATATTTTCCTTTCATTTTAATGATTCAACCTCTTAATCATTCAATCTTATATTTCTTAACCACCAATTATATTGCCGGCTACCAATCTTTTTCTAGTTTCACTTTTTGACCACTTGCCTTTTTAGCATTTACTTTCTTTTGTGTTTTATTTTCTTCATTATTCATAGCTTCCAAAAGTTGTTGAATTTGTTGCTGACTTAATTTATTGGGTTCAGGTTTTGGTTTTTGCTTATTCTCCTGTTCGTTATTTCCTCCTTTATCTTGGTCTTCCTTATCCTCGTTATTCTCGCCCTTATCCTGCTCTTGATCTTTTTTATCTTCATCTCCCTGCTCCTCTTTATTCTCGCTGTTTTGATCTTTTTTATCCTGGTCCTTATCCTCGTTTTCCTTGTTATCTTTATTGTCCTTATTTTCCTGATTTTTTAATAATTCCTGAGCTAATGCCAAATTATATCTCGTTTCATCATCGTTTGGATTCAATATCAATGAGTTCTTGTATGCAGAAATGGCTTTGGCATATTGCTTCTCCTTCATTAAAACATTTCCTATATTATGAAATGTCTGTGCTTTAAACTCCTTATCATCAGTTGTTTTTGCAACCAATTCATATCCAGGAAGCGATTCTTTGAATTTATCCTGAGAATACATAGTATTTGATAAGTTATAGTAAGCAGTTTTATAATATTTATTTTGCTGCAACGCCTTTTTGTATTTCGCCTCAGCATCTGCATATTTCTTTTCTCTATATAAATCATTGCCCTTACGCAAGACTTGTTTATCTGCCAATTTTATTTTAACCTCTTCTTCTGGTTCTATATTAGAGCCTTGCTTTTGCTCTACTTGTTGTTCTTGAGAAAAAGCAATAAAAGGCAATAAAAATAGTATGTACAGTTGTTTTTTCATCTTATTCTTCATTAAACAAATTCAATTTTTGAACCCATTTAGTCTTTTTATTTAATAAAAATATGTCTAAAACTAAAAATAATAATCCCAATCCAATAAACCATTGAAATTGATCCTTATAATCGGAATACTGTTTGGTTTCAAATTCCTTTTTATCGGCCTTTACTAATAGCTCTTCAACTACATCAATAGTCTTTGAAGTGTTATTTCCATAGATGTATTTCCCTTTTCCATTTTCCGCAATCCCTTTTAGTGTTTCAACATCGAGCTTGGTAATGACAACTTCGCCCTCTTTATCCTTTTTATATCCTAAAAGTTTTCCATTTCGCTTAATAGGAATTGGGCCTCCTTTATTTGTTCCTATACCAATAGTATAAGTTATGATTCCTTCATTTAATATTTCCTTGGCCATGGCACCGGAGTTCTTTTCATGATCTTCTCCATCTGAAATAATAAATAAAAATCTATTCGTCTGTGTATCATCATCAAAATAAGTCTTGGCCAATTTAAGTGCTTCATTTATCGCTGTGCCTTGTGATGAAACCATATCCGGGTAAGCATTTTGAAGAAACATTTTAGCAGATGCATGATCAGTAGTAATAGGCAATAAAGGATATGCACTTCCGGCATAAATTATAATGCCCACACGATCAGATCCTAATTTATCAACAATCTTTGTAATTATTTGTTTTGCCTTTTCCAAACGATTAGGCGCTATATCTTCAGCCAACATACTCTTAGAAACGTCCAATGCAAAAACGATGTCAACACCTTCTCGTTTGATCGTCTTTAGTTGCGTTCCCATCTTCGGATTTACCATTGCAATTATTAAAAAAGATAAGCCTATAGCTATTACAACTATCTTCATAACCGGTTTAAACTTAGACTTTTGCGGACTGAGTTTATCCAATAAAACCAAATCTGCAAATTTTCGCTGTTTATGGCGTTTCCAAATGTCAACCAAAATGTACATGACTACTAATACAGCTATAGCCATGAATAGATAAAAATATTTTGGTTCTTCTAATTGATACATTATTCTAATGTTGAATTGTCTATTTGTTTATGTTTCTCCTGTAAGGTTTCAAAAACCTTGCAGGTTTTGATATTTATACTCTCTTTGAATACCTACAAGATCTTGAAGACCTTGCAGGACAGATAATTAAATAAAACTTCTATACACTGTAAATCTTAAAAGCATCTCTATCATTATTAGAAATCCTGCTAAAAAAACCAAAGCACGATATCTTTCCTGATAATTATAATATTTAAACTCTTCAATCTCTGTTTTCTCTAATTTATTTATTTCGTTATAAATAGATTCTAACTTTTTATTATCGGTTGCTCTAAAGTATTTACCATCAGTCTCTGATGCAATATATTGTAACAACTTCTCGTCAATTTCCACAGGTGCATTTCTAAAAATCAACTTTCCGTTCAAATCCTTCGCCACTGGAAACAAGGCCGTACCATTGGTGCCTAACCCAATAGTGTACACTTTTATGTTCAGTTCTTTAGCCAATTCTGTAGCGGTCTTAGGATCAACAAATCCCGAGTTATTTACTCCGTCCGTCAGCAAAATAATAACCTTACTTTTGGCTTTGCTGTCCTTCAATCTATTGACTGCAGAACCCAAGCCCATTCCTATCGCCGTTCCATCTTCAATTTGCCCCCATTTTATTTTATGGATGGTACTTACAACAATCGATTTATCACTTGTTATAGGCGTTTGCGTATAACTTTCACCTGCATAAACCACTATTCCAATACGATCATTTGGGCGTTTATTTACAAATTTTATAGCTACAGTTTTTAAAGCCTCTAACCTGTTTGGTTTCAAGTCTTTTGCCAGCATACTTGCCGAAACATCTATTGCCATAACAATGTCAATCCCCCGTGTAGTTTTTGTCCTTTGGCTAACTTCAATATTTCTAGGTCTGGCTAAAGCTATTATAAGTAACGCAACAGCCAATAAACGCAATAGATATAGCAAAGGTTTCAATTTTGAAAATATGTCCTGCTTTATAAATCCTTTTGTATTCGCAATTTTTAGAGTTGCACTATCCTTCTTCACTATAAAGAAATACCATACTGCCAAAATGGGTATACCCAAAAGCAACCACAAAAACCCCGGATTTGTAAATTCTAAGTTATTGCCTATCATCTCCCTCAGTATTATTTTCTTTATTCTCCGGATGCAAATTATCTATAATAATTTCGGCACTATCCCGATGCCTTTCTATTTCATCAATTAATGGTTTGGATTTTGCAAACTTCACAAGATCTGCTTCCTGTAACAATTTTTGTAATTTGATTATTGTTTCTTTCGGAATATTCAGATTGCTACTTGCATTGAAATCCGTTATTGTTTCTAGCAGCTCATCCGTGGTGGATTCCAAAGCAGGTATGTTCATTTCACGTTCAATAAATGTTCTAACAATATCCGTTAACTCAACATAGTACATTTTGATTTTATTTTCCTCCAGAAATTTCTTGCTGTCCAATTCCTTCAATCTTTGTTTCGCCATGTCAAAAGGAGGAATTCTATTTATTCTTTCATAGTGTTTTACCTTATCTCTTAAAACAAAGTACAATATTGCTGCTATCGCTAATAACAATACCAAAAGCCACCAATACTCGGAAAATATATCCCCAAATGTATAGGGTTCCTTTCTGATCTCCTTTATAGTGTACATTGGCTGTTTAATTGTGTCCACTGCAACCGTTGCTACATCAATAATTATAGAATCTGTTAAGAACTTTTTATTTCGAATAAATACTGTTTGACTTGGAAGCATATATCTCCCGCTATCAAAACTTGTAAGAGCATATTTTTTAATCAATCTATTTTTGAGAGAATCTATTTCAAAAGATTCAACCACTTCGATTCGTCTAAGACTATCCAATCTCAGCTTAGAAAATTGCACCTCCTCGATCTCATTAACTATGATCTGATATTGTATCTGCTCACCAATGCGAATTCGGGTGGTATCAATTTCTGTGCTTACTTGAGAAAATCCGATAAAACCACTCAATACCAAAGCAAAAAACACGAAGTTCCTGAAATATTCAACCCCACAGGTCATCCTAATAAAGCCATAGAATTTATTGGTCGAACTTTGTGTAGAATAAAACTCCTTCAATTTATTTTTTTTAATCAAATACCTCATACAATATCAACAGGCACTAATTTCGTCGTTTAAAATATCCTAATAATTTTTTTACATAGCTCTCGTCCATCCGATTACTGATTATTCCAGAACCACTTTTTGTAAATGCATTCTCAAAATAATCGACCATTCTTAAATAATGAGCTCTATAATTAGTACGAATTGTTTTTGAATTGGTATTTACCAAAATTACATTTCCACTTTCCGCATCCTGCATAGGAACCATTCCAATTTTAGGTATCTCGGTTTCATATTTATCATAAACTCTAATACCGGTAACATCATGTTTTTTACCAACTATTTTCAATGCATTGTCATAATTATCATCCATAAAGTCAGAAAGTATAAAAACAATAGCTTTCTTTTTCATAACATTGGACAGATACCTCAAAGCATGTGTCAAATCCGTTTTTTTACTTTTACCCTTGAACTCTATGAGCTCCCGGATAATTCTCAAAACATGTGTTTTTCCTTTGCTCGGCGGAATAAACAATTCAATTTCATCCGAAAAAAGAAGTAACCCAACTTTGTCATTATTTTGTATAGCAGAAAAAGCTAAGGTCGCACTGATCTCAGCGATCAAATCATGCTTAAATTGTATGGAGGTACCAAAAAACTCTGATCCACTTATATCCACCATGAGCATCATCGTTAACTCTCTTTCCTCCTCAAAAACTTTAATGTATGGCTCATTGTATCTTGCTGTCACGTTCCAATCAATTGATCGAATATCATCACCGAATTGATATTGACGAACTTCAGAAAAAGTCATTCCCCTCCCCTTAAATGAACTATGATATTCACCTGAGAAAATGTGATCAGACAGTCGTCTTGTCTTGATCTCAATTTTACGAACTTTTTTGAGTATATCTTTGGTATCCATTGGCCCATCCTAAATCCTTCCCAATCAATGGGAAGGATTTTTAATTTCTTAATATAATAGCATTCTAACTCCTATTGTTTCCATAATTAAAAGTCCCGTTTGGGGATTTAGGGGCTTAAGGTACTTCAACTTCATTTACAATTTTATTAATAATGTCCACAGAAGTAACATTTTCCGCTTCAGCCTCGTAGGTGATTCCAATTCTATGTCTTAGCACATCATGGACTACGGCTCGAACATCTTCCGGAATTACATATCCACGACGTTTTATAAAAGCATAACATTTTGAAGCCATTGCTAAATTGATACTTCCCCTGGGTGAAGCCCCAAAACTTATTAAAGGTTTTAATTCAGGCAAGCGATAATCCTCAGGATATCTGGTGGCAAAAATTATATTCAATATGTATTTTTCGATTTTTTCATCCATATAAACCTCTTTAACAGATTCACGAGCTTTTAAGATGTCTTTCACCGAAACTACTTGATTTATCTTGCCAAAACTGCCATGTAAATTTTGGCGCATAATTAATTGCTCATCATTTAGTTTAGGATAATCAATTACAGTTTTTAGCATAAATCTGTCGATTTGTGCCTCAGGCAAAGGGTAAGTTCCTTCCTGTTCAATAGGATTTTGCGTTGCCATTACCAAAAATGGTTGATCCAATTTAAAAGAAGTTTCGCCAATGGTTACCTGATGCTCTTGCATAGCCTCTAACAACGCTGATTGCACCTTTGCCGGTGCACGGTTGATCTCATCAGCCAATACAAAATTCGCAAAAATTGGTCCTTTTTTAATAGAAAAATCATTCTCCTTCATATTAAAAATCATGGTGCCTATAACATCCGCGGGTAAAAGGTCCGGTGTGAACTGAATCCTGCTGAACGACCCTTTTACGGCTTGCGAAAGAGTATTAATCGCTAATGTTTTCGCTAAGCCAGGTACACCTTCCAACAATATATGTCCATTTCCCAAGAGCCCGATAAGTAGCCTCTCCATCATGTGTTTTTGGCCAATAATAACTTTATTCATCTCGATCATTAACAGATCGACAAAGGCACTTTCTCTTTCGATTTTTTCATTGATAGCTCTAATATCAACATTTGTATTTTGTTCTTCCATAATAAGTATTAAATATGTCTTTTTTTAGCGTGACAAAACTACATCTAATTGAAATTTTATCTTGTTAAAATTTGGTTAAAATAAAGGGTTACACAGATTTTTAGTATGAAAATAAAAAAACCGAGATAGCTCGGTTTTAATATTGTTCTTCCTTATTTGGAAAATCTTTCGATTTTACATCAGCAACGTACCGCTTTATGGCATCACCCATATCAGCATATAGGTTTAAATATCTTCTTAAAAATCTCGGACTAAACTCATGTGTCATTCCTAACATATCATGAGTAACCAAAACCTGACCATCAACACCATCCCCAGCTCCTATACCAATTACCGGTATGTTTATGCTCTCAGCCACTTCTCTAGCCAGATTAGACGGAACCTTCTCCAAAACTATTCCAAAACAACCTAACTTTTCCAATAATATAGCATCTTTCTTTAGTTTATTGGCTTCTTCTTCTTCTTTTGCCCGGACTGTATAAGTCCCAAATTTATAGATGGATTGAGGTGTTAGTCCTAAATGCCCCATTACAGGTATACCAGCTGTTAAAATTCTTGAAATAGATTCTGCTATTTCTTCGCCTCCTTCCAACTTTACAGAATGTCCTCCGGACTCTTTCATTATTCTGATGGCTGTTGCAAGTGCTTTCCTGGAATTTCCCTGATAAGTTCCAAATGGCAAATCAACTACGATCAAACTTCTCTCAACAGCCCTTACTACTGATGAAGCATGATAGATCATTTCATCCAAAGTTATCGGTAGCGTTGTTTCATGACCTGCCATGACATTCGAAGCGGAATCCCCAACTAATATTACATCGATGCCCGCGTGATCAACTATCTTTGCCATGGTATAATCATAGGCTGTCAACATGGATATTTTTACTCCATTGGCCTTCATGTCAACCAATGATTTGGTTGTAACTCTCTTATAATCTTTTTTAATTGCCGACATAATTCTTCAATTTTGGAATGCTAAATTAACAATTATTTTTAACTAGCCTCTTCAACTATCGTAACCAATTTTGGAAAAATCAGTGGTGCTAAATTCTTTACCGGTTCATACAGTACAGAATTCTTTGTTTTGGACTTATCCATAAATTTAAATGTTTTATTAAATTCACTAAAAATTATTAAAACGACACTTACAATGAGTGCATACTTAAGTGCCCCAAAAAGTGCTCCCAGTATTTTATTAAAAAATCCCAGCATTATGGTTTCCGCTATTGTCGTAAGTGCTTTTCCTAAAAATACCAAGGCCAGCACAATGATAATAAACGTACCTGCAAATGCAATTACCTGAATCATTGATGCTTCCCAGCTAACTTTACTTTCAAGAAAATCTGACAAAAAGTAAGAAAAATGTATGGCACCATAAACACCTAGAACCAAACCAACCAAAGAAGTTAATTCTACAAATAAGCCCCTCCTGTATCCTATGACCAATCCAAGAACTAAAAGACCTGCCAGTACCATATCTATAATATTCATTCCCGTTAATTTATATTAAATTTTAATTACCTTAATTTCACTATCAATATACACCAATAACTTTTCCAAAACAAGATAATCCATACTCTCCAAAACGCGACCATAATTTTTAATTTGTTCATGATGTTTTTTATCTGGTTTTCCTGTTTTATAGTCTATAATAACTACTTCATTTTTGTCATTAAATACTAATCGGTCAGGTATTAAAATTTGCTTATTCTCCGTTACTATCTCCCTTTCCGTTAAAACAGTTTTCCCCGACCTAAAATAGGTTATTAACTGCTTATGATTTACAATTTCATGAACTAATTTTTCTATTTGGTCAAATTCTTCTTCTTCTAATATACCCTTTCTAAAATAACTTTTCAATTCTCTATACATATCATCCGCTTCAATTATTCCCGCCATTAATTCGTGAATAATGTTGCCAAACTTAATGGCATCTCCCCTGTCCGTATCCCACATCACAGACGAGTTTGAGACGATATTAAAAGAGTGTTCCTGCCAAGAAGTACTAATAAAATTCTTCTGTATTTCTGTTGATATATCGTCACTTTTTTTCATTGACACTCTCGAACTATTTCCAAATTCATAATTCATTTTTCCATCCTCCCATTTCCCCGATTGTATTAAAAAATCAATAAAAAAATTTGAATACCATTTGAGCTGTTCAGGAACTTTTTTATTTTCAGAAAGAATATACAGTTGCTCCTGTGCACGAGTAAGAGCAACATAAAGCAGATTAAAATTATCCAGTTCTAATTCACTTTTTTGTTCTTTAAAAATATTTTCACCTATTTTCCCGATGTTTTCAATTGCTGAAGAAGAACTCACTAAAAAACTATCAAAATTATTATATGCATTTTCATCCCTTATATCAAACCATGTTTTAGGGTCTTTTTGATAATAAATATTTAAGTCATATGGGTAAATTACAACAGGAAATTCCAATCCTTTTGATTTATGAATCGTCATAATTTGTACAGCATTTTTATTATCCGATGCCACTATGCTTAATTTTTCTTTTTTTTGCTCCCAATATTCCAGGAAATCAGTATTAACCTGTGATTTGCGCTGTGTAAAATCGAATACAAAATCTAAAAAGAAAAGAATGTACGCATCTGATTCCGGAGCCAATTTAAACCTCCTGATAATTTCTTCAACACTTTCATAAAAAGGATCCTGCTCAAAATTTATCGGCTTATAAAATATTTTAATACTTTCTAATTTCTGATAAAAATCCTCACCATTCAAATGAACATATGCTTCAATAAATGTATGTTTATCAACTTCTAAATCGAGATGATCATATAAAAAGTATAAAACATTCATTTTAGCGTCTCCGTTATTTTCATCCTTTAACAAGAATAATAACTGTATTATAAAATCAACATTATTATTGTTCTTTATAAGCAATGTTTCCGAACTCACAATTTGAATATTTCTTTCTACCAAGTAATTGGCAATTGCAATTCCTTGCACTTTTTTTCTAACTAAAATGCAAATTTCATTTCTATCAAATTTCCCTTCTAAACTTTGCAATATTTCATGAACCTCACGTGGAAAAAATTCATTTCGCTCCTCATTATTCCTGCATTCTTCAATAAAATTCAATTGGACATATCCACCTTCCTTCTCAGTTGTTCTTTGACTGTTTCCGATCCTGTACAAATCTTTATAGGTACTATTATCAAAATATTTTGCAATATGACTAAAAAATTTATTGTTAAAATTAATAATTTGTGAATGACTTCTGTAATTCGTGTCTAAATTCTCTAACTTTTTAACCCTTTGAAAAGGATTATTTTTTTTTGAATTTCCTTGGGTCGACAGGTCAATAAACTGTTCTGCTTTTCCTCCCCGCCAACGATAAATTGCCTGTTTTGCATCACCAACCATTAATAAACTAGAATTTTCTTCCGAAAGTACGTTATCGATCAATGGAATTAGATTGTTCCACTGCATTATCGATGTATCCTGCATTTCGTCAATAAAATAATGTCTGTATTTTTCTCCTATTTTTTCATAGATAAAAGCTGCCGGTTGTTCACTTAAGTGATTACTAATGATCTGATTAAATTCAGAAATTAACATAATGTTATTCCTGGTTTTAACATCGTCTAAAGTCTTGGATATAGCATTTATAATAGCTAGAGGAATTAAATTTTTTAAGATAAGTTTGTTCAAAAAATAAGTTTGGAACAATTTTTCTGCTCCCCAATAGTATTCTGTAAGGAGATCAATTACACTATCAATTTTCTCCTTTACTTCATCGGCTTTCCCGTTGGTGTAAAACAACTTATTCTCCATACTTTTCCCAATGCCTTTATCTTTTCGAAAGCTTATTTTTGAAGGATCAAGTATCAGATTTTGGAAAAACTTCGGAAATTGACTGTAATAAAAGTCTTTATGTTCAACACCTAAATTATTAATTATTTCTATACCTTTTTCTCCTATTTGGCGAAATTGTTTTTCTGTTTCACTTTGTTTTGCCTTCAGTTTCTTTTCTAAAATTTTGAAATCGGATATTTGTTTACCCTCGAGTTTTAGAATTTGAAAAGCGTCATTTTCTTTCAACAGCAGTGTCGATATATCCATTAGATCTCTTGAAATATCCCAGGATTTATCCTCCATAGTTTTTTGCTTCGCAAATTCAACGAGGGCATTTGTCAACTCTTTATCAACACCAATTTTTGAAATAACAAGATCAATTGTTTCTTTTAGAATAGATTCGGGATCCAATTCAACATCAAAATCTAAAGGGATACCCAGATCAAAAGAAAAGGATTTAATAACCTTATTGGTAAAACTATCTATTGTTTTTATATGAAAAGAAGTGTAATTCCGTAAAATGCTGTCCAAAACCTTTCCGGATTTGATCCGAATTGTTTCTACAGTCTGACCTGTTTCCACAGAAAGTGTTTGAAGCATTTCATTTTTTCGATTTCCCTTTGAAAAATCTAACAAATTATTCAAAATTCGTTCTTTCATTTCTCCGGCAGCTTTATTGGTAAAAGTTATAGCCAGAATCTTTTTGAAAATATTTTCATCTTCAGATCGCAATAACACCCTCAAATATTCCTTCACCAAAGTAAATGTTTTACCACTTCCAGCAGAGGCACTGTATACCTGAAAAGATGTTTGGTTTTCCACGAAATTAATTTGCATAAAAGTAAGAAAAAAAGAGCAGGATTATTTTTTGTAATTTAACAGCTCAAAAAATATAAACTATTAAGTATTTACAGATGAAAATAAAACTTATTTCTTATAGCATCCTTGTATTTATCATCTTTTCCTGTTCCAGAAAAGAGGAAAAAATTACCACACGACCAAATATACTATTTATCATGTCAGATGACCACGCTTATCAGGCAATAAGTGCTTACAGTGATAAGTTGATCAAAACCCCTAACATTGACAGAATTGCAAATGAAGGCATGCTCTTTACTAATGCCTGTGTTACCAATTCCATTTGTGCTCCATCCAGAGCAACAATCCTGACGGGAAAACATACTCATATAAATGGCAAGATTGACAACCGAATGCCTTTTGACACAACTCAGGTAACTTTTCCTCAGCTTTTTCAAAAATACGGGTATCAAACAGCCATGTTTGGGAAACTTCATTTTGGAAACAATCCTAAAGGAGTTGATAATTTTATGATTCTACCAGGACAAGGAAACTATATCAATCCGAAATTTATCACCGCAAAAGGTGATACTACCATTACAGGATATGTAACGGATATTATTACGGATTTGACCTTAAATTGGTTAAAAGAAAAACGAGATCCGGAAAAACCATTTTTATTAATGTATCTGCATAAAGCACCTCACCGGCCCTGGTGGCCTAGTCCGGAAAAATTTGCAGAATTTACCAAAAAGCAATTTCCTTTACCTGAAACCTTATTTGATGATTATAGCAACAGAGGTACTGCTGCAAAAACCGCAGAGATGAACTTATTGACGCATATGAAATACGGTCATGACTCTAAAATAAGAACGGAAACGATAGAAGCCATGGGAGGGGCGGAGCCTTATGTAAAACCATTTAGTTGGCGGGGAGTTGATGGATTCTCCGGGCCATATGGTCGAGCCAATGCTGAACAAAAAGCTTTATATGATCCCGTGATCGATTCTATCAACACATGGTTCAAAGCCAATTGGCCAGGGTTGAACAACGAAGAAAAAATGATATGGAAATATCAGCGCTACATGCAAGATTACCTTGGTACTATTTCATCCGTGGATGATAATGTAGGAAGAGTATTAGACTATCTAGAAGAGAGTGGTTTGGCAGAGAATACTATTGTTGTATATACTTCGGATCAAGGATTTTACTTAGGAGAACATGGTTGGTTCGATAAACGATTTATTTACGACGAATCTTTTAAAACACCTCTATTAATACGATGGCCTAACCAAATAAAAGCAGGAACTACTAACGAAGAAATGGTGCAAAACCTGGATTTTGCTCAAACTTTTCTGGAAGCGGCTCAAATTCCAGCACCTGAAGATATGCAAGGGGAAAGTCTGATCCCTCTCTTGACGGGTAATGGTGAAACCTGGGATCGAGATGCCGTGTATTATCACTATTATGAATATCCTGCAGTGCATATGGTAAAAAGACATTACGGAATAGTTACAAAAGAATACAAACTGGTACATTTTTACTATGATGTAGATGAATGGGAGTTGTATGATCGCAAAAATGATCCCTCTGAATTGATGAATGTTTATAACGATACTGCATATGCCGAGATCGTAACAGAACTCAAAAATGAGCTGGCAGAGTTAAGGGTGAAATATAAGGATTCAAAGGAACTAGATCAAAAATATAT
>Ga0164313_10003281_pt1 | contig 14435 bp, 8 predicted proteins | sample GuaBasSedimGuay4_FD_113735 | JGI IMG/M metagenome (GOLD analysis project Ga0164313, IMG submission 113735) | Subseafloor sediment microbial communities from Guaymas Basin, Gulf of California, Mexico - Guay4, Core 4569-4, 0-3 cm | ecosystem: Environmental > Aquatic > Marine > Hydrothermal vents >... | reverse complement strand
GATACATTCGAAATCAGGGCGAGGACTGTAGTTGAGGATTCAGTCATCACGTACTCATCGTCTACCGGTTCTCAGATTCTCGAGCACACGTTTGGAAAACTTGACGACCCGCAATTTGGAAGCACATCTTCGGAAGTCGTAACACAAATGTTTCTCAGTGAGTTTGGCTCCGAATTTCTTGAGTTTGATATCGACTCGGTCATCATGACTTTTGTCTATGACTCATTGGGGAGTTATGGCAATCTCGATGAGCCTATCTCTGTGGAGGCGATTAGAAATGGTACGACCATGGAATCGACTGAGAATTACTATTCGAATGACATCTTTACAAAGAATCTTGTCCCGATGGGGAAGAAGCTGGATTTCATTCCGAATTTCGATGATTCTATCAGAGTAGATAGACCGGGAGATACTACGATGCTCGCACCGCATTTACGCATTCGTATGTCTGACAACTTTATAAAAGATCTACAGAGACAAACACCCGGTACGTATGAGATCGATGATAGCTTCTCCATGTGGTTTAAAGGCGTGCATTTAGTGTTGTCAGAAGGAGAAAATACAATGATTGGCATCGACCTCAACCACCCCACGAGCGGGATGACAATCTATTACAGCGCACCGGATAGTTCATTGTTTAAGTCGTATCAGTTCATTTTTACCGGGCGTTTTGGCGTGCATGTGCAGGTGGCAACCTTCAAGCATAATTACAATGGCTCGGTAGTAGATGCGTATCTCGATGATTGGGACAGAGGTGACAGCCTTGTGTTTACACAGTCCTTTTCAGGAGTAAATACCGAATTTGAAGTAATCGGACTGGAAGACTTTGAAGATGTGCTCATCAATCAGGCACTGCTCGAATTTTATGTCGCCGATCTGGCGGATAATGACCTCGACCTCTACCCTGAGACCAAACGCATTCAAACCAGAACAATCAATGATGATGGAAGACTGGTCAATTCACGTGATGTAAATTTTGCTTTTGGAATCCAGGAGCTCAGTTTTTATGGCGGAGATCTGATCACGGATGACGACGGAAATAAACTGTACAGGATGAATGTGACCGCTTCAGTTCAGGATATCGTACAGAAAAGAGCGGGGAATAGAATATTTTTATCGTCTTTGTTAAAACAAAATGACCCCAGACGTGTCATACTGTACGGACCGGGACATCCGGATTTTCCGGCAAGACTGAGAATTATCTATACTGAGACACGTTGACCGACCTAACCCTTAACACAGCCCTATGTGCGGTATTGTAGCTTACCTCGGTGAAAAACAAGCCTATCCCATCTTGATTGAAGGGCTTCAGCGCCTCGAATACAGAGGATATGACAGTGCAGGAGTCACCCTTGTCAATGGCAAATTGGTGACGATCAAGAAAAAAGGAAAAGTCAGGGAATTGGCTGAGGAAGCTAAAAAATTTGATACATCTTCTACAATTGGAATCGGGCATACACGCTGGGCAACTCATGGCGAGCCAAATGATGCCAATGCGCATCCTCAACTTTCTGCATCGGGGAAGATAGCTCTGGTACATAATGGGATCATAGAAAATCACACGATCCTGAAAGCACTCCTGGAAAAGCACGGACACAAATTTACAAGTGATACCGATACAGAAATATTGGCGCACCTGATCGAAGTATACAAAGACCTGGATGATCTGAGCCTCGAAGACGCAGTCATGAAGGCAATGAACAAGATCGTCGGAGCTTATGCGATCGCAGTAATCGACGTCGATGATCCGGATAAAATAGTCGCAGCCCGAAAGCAAAGCCCACTCGTCGTGGGTATTGGTGAAAATGAATTTCTTTTGGCTTCAGATGCTTCACCGATCGTGAGCTATACTAAAAAGGTAGTCTACCTCAACGACGATGAGATCGTCACAGTCACACGCGATGGTGGCATGGTCATCAAGACCGTGAGCAATCAATTGATTGACCCAACAGTAGAAGAGCTGGATCTCGATATCGAGGAGTTGGAAAAAGGTGGCTATGAGCACTTCATGCACAAGGAGATTCACCAACAAGTGGATACGGTCTCCGATTGTATGCGCGGAAGGCTGAATGCGAATGAAGGTTGGGTCCATGTAGGTGGTCTTCGTGAATACAATAATAAAATAGCACACGCCCCACGCATCATCATTGCCGGGTGTGGTACAAGCTGGCATTCAGGCCTGATTGGCGAATACCTGATCGAAGAGTTGGCACGGATACCGGTGGAGGTCGAGTACGCCTCTGAGCTCCGATATCGCAATCCAATCATCAACGAATCGGATGTTGTTATCGCAATTTCTCAATCAGGAGAGACCATTGACACACTTGCTGCCTTACAGCATGTAAAGGAAAAAGGGGCCTTGATCTACGGTATTGTCAATGTTGTCGGGTCATCTATCGCGCGATTTACAGATGCGGGATCGTATATCCACGCAGGGCCTGAGATCGGAGTGGCGTCAACCAAAGCATTTACCGGGCAGGTGACACTGCTTGCAATGATGGCACTTCATCTGGGACATGAAAATGGTGCACTTAGCGAGTCCGAATATCGCCACCTCGTAAGCGAACTGGCCCAGATACCTGAAAAAATAGGTCGTGTGCTGGAGTTGGAAGAACAGATAAAATATATCGCGGCCGAGATGAAAGATGCAAACAACGCATTGTATCTTGGACGAGGCGTGAATTTTCCCGTGGCACTCGAAGGTGCGCTGAAACTCAAGGAAATATCATACATTCACGCTGAAGGATATCCCGCTGCTGAAATGAAGCACGGACCGATCGCACTGATCGATGAAAATATGCCGGTCGTTTTTATTGCGACCAATCAAAGTGCAAACGAAAAGATTTTAAGTAATATCCAGGAGGTCAAAGCAAGAAAGGGAAGAGTAATTGCAATAGTGGATGAAAACGACAAAGAAATTTCTGCATTGTCGGATTTCACAATTAAGATTCCCGCAACAGCGGAACCGTTTACGCCACTGCTATCTTCGATTCCGTTACAATTGCTTTCATATCACATCGCTGTCATGCGCGGATGTGATGTGGATATGCCAAGAAACCTGGCCAAATCAGTCACAGTAGAATAAATGGAACAATCACAAAAATTAGCAGCCCGAGAACGAATGGAGTACAATTCGAGCCGGAGCAAACTCATTATTTCGGAATATGGTCGCCATGTCCAGAAAATGATCGCACATGCCAGGACTATTGAAGATAACGAAGATCGACAGTTCTTTATGGAGGAAGTCGTAGAACTCATGGGGCAAATGCAGCCAGGCATTAAGTCTTCACCTGAGTTCACAAACAAATTATGGAATCATGCTTATATGATTGCCAGCTATGATATCGAGTTGGACGTACCGGAAGGCGTTGTCATTGCAAAAATGACCGAGCGCAAACATCCGCCAAAACTTCCATACCCGTTAAAAAACATGAAGTACCGCCATTATGGTCATAATGTCCAGGTACTTATCGACAAAGCGGGCAAAATGGAAGATTCCGATAAGAAGGAGGTTTTTAGCAATGCCATCGGGTCATACATGAAGCTTGCGTACAAGACGTGGAATCGCGACCATTATGTCAACGATGAAGTGATCAAAGGCGATCTCAGGAAAATGTCGGGTAACGATCTGGATCTGGATGAAAGTGTGCAACTCAACTTTCTGCAAAGTACGACCCCTGCGAAACAACAGTATCCGAAGAAGCGCAGTAACAGCCACCATAAAAATCGTTCTAAAGGTGGACGACAAAAGCGAAGAAGATAACATATTATAAAAATAATTTATACTTTAGGGTTTGATGGAGAGTAAGATACCATCAAGCCCTATTTTTTTATCCGAAAAACAGCACAGCATGTCAGCTGAATCATTTTTGGTAAAAGGCGGATGTCGTTTGAGCGGTAGTATTCAACCGCAAGGAGCGAAAAATGAAGCCTTGCAGATTCTGAGTGCGACCCTATTGACTTCCGAGCCAGTTGTGGTACACAACATCCCACAGATATTGGATGTCAACCGACTGATCGCCTTACTCGACGGACTTGGCGTCGAAATCACAGATCTGGGTGATAATTCGCATCGGTTTCATGCTAAAGAATTAAATACAGACTATCTGGGCAGTGACAAGTATGAGACCGATGCCCGCAAAATAAGAGGATCGGTGATGTTGATCGCACCTTTGCTCGCGAGGACCGGACGGGCTTATCTGCCAAAACCCGGCGGCGACAAGATAGGTCGCCGTCGACTCGATACACACTTTCTTGCTTTTCAGACCCTCGGTGCTGATTTTAGATTCGATGCCGAAGATGGGAAGTACTTCCTCGAAGCCGAGCAATTGCATGGCGGATATATTCATATGGAGGAAATTTCAGTGACAGGTACAGCCAACATTGTGATGGCAGCTGTACTTGCAAACGGGACCACCACGATATACAATGCTGCTTGCGAGCCGTATCTCCAGCAGCTATGTGCAATGCTGATAAGAATGGGGGCAAGTATACAAGGAGTGGGTTCAAATCTCCTGACAATCGAAGGCGTGTCCTCACTGCATGGTACTGAGCATACGATCCTCCCTGACATGATCGAGATTGGATCCTTTATCGGTATGGCCGTGATGACAAAATCAGACTTGCGCATCACGAATTGTCGTGTAGACATGCTCGGTCTGATCCCCCGTACTTTTCAAAAACTCGGAATCGATTTGAACATAGATGGTGATGATATCGTCGTTCCTGCGCAAGAGCACTACGAGATTCAGAGTTTTATTGACGGTTCGATTCTCACTGTGTATGATGCACCGTGGCCTGGCTTCACTCCGGATTTACTCAGCATCATCCTCGTCTCTGCCATTCAGGCAAAGGGCACGGTACTGGTACATCAAAAAATGTTTGAGAGCAGATTATTCTTTGTGGATAAGCTCATCGATATGGGGGCTCAGATCATTCTGTGTGATCCGCATCGTGCCACTGTGATTGGCCTCGACCGACAGGCAAACCTGAGGGGCATCGAAATGTCGTCACCCGATATACGCGCCGGCGTGGCCCTCCTCATTGCCGCAATGTCTGCCGACGGAACAAGCACAATTCACAATATTCATCAAATCGATCGCGGGTATGAGAAGATTGATGAAAGACTCAATGCCCTGGGAGCTTGTATTGAACGCATTGAGTCCTGACCAAACTTTTAGATGATAAGGGCAGGTCGAAAATCAGTCTACAATCGACATGTCACGTGATTCGATTTTATCAGACCACAACAATATCTACATCAGATCGGACACCGCGGGGTATCTATACCTATGTGATTCGCGACGAGACGACAGGTCGGCGACTGCAGTCGGGGCAGGTGATGAAAGGGTAGGGAAGCATATTTGGAGACACTTTACTATTTAATTTATTAAGGAATACGTGGGGTGAAATATTTTGGCACTATTATTGAAGTTGATAAGTTGGAAAATCAATTTCAAATTACCGTGAAACCAATTTATCATAATTCTTCTACGCAGGATTACGAAAGGAGTGAATTATCCCCAACACACTCGGATAAGTCACACACACACACACACACTCTCTCTCTCTCTCTCTCTCTGCAAAATTAGCAGGGCTTTATCGGTATTTCTCAGATTTTTATTACCCCATTTCAATAGATTCATGCCCTTGGTCAGTCGTTGGCCTTTTACACAGGGCTTATTTCCGTCTGGAACAATATTGTTTTTCGCACAGCCATTATTTGGGCCGAATATGGTGCTCGCCATCAGTGGTCTGCTATCGTGTAATACGAGGCCCATTGTTTTTTCGATCAGTATTGATCTCCAAACCGTTGACCCATTTCGGTTCGCATCAGACAAATGAATGCGACCTTTTGAACGCGACGAAAATTCTCTTTCCGTACATATCAATAACTACCCGAATAATTGTAACCAATAAACTTATTCGATATGAAAAATTTATCCTTTATTCTTTTATTTGTGTGGGCAATGTTGCCGACTCAAATGATCATTGGTCAGTTTGCCAATGGCGACTTTGAGTCATCATCGAGTTGTAGTCCTACTGACTGCAACGAAAGTGATATATCCTGTATCGAGGGGTGGTGGGGTTATATTCCAAACTCTCCGAGTGATCCAGACGCATGGTATAGCTATGCATGTCAAAGCAACATCTCTTGTGGAGATTTACGTGGAATACGAATACAAGGGAGAGAAGCGGGGGAATTTCTCGCGGCGACACGAAATCCGTATTTTCTAGACGACCCCGTAAGTACTGTAGTGCTTCAATTCGATTTGTTACCTATTCAATCTGATGGTCCGGATCAGTGGAGAGTCTCCGTATGGGGTAGTGATGTTGCTACGGATGCGAATCTAACTAATTTGCATTTTCTAGGAAGTCAGGATTATAACGGGGCTGCATTGGTTTGTGTCCCAATGGAAGTGCTACTTGAAGAAGGTGTAAATGCGAATGACAAATTGGCGACTACATTCGACTATCTCGTGTTTGGTCTCGATTTTATTCCTCCTGTCCCACCGCTACCACCGGGCAATGAGTTGAGATCCCTCTCAGGAGTGATAGACAACCTTGAAGGATGTCTTGCCTTTAGTTTAGATATTGTCGAGTCGGGATGCGATGACACAGTTTGTGTTCAGTTAAGCTATGATTCACAATGTCTTAGTGTCGGTTGCCCCGATGAGATCGGGTTTGGATGCTTGGTTGCGCTAACACTGCTTGATGGGCAGCTTAATGTATTGTCGACTGCAAGTTGGAATGTCATTTTGTCAAATTTTAATTACGAATTGTGCTTCGATAGTTCCAATCCCAATATTGCCCAAATCGCAGTGCAATTAATATATACTTTGGACGGTCAAACCATAGACGAGACTTATTTGTTGCCATACACATATGGCGGTTGTGGCCAGTATGTTGTGAGTAGCAACGAAAGCTGGAGCTTAGATGAGCATCCTGATTTTTCAAATTATCAAGAAATTAGAGTACAATCGGGCAATAGCCTAACTATCGAATCGGATATGACGGTTGAGTTTTGTGAAGGCGGGAAGCTGGTTATTGAGCAAGGAGCAGAATTGGAGCTTCATGGTACACTGACTTCTGTGATTTGTGACTCGATCTGCTGGCAAGGAGTAATCGTTGACGGTGATGGTACTTCCAGTCAAGACTATATTAATGGCTATACACAAGGATATTTCCAGGGAAAGCCAGGTTCTGTGATTGAAAACGCCATTGTAGGAATTGATCTTCGCGGTGAAAACGGCACAGGTGGTATCGTGAAATGTGAAGAGACTAATTTTCGCAATAATCAAATTGGAGTGAAATTTTCACCATTTACAAACACAGCGTACTTTGGTGGACAGCCCAAAGCTTACAATGCGTCATTCAGAAACTGTGACTTTAAGACAGACATGTCATATCAAGAATGCGCCCCGTTTGTGGCATTTGCATGGATGTGGGGAGTAGATGGCATACCGTTTACAGGATGTCACTTTACACGAGAACATAATGTAGTAAATGCCGACGAAGTGACCGATTTTGGTTATGGGATTCTCTCTATTCGCTCAGGATTCAATTTAGTATCTTCTCCAGAACGCGACTCATATGTCAATGGGCTGGGATATGGTGTACGCGTTGCGCAGTATTCCGCAATAAAACCCTACTATGTCAGAAAAGCTATTTTTGAAGATTGTTATGTAGGACTGGCGGGATCATTTTCATCGTTTGGTACAGTGGTTGAAAACACTTTTCTCATGGGAACAGCACCTGATAATTTCCAAACCAAGCAGTCAGGGATTATATTGACGGGAAATCAGACGGGGTTTGAAGTACAGGAAAATACGTTTATTAGTAACAAGACAAACGCGACAGCGACCTTCGGTATCATTAGCGATGATCTCGGAGATATGAATAATGTGATTCGCAAGAATTATTTCATGGGGGATCTTTTTGCAGGAAATCAGGCCATTCGGAGAAATGGAGTGCAGAATTTTGAATTATCCCGTGGTCTAAGCTACGAATGCAATGAGAACTATTTGACAGAAGCATCGAATCAATACGGCTTCGATTTTTTCATTGGGGAGTATCCATCGACCACCATTCGCAAAAGCCAGAACGCATTTAGTGATCAAGGGAAGTTTATTTCTACGGGAAATTTGTTTTCAAGGAACAATCCTTCGAAAGGTGATTTCAATGCGACCTTTGAGCTGAATTTCGATCTTATAGACTATTTTTATTTCGATGATCAGCCCATACCGGATTTGCAGAAGCCTAAACAGTATAGCGGTATTGACAAGAGAATTGTTGGCACGAGGAACTTTTGCCTTTCGACTTATTGTATGCCACCTTGTTTGATTACAGTAGATTTGCCACTGCGCAAAGCTGATTTTGCATCTCACCGAACTCTACTAAATACTGCCATAGCTAATAATGATAAAGTGGCATCGATTTACCATAAATCTGAAACGGATGGTATTGCAGGATTGATTGCCCAATATTACTTGTACGACACATTGTCATATTCCAATGACAGCCTAAAGCAGTGGTACAGAAATATGGAAGCTATTACCGGGCAACTCTTGGTAAGCGGTCAGTTATTGGCTGAAGGCGATTTTTCGCAAGCGATGAGTACGATTAATAGTATCAGTACGAGTTATGCGATGAGCCAACGCCAGATTGACGGATTAAATGATTTGAAGACGCTGTATAGTGTGTTAAATGCGAGTAAGGCCGATTCGCTTACGACTGGGCAAAGAGCTACAGTGTTGGCAATAGCCATCGATGATGGCAGTCTGGCATCCCCACCGGCAAAAGCAGTACTGATGCTCAATGGATATCACTTTGATCCAGTCTATTACCTTGATGTCAAGCAATCTCGTATAGTCGAGCCAAGTCAGCAAGATCCGCTGAGCAATGAGAATCGACTTCATGTCGCCGTGTATCCAAATCCGGCAACAGAAGAATTGTACATTAGCATGGAGCAGGAAATGATAGGTGATCAACAATATGTATTTGAATTGATCGATATGCAAGGCAAACTTGTCGTGCAGGAACCATTGAACAATGCGCGTCTGAATGTTGATTTGAAATCGAAGTCATTGGTATCAGGGATATATGTTTACCGTATTATGGATGATGAGAAAGTTTTGGACTCAGGAAGAGTTGTAATTAAATAGAAAATATGTTGCGCGCTTTTGCAATGCAGTTATGTATCACTTTGGCCGGGATGTTTGCAGTAGTGCAATCATCCGGCCAGAGTGGTTTTAATCTTGTTTTCAACAATCCGTTGAGCGATTTTTCAGGAATGCGTTTTGCGGATGTTGTCGTATCCAATGATACACTGACAGTAATCGGTACATACGGAGATGATAGCCTACAGGCCACTGGGGTGATTGTTTTGCAAATTGACACTTTTGGACATGTCTTAAGGTATGCAACTATTATTGACTCAACGGGTATTTCTACATTTGTTACAGATCCAAAGTTTCAGGCCTTCAGGTCGTCCAGTGGTGCAGTTATGTTGCCTGTATTTAACTTTTATTTGAATCGAACTTTTATTGCGGAATTCAATTCTACTCTGGAGCTTCTAAGTCTAACTGGATATTCGCATGAAGATATTATTATGGCTGCATTTCAAGTTCTTGAATTGGGTAAGGGTAAGATCGCGTTTGGATGGATACAGCGCAATACTAGCGAAGTCATGCCCTTCGCCTTAGCCGTGGATAAGAATGGCAACGAACTCTGGCGAAGGTACTACGGAGAAAACAACGTGCCACACGAGTTTGGCTCGGCAGTAAAAGTCAGTGACAACGAGTACGTATTGGGCTGTGGGGTATTGGGCAATAGTAACGGGGAGGAGGATGGGATCTGGTCGCAGCCGTGGATATTTGCCATTGACAGTCTAGGAAATATATTATGGGAATGGAAAGGTGAAAAGCAAGGAGGGAATAGCTGGATCGCCTCCAATCTACGCCGGACCTCAGACGGAGGCTGGGTGTATACACCAAGTCAACGATTTCTCGTCGAGGTGTTTCCTACGATTTTTGAGAGTAGGTATGCACCGATGCTGGTCAAAAGAGATAGTAGTATGAACTTTGAGTGGAATTTGGATTATGATCCTGGATTAAGGGACTACGAGACCATCATCACCGATGCCTTCATAGATGACAACAATCAAGTGTATTTAGCAGGTAATGCAGGTGTTTTTTATGGTGCGACTGGTGCACTGGGAGGACGCGTACTAAAAGCATCTATCCTGACTGAGGGATTACCTCTGTGGGAGGTGATTGACACAGGACTATGGAGCGTACGAGGCTCTGGAAACTATCTGACCGGAATCACAGTTGCAAAATCAGGAAGTGTTTTTGCGTGCGGCAGGACGAGGATCGTAAGCGAGCCCCAAGCATGGCTTATCAAAATCACAGCAGACGGCTGCATCGATACATTGTGTACGACGACATCCCTGACCGATCTGATCGAAATGGACAAGCACAAATTCAATATCTATCCAAATCCATCTCAAGGCCGATTTACGATTGAGGCCGATAAGCAAAGTCCGGGAGACTATGTCTTCACGCTCTATGATATATACGGGCGTCTCGTCGAGCAAGAGCGATTCGATTATACTACTACAATATCTGCACCGGGTGGTACGCCGCTAGGGATCTATGCCTATGTGATTCGCGACGAGACGACAGGCCGGCAGCTGCAGTCGGGCAAGGTGGTGATTGAGTAGAGGTCAATCCATACATGATACTGTCCTTTAAACCGCAAAATGCCTGCCTGCCGCAGGCGGGAAAAATCGAAAGCTGAAATGTAAAAAGCTTGTAATCAGTTGTTTATATGTATTCTGGGCCTTTTCGTATTGTTCTTAGCTACTTCGACCTGGATGTCACAAACCCAATCAATTCTCTCAAAGCAACTGTTGCCTCATTTTCGGGCATCTCCGATAGCAAATCGATAGCCTTGTCCCGATAGCGATGCATGGCGTCTTCTGCGTACGCAAGCCCGCCTGCCTCAGCGACTTTGGCGATGACTTCTCCCACGCGCTTTTTGTCGGTATTGTGATTTTTGACGGTTGACATGATGCGACGCTTATCACTGGTAGACACATTTTGCAGAGTATAGATCAGAGGTAGTGTGAGTTTCTTTTCCTTGATGTCGATCGCTCTTGGTTTTCCCGTATCATTTGTACTGTAGTCGAGAAGATCATCCTTAATCTGAAATGCAATGCCAATTGTTTCTCCGATTTGATGCATTTGATTGACAAGAGATGCATCGGTTGTCGTAGATGAGGCTCCCGCAGCACAGGCCGAGGCAATCAGAGATGCTGTTTTTTGACGAATGATTGTAAAGTAAACGTCTTCCGTGATGTCCAGCCGACGTGCCTTCTCCATTTGCATCAGTTCTCCTTCGATGATTTCCTTGACCGCCGTAGAGACAATTTTAAGTAATTTGAATTCGTCATTGTCGATTGCCAGCAGGAGTCCCTTTGACAAGAAAAAATCACCTACAAGTACTGCAATCTTATTTTTCCAAAGCGCATTGACTGAAAAGAAACCTCGTCGTTTCTGTGAGTCGTCGACGACATCATCATGTACGAGGGTAGCAGTGTGAAGAAGCTCAATAAGGGACGCTGCCGTAAATGTCGACTCGCCTATTTCTCCACATATTTTTGCACTGAGAAAGACGAACATCGGACGTACGCGTTTGCCCTTGCGCCTGATGATATAGTACATGATTTTGTCGAGCAGCGGCACATGACTCTTCATCGAGCTGCGAAAGTGCTTCTCAAATTGCTCAAGCTCGAGCTCAATGGGTTTCTTGATATGTCGCATCGCGTCTGCCAAAGCGTCACAAGATATCAACTTCGTTGATCCTTCTACGCCCCTCCGAGGATTTTACGTTTTCAAATTTCGGGTCGATAAATGATCACTCTTCAACTCCCTGACATACCGATACTCAAGAGATACAAGCATGGCCAGACAAAAGAAGAAAAACGTCCCCACCTTGTCGGTCTCGATCATATCGTTTAGCGTCAGGATGAAAAGGATGAAAAACAAGGTGCCAACCGTAGCGGCGAGAAGCTGCCGGGGATAGCCATCCGGAATTCTTGGATATAGCCATTGGGCCTTGAATAGTGCGACAATAATCAACACAAGGAAAATGAGGAGTCCCGGTAATCCCTGATCTGCGGCAGTCATTAAAAAATAGTTGTGCGTCCCTGATTTTTCAGGGTTGTCACTCACATAGGTGACAAAGTGCTCATCTGTATAGGGCCGGTACGAATCGTAAAACGTCCCCGGTCCAAATCCGAGTACCGGTTTTTCTTCGATCATGTAAAAGGCAGAAATCCACCGGTAAACGCGCTCCATGGAAGAGATGTCTTCAAGCTTGTAAGTAGCTTCGATCAGGTTGTCAAATTTGTAGTGGGTGATTGTCTTGTGAAAGTCCGGTGCAAAATCGATATAGCGATTGTTCCTGGACAGAAAAGTTGTCAGTACGATGATTGCCAGTGAGGCAACTATCAATGCGTACTTCAGCGTTCTGGTCTTGATGAGAAGATATCCCCCGAAGGCAATAACAATTCCGATATAAGCCGCACGCGTGTACGCAAAACTGATAGCAATCAAAAAAATCAGGGCGATAATCACGCCGGTGTATTTGCCTTTCCAGGATTTTCTGAAGACCCAGACAAAAGGAAATACCACGCCGAGCATCAACGCAAAGTCAACCTTGTTGCGATAGAATGGATTCATAAATTCGTTGACAGATTCGAAGCTGAACGACTCCGTGCTGTGCCTGGCCCAGATCACCATAACTGTAAGCAGGATGGGAATGATGAGCCACCTGATCCACTGTATCAAGTCTTTTTCAGTTCTGACAATGTAATAGCCCAGAAAGTAAAATACCGCGATATACCAGGTTTTGGCGGCAAGGAATTTGAGTGAGATCATCGGCTCCGTCGAATTCAGGGCTGTCAATGCAATCCAGCCAAAATGTAAGAAAAGAACCAATGTGATCGGGTGGAGGAGCATCTTCATGGACAATTTTGCTCCTTTTGTTGCGAAAAGAAGGATGGCAACGCCTGTCAGCACAACCATGAGACCTTCATCCGGCAGATCGGCACCCACACTGCCAAATTCCATCTCTGTCGAAAACGGAATTGAAGCCCACAAAAGCAGGTATAGCTTCTTGTAGTCAGTCAGCACCAACAATCCCACAACAAGCGCGAATGGCAGGATCAACAACCGCATGTCAGACAATACAATCGCAAAAATCACACTCGCCGCAAACGCGATCACCAAGATTGCCACCAATCCTGTGAATTGCTGCTCAGGTACTAACTTCTTGACATCTGCTAAACTCAAACCTTTCCGGATATTAAAACTCAACTCAAAAATAGATTTTTCCTTGGGAGGAGCGCTCATAGGGACAAACGCTTATCTTCGCGCCATATTAATCCTATGGGTTGATAGCCTCGCCCATCTCATGGAGTAGCATGCTCGAAATTTTTAGAAGAAATAGATTTTTTAACAGCCTTTTGTTGCTGCCATATACCATCCTGGTTAGGGTCTGGCTCATTTTTGACGGCCAGCCACCTGCGTTTAACATGAAGGGGGTATTGACTGACTGGCTATTTAGTGGCCTCAATCCCGATGGTGGACTTGCTCTTCTACTGAGCATCCTTGTCGTCTATTTCCAGGCACTTATGCTCAATCGGTTGATTATCAGAAACCGGATTACGCAGGAACTCACATTGTTTCCCGGCCTGTTTTACATTCTGTTAGTGAGCTTCTTCCCTGAGTATAACGGACTTTCAGCGCCTCTTCTGGCCAATACATTTGTGATACTGGCTCTCGACCGACTCCTTTCGACCCATAAAAGCACGGGCAATGTTTCACGCATATTTACTGCCGGCTTCTGGTTTAGTGTGGCATTCCTGTTTTACTTCGGTTATATCGTCTTGTTTATCTGCGGCATTTTGGGCTTGAGCATGCTCCGCACTATCAAGCCGCGCGAGTTGTTACAATTCCTGATCGGATTTCTGGCGCCAATGTTCATTGTAGGAATGCTGGACTATCTCATGCAATCTGATATCTCGGATTTGACACATCACTTCAAGGACCATATTGGGTTTCTCGATATTGACATTCCGATGGGGTGGCCTCTCTACCTCCAAATGGCCTTATTTGGGGGCTTGGTCATATTGGTCTTGTTCAACTACTCCAGTTTTACGTTGAAGAAGAATATTCACGTACAGAAGAAGATCAACCTCATGTATATGTGGCTCTTTATATTATTCGGAATAGTATTGGTCCAATCCGGTATTTTCTATGAAGAATGGACAATATTGAGCTTGCCTCTGGCATGTTTTATTGCCATGTTTTTTGCCCGATCGCGTCAATGGCTCATTCTGGAGATCATGCATTTCGGGATTCTTCTGT
>Ga0164313_10003280_pt1 | contig 14436 bp, 12 predicted proteins | sample GuaBasSedimGuay4_FD_113735 | JGI IMG/M metagenome (GOLD analysis project Ga0164313, IMG submission 113735) | Subseafloor sediment microbial communities from Guaymas Basin, Gulf of California, Mexico - Guay4, Core 4569-4, 0-3 cm | ecosystem: Environmental > Aquatic > Marine > Hydrothermal vents... | reverse complement strand
GGCATAACCACGGCCAAGACGTTCAAGATGCAAACTGCCATCTTCGAGATAACGTCGATTTAAATCGGTGATTTCAAGTTCGCCCCTGGGAGAAGGCTTTAATTCCCTGGCAAACCGGCTGACCCTGCCATCATAGAAATACAAGCCCGTCACCGCATAATTTGAACGCGGTTGAGCGGGCTTCTCTTCCAGGCCCAGAACGCGCATTTCTGCATCGAACTCAACCACGCCATAACGATGCGGATCACGAACCCAGTAGCCGAATACGGTGGCCCCATCCATACGCAGCATGCAGTTGGCAAGCAGTTCCTGCAGACCACCACCATGGAAGATATTATCGCCAAGTATCAGGCAGGAAGGACCGCCGGCCAGGAATTCCTCACCAATGATAAAAGCCTGGGCCAGGCCGTCAGGACTTTCCTGCACCGCAAACGATATTTGCAGACCCCACTGGCTACCGTCACCCAACAGCTGCTGAAACAGTGCCTGTTCATGCGGCGTGGTGATGACCAGGATTTCCCGTATGCCCGCCTGCATCAGCGTGGACAGCGGGTAATAAATCATCGGCTTGTCATAAACAGGCAAAAGCTGCTTGCTGACAACCCGGGTAATTGGATACAAACGTGTACCACTACCCCCGGCCAGTATGATGCCCTTTCTTGTCTGCTCCGTCATTAGACTGGCTCAGAGATGCTGGTCAGAACGGTATATCGTCGTCATCAAAACCGGTATCAGCCTGGGGCTGCTGCGCAGCTGGCTGTGCCGGAGCATTGCTGCGGAATCCACCACCACCCTGCTGTGGTCGGGCACCACCGTCTCCACCACGGCTTCCGAGCATCTGCATTTCGTTCGCCACAATTTCTGTGGTGTAACGATCCTGACCGCTCTGATCCTGCCATTTACGGGTTTGAAGTTTACCTTCGATATAAACCTGTGAGCCTTTACGCAGGTATTCACCGGCGATTTCGGCCAGGCGGCGGAAAAACACCACCCTGTGCCACTCTGTTTTTTCCTGTTTTTCACCGGTTTGTTTGTCATTCCAGCTCTCGGAAGTTGCGATCGTTATATTCGCAACTGCGGCACCACTGGCGGTATATTTCACTTCCGGGTCCTTGCCCAGATTACCCACCAGTATTACTTTATTAACACCTCTTGCCATCAGGCATCTCCTGCTATGCGAAGTCCTGCCTCGCAGTTTAAATTCAGACCATAAAGTGTAGCATACCCGATCTTGAAATCGGTCAGGCTTGCTGCCTGTTTTGCATTGGTTTCAGCCATAACAGCATGACCACTGCCCACAGTGCACAAAACGAACCCGCGACACTCAAAGTCACCACTTCTCCACTCACTCCCAGCAACCATCCACCACCAACGCCACCGGCAAACGCACCGAGAAACTGAAACGTGGTGTACAGCCCCATCTTTCGCCCCCGTCCGGTGGTGCCGGATAACTGGCTGACCATTGAAGGCATCGCCGCTTCAAGCAGGTTAAACGCCAGAAAGAACCCCAGCGAAAACACCAGCATGGCAATCACCGACCAGCCCAGTGACATAAACCCCAGCGCCCCGCCTAATACCAGGAACGCCAGCGGCAAGGCCTCGTATTCCTGCTGTCGCGCTGATATACGCCGCAACAGCGGAAAAACCAACAGTGCCGAGCACAACATGGATGGCACATACAACCGCCAGTGATATTCAAGCTCAAAGCTGAAGTTCTTGACCAGCATTCCCGGTAAAACCACGAATAACAAGGTCATGACGGCATGTAACAAGAATACCGAAAGTGCCAACGGCCAGATAGTGGTTGATTGCTCTGAATCCTGTAGGCTTTCTTCCACAATCAAGGGCGTTTTTGGCAGGCTCACTACCAGCACCATCCCCAGGATACCCAACACCGCCGTAAGCCAGAACAAACCTGTCAGACCCAGTAAGGTGGACATCGGTACCGAAATCATCATGGATAACAGGAACGACGCGCCTATACCCATGCCAATGATCGCCATCACGGTGCTGCGATTCTGTGTGCTCGTATGATCAGCAGCAAACGCTAGCGCAACCCCTGCAATGGCGCCGCAGCCCTGCAATGCACGACCTGCAATCAGCATTGCCATGGAATCCGACAGCGCTGCTACCACTCCGCCCGCTGCAAACAGCGCCAGCCCTGCCAGCATGACGGGTTTGCGGCCAAAACGGTCGGATAACTTTCCAAAGGGCTGTTGTAATATGGCCTGGGTAAGACCATATATCCCGACAGCCAGCCCGGCTTTGGCGGGGGTGAAGCCCTGTATATCCGCTGCCAATATCATAAACACCGGCAATATCATGAACAGACCCAGCATGCGAAAAGCGATAACGCCTGCCAGTGTCAGGCCGGTTCGTAGTTCAAAGGCCTGTAGTTGACCAAACAAATTAAAATCCTCTGGCAAATCGTTTGAAAGGAGCCCGAACGGGGAGCACAGTATAGGCATCAAATCACGAAATATCACATCATTTATTCTGACCTGACTCACTATCATTTATAATCCCCGAAACAACAGAGTACCCGTATGACCGTAAACCCCGAAAGTGTGATTGCAAACAGCCCTACCCCGCTGGAGCAGATCATCTCACTGAGCGCGCCTGATATGGCGCAAGTGGATGAATGCATTCATCAGAGCCTGCAATCTGAAGTCGTTCTGATCAACCAGATCGCCAACTACATTGTATCCAGCGGTGGCAAACGCTTACGGCCCATGCTGCTGACATTGTGCGCAAATGCCTGCGGGTACCAGGGGCAAAAGCACATACCGCTGGCCGCCATCATTGAGTTCATTCATACCGCAACACTGCTGCATGATGATGTAGTGGATGAGTCAGACCTTCGGCGCGGCCAGCAAAGTGTGCATGCCGTGTGGGGCAACGCTGCCAGTGTGCTGGTCGGGGATTTTCTGTATTCACGCAGTTTCCAGATGATGGTTGGCCTCGATTCAATGCGCATCATGGAAGTGCTGGCACATACGACCAATACGATTTCAGAAGGTGAAGTACAGCAATTACTCAATATGGGCAATCCGGAAGTTGACCAGCATGGTTATATGCAGGTCATCGAGAACAAGACTGCCAAGTTGTTCGAGGCAGCCTGCAGGCTCGCAGCCATTATCAGCGGCCAACCCGAATCCATTGAAGATGCGCTCGCCCTGTACGGAAATCGCCTCGGGGCTGCTTTCCAGATTGCCGACGATGTGCTGGATTACACCGGTGATGCCGAAACCATGGGGAAAAATGCCGGTGATGACCTGGCAGAAGGCAAGCCGACCCTGCCTTTGATCCTGGCGCGTGAACGGTGCAATGAAAAAGAACGCGAATTGCTGGATGAAGCGATTCAGAACGGCGGTCTGGATGACCTGTCACCGGTTCTGGCGATTATTGAAAAAACTGACTCACTCAATGCAACCATGGCGGTTGCAAAGAATATGGCAGATGAAGCAAGGCAGGCCATTCAAAACCTGCCTGCATCACCATGGCGGGAAGCGCTTGAGCAATTAGCGGATTATAGCGTTAGCCGCGACCATTGAACCGGTGGACATAAATGTCCACCCTACAATCCCCATTTCTAAACAACCACACCGCCCGTAGGGTGGACATTCATGTCCACCGTGAGGCTCATCCACCCAGCTTAGCATTCCATTCAGCAACCCTGGCGGCCTGCTGTTCAAGCAAGTCATCGCCACCTGTAATGGTCACTGAGACCAGGTCGTCTTCGCCGACAATCGCATTAACCACTACCTGATCCTCGGCTGATATCACGCTGCCAAATACGGTGTGCTTGCCATCCAGCCAGGGTGTTTCCACGTGGGTGATAAAAAACTGGCTACCATTGGTGCCGGGACCGGCATTGGCCATCGATAGCTTGCCAGGCTCGTCATGCCTGAGTTCCGGCGTACATTCATCTTCAAATTTATAACCCGGGCCACCGGTACCGGCGCCAAGCGGACAACCACCCTGGATCATAAAGTTATCAATGACGCGGTGGAATGTGAGGCCGTCATAAAAACCACGCTTTGCGAGGTTGACGAAGTTTGCCACCGTAACCGGTGCCTGTTGCGGGTAAAGACGTAAATGGATGACACCTTTGCTGGTATTCATTTCCGCCAGTATTTCATTTGAAGATTCGGTCATTTTGATGACTCCAGTGTTGTGTAATTCGTTGTGTGATTCGAAACTTTTTTAGTGGAACGCGGTCTGTATTGGTAACGAGGCCGCGGGCAATGGTCTCTCCCTCATTCCTACAGGGTATATATGCACTCCTCACCCCTGACCCGCGGCCTCTTTTAATGGGTGCCCGTTGCTCATTTTTCAATACCCGCGTGATCTGCAAATTGATCTCCCCGTTCCTCAAAATCACGAAAATGGGGGAAACTCGGGGCTCCGGGTGATAGTAATATGTTGCCTTTTTCTGGCGCCAGGGTCTTTGCCAATGCGACTGCCTGCGATAAATTTTCCACCGCATGAAGGCCGCCCACGGGCTCAACTCCAACGTTTTTAAGACTCGCAAAAATCTTCTGACCGTTGTCGGGCATGGTGATAATAGCCGCAGGCACCTGCCCCAACAACCCTGCGGCAAACTCATCCCATTCCAGCCCCCGGTCCAGACCACCCAACAGCAACACCGTATTTTTATATCCGATGGTGTTCAGAGCGGCTGAAACTGATACAGGCGTGGTAGAAATGCTGTCATCGACATAGCGGACACCCCCCTTATAACCGATCGTCTGTAAACGATGCGGCAAACCGGTAAACGATGCCAGTGCCTGATCAATATCCGGGATATCCACACCCAATTCGTCAACCACCGTCAGTGCGGCTGCCAGGTTTTGCATATTGTGCTCACCCGGAAGTGAATCCGGGGCAGCAATGACCTGCTCACCATCCCCGGAAATCACCGCTGGTCCGCGGGCCCGCCACCGGCCAGTACAGTTGAACCAGGTGATATCCTGGCGACCGGTAAGACTTTCAACCAGGACCGGGTCTGAGTAGTTAGCAATCAGGCAGCCATGCCCCGCCATATCGGCAAGTTTAAGTTTGTCCGTCCGGTACCTATCCGCACTGCCATGCCAGTCGATATGCTCATCGCTGAGATTCAGCAGCAAGGCCATGTCCGCTTCAGCCTCAAGATCTGATAATTGGTAACTGGACAATTCAATTACCCACCAATCCACGCCCCTGTTATCACAGTCCAGCATCGGCCTGCCAATGTTCCCCGACAAACAGGGTTTAACCCCGGCACAGGTAAGCAAGTGTGTGATGAGTGCAGCAGTGGTGCTTTTACCTTTTGTTCCACTAATACAGATTGTTTTTTCGCCCGGGTTGTCGGCAAACCACAGGCTATTGGCGGTCGTAAACTGAACCCCCAGTGATCGTAGCTCTTGTAGCTCAGTACGATAAGGACTGATACCGGCAGAGCGTACCAGCAGGTCAAAAGTCTTTAACAGCTCAACATCAAAAGATCCAAAATGGCAGTGATCAAGCCCCGGTTTAAGTGTTTCAATAAACCCGTCATCGGCAGGGCTTTCTGCAAACAGGTGAATGGTCTTGTCGGGGTAGCGACTGCGCAACTGCCGCCACACCGCCTGTCCTTCCCGGCCTAACCCCAGGATGGCAACTTTCAAGCTTGCGATATCGTCAAAGTGTATCAAGTTTTGCCAGTATTGCAGATGGAATACAGTGGTCTGCTTCGGGGTCCGGATACAACTCGAGAGGTCCCGCCTGCCTGATTTCATCAAATCCGGCCAGGGTACGAATGACAGTTTTATCCTGCCAGTCGGACTGGGCGGCAAGGTGCTTCATCACCGCTCGACTTTCGGCAATGCTTCCCACACATTCGAATGGCTTATCTTCACCGAGGCCACACAATTGCCTGAACCCCTGCAACTGGTCTTTTTGATCAAGCAGGTCTTTGCCCTGGATTGCGATCAATTGCTCCGGACTCAGGAAAGGGGCCAGCGCAAGCGCGGCAAAGCGGCACTTGGGGCAGTCCTGACACCAACGCCCATCTATATGTGATCCATCCTGGTGAAAATTGCGGTTACAACTGGAAAATTCGGCATGATATTTTGTCATGTCAGCAAACTGTTTTGTTATCGCAACCTCGCCATACGGTCTCAGCAAAGAGAAATATTCCAGGTTTGGAGAAATCCGCTCATGAATCACTTCCCGAAGAGCTTGCTCAAATGCCAGGCTTTTACTGTACTGGTGGTTAATCTCTTTACCGTTGGAATCAGTCAGGGTTGCCTCATTGGCAGAAGATTCGTTGGCAAACACGATATAACGATAGCCATACAACAGGCCGGCGCATAACAAAATGGCTGAATTAATGGCCGTTACCGGCACATGACCATTCCAGGCACCCGCTGCATTCATTTCGGTCAGCTGTGGAGAAAGTTTGCGCTGAATCCGGATCAGCGGCAGGCCCGAGGCACGGACGGTATCCCCGATCAGTTCGGAGCCGCCAACGCAAACGGGCTGAACTTCAATTCCGGCACGCTTCAGCATCTGCAGGCACACCAGGCTGTCCTTCCCGCCACCCATGGCTACCAGGGCGCGCTCGGGAAGGTCCAGATCCATCGCTGTTGGAGCATTGTCTGTATTCGATTTAAACAAGCTCAGTTCTGAAAGATCCAACTCATTCACATAGGCGAATTCCCCCAGCCCCTGCAAATACAACTCATTGAGAAAGCCGGCCAGGGATGTATCAACCTTACAGGCGGGCAGCTCAATACTGCGGGCTAATCCGGCTTTGTAATAGCTGATTCCGGCAACCAGGTGCAGCACCTGGAGTGCCTGAAAAAATGCCGCCTGGCGCGATGCGTCCGCCGGCCATGGCGCCCACGGGAAAGTAATGGATTCGGTCAGTAACTTACCGTCAACCTCGTATGCAAGCGTGATCTCACCTTTTGCGGCATCGTAATGGTGCCCGCTGAAACCGAACAGACTTGCTTGCTTTCCATTGTCATTTAAGCCATTCATAACCAGTGCTGGATACCCTGCAGAGAGTTGAAATGGAAACGTTACCCGAAGCAACAAATACTGTACAGCGTCAATAATAAAAGCTCGTAGCTGGAGCTGCTACCAGCTTTATGTGTACGGGGCTCTGCGCCCGGCTAAATGTATCCAAACTGAACAGCGTTTTCCTGCTTTAAACAGGTACTGGTGACATATGTCATTTGCCGGTCTGCAAGAAACGTACTAGGATTATCCCCCCAGACATAAAATCACGCGAACCCACACAAGGACAGCCTCCATGCCAAAGTACCGCACCAAAGATATCCGTAACGTTGCGCTTGTGGGCCACACCGGTTCCGGGAAAACTACGCTGGCCGAAGCATTGCTGGTCACATCAGGCACCAAGGGCGAGGCCGGCACGGTTGAGCGTGGTTCGACCACCATGGATCACGACCCGCTGGAACGCACCTACCAGCACTCGTTGGATTCAGCCATTGCCAGTCTTGATTACCAGGGTATGCATTTGAACCTGATCGACACGGCCGGTTTCCCTGATTTCCGTGGGCCCACCCTGGCCAGTCTGACGGCAGTTGAAACTACCGCAGTGGTGGTCAACGCCCATAATGGTGTAGAACTCGCCACGCGACGCCTGATGCGCAGGGCCAAACGGCGGCGTCTGTGCCGCATGATTATCATCAATCGCATTGATGTCGATGACATTGATCTGACCCAGGTGGTCAAAGATCTGCGCAGTGAATTCGGGCCGGAATGCCTGCCGGTCAACCTCCCGGCTGACAATTTCAGCAAGGTGCTTGACTGCTTCTACCACACCGAGGGTGAGACAGACGTATTTTCACTTTCAGAAGCACATGAAGCCATCATTGACCAGGTCGTAGAGGTCAATGACGACCTGATGGAAAAATACCTGGACGGTGAGGAACTGTCGCGCGAGGAATTGCATTCAGCTTTCGAACAGGCCTTACGGGAAGGCCACCTTGTACCGATCTGTTTTGTTTCCGCCAAAACCGGTGCCGGCATCACCGAACTACTGGATTTCTTCAACAAGCTGGCTCCGAGCCCCAGGGAAGGCAACCCGCCAACCTTTTTGAAAGGTGAAGGTGACGATGCGGTTGAAGTTTCAGCCACCGGATCTGCCACTGATCACGTCATCGCTCATGTCTTCAAGATCACCAACGACCCGTTTGTCGGTAAATTGAGTGTTTTCAGGGTTTACCAGGGCACGATACGGCCCGACTCACAGTTGTTGATTGGCGATGCGCGCAAGCCATTCAAAGTCGGCCACCTGTTTAGCATACAAGGCGGCAAACACGTTGAAATAGATGCCGGAATTCCGGGCTCTTTCTGTGCCGTGGCCAAGGTGGATGACATTCATTACGATGCGGTGCTGCATGATTCACACGATGAAGACAACTATCACCTCAAACCACTGGATTTCCCAAAACCGATGTACGGCCTTGCAGTCAATACCAAGACCCGTGGCCAGGAACAGAAGCTATCTACCGCGCTGCACCGCCTGCAGGAAGAAGACCAGTGTTTCATTGTTGAGCACAACCAGGAACTGAATGAAACCGTCATGCTCGGCCTGGGCGAATTGCACATGCGGGTCATCCTCGAGCGCATGAAAGAACGTTACAAGGTCGAAGTCAATACGCGGGCGCCACGGATCGCCTACAGGGAAACCATTACCCGCCCTGCAGAAGGCCACTACCGGCACAAAAAGCAGACCGGTGGCGCTGGACAGTTTGGCGAAGTTTTCCTGCGCATACAGCCCAAGGCGCGCGGTGAGGGTTTTCAATTCATCAACAAGGTGGTAGGCGGATCTATACCCTATAACCTGATCCCTGCCGTTGAAAAGGGCGTGAAACAGTTGCTGTCTGAAGGTGCTGTATCCGGCTATGCCATGCAGGACCTTGAAGTGACCGTTTATGACGGAAAATTCCACCCGGTCGATTCAAAAGAGATTGCGTTTGTGATCGCCGGTCGTCACGCATTTATGGATGCTATCAACAACGCCGGCCCGCAAATACTGGAACCGATTGTCAGTGTTGATGTAACCGTTCCGGATACAGATATGGGTGATATCACCGGAAACCTGGCAGGCAGACGAGCCCGCATCTCCGGCACGGAAACCCTGCGCGGCGGCCTTGTGACCATCCGTGCCGATATCCCGTTAAGCTCGCTTTCGGACTATCACACCGAGCTGAAAAGCCTGACCCAGGGACAAGGCACCTACACGATGGAGTTCAGCCACTACGACCCGGTACCATCAAGCGTACAGCAAGAACTGGTGAAGGCTCACAGGCCCAGTGCCGGGGACTAACAACGTCACCCTGGCCCCTGTACAGGAATAAGTTGGTTCAGCCATCTATTCCTTTCAGGATGCATTTTTCAGAAAGTCTGTTATGCAGTTCAGTTGAACGCTTGATTAAGTCCTGGTTGATTTCACGGGTGCCACCTTTTGTTTTAGAGGGGGCTTTCAAAATCCTGACTGCAATTTCGATTTCTTCAGTGCTTGCATCAAGGTCAATTACCTCACAGACTCTTGTAAGACCCTTTGCTCCTAAAACGCAAAACCTCTCGTAGCGCAGAATCCTGACTTGCTCCTGAGTTGCTAAAAACTCAAACGCCACCAGCCAATACGCAACCCAATAATTGATCGAGTCAGGCTGAAACTCAGATGTCATCTCATTTAAGCCAGGGAACTGAATTGGCCGGTGAAGTGCGCCAAATTCAAAATGACCAATATCGGCCATGTATTTTTTAACAAAAGGCTCTCGCTCGTGTTGTTCCGTAAAGTTTTTGTGTTGGCGCCACATCGAAACTGCATGATCAATCGGGTCTCGCAATGGCACCAGGATGATCGCATCGTCAAACATGGACTTAATCGTCTCAACCCTGGCGATGTTAGCGTTATTTTTACTGACATACCTGGCTGGTTTCTCAGTGCTGGCTGAGCGCAGACTGATTATTTTCTTGATATGATCGACAAAGCGTTCTTTAAACTTCTCGTTAGAGCCTTTCCATAATTGAATGCCCTTCTTTGTATATTTTTTCCTGTAGTGCTTCCTCCACAATATTTCTTCAAAGGCTTCCGGGCTGTCTTCATTGACCTGCAACCCGTCTCCATGTGCCCTTTCCCTGTGCTCACTTTGCCTGCGAAACTTAGCTGAAAGTTTTGACCAGGCAACGGGTGTTAATAAAAAAGGCATGTCGCGATATGTATGAGTCGCCAATCCAGGTAAGCGGTTTAGCGTCTCAAGAATAATCGTAGTACCGGACCTCGGTAGTGAAGTGATAAATACAGGTTTGGAGACTGGAATATCCACCCACTCGGTGGACCACCTGGTTTCAAAGTCTGCAAGCAGGTTTTGCAGCATCGATGATCCAAACGCCAGGTTATGAACAATCTGGTCGAGGCGGGAATAGGGTATCGAGCTTTCTTTAACGGCCTCATGTTTGCTCTTACTGAACAGCCTGTTCCACAAGAATATGAGCAGAAATAAAACAAGCGTTGTTATCAGCAGGACATCCCAACGCAAAGCAAATGCACTGGTTTCATTCCATGGTGCGATCTTGTAATAGTCTGCTATCCAGATCGGAAGGACGGCGACTGCCAGCGTCAACGCCCCCCGGACAGTCAGTGAAACAAAGTTTTTCAGCATGCTGAAAGCAGCTTTCTGAATCAGCCTCGCCTTGTTGTCATCGTCAAGGTGGCTATCAAATATGGTCTCAAATGCCTGCAGGGCAATAGAAAGGGTTTGATCGACCGTGGGTATTAGCCTGGAATAATAGAATGCCAGACTAAAAAAAAAACAGATGCCAGGTATATGCCGGGAATAATCATCTAAAACTCTGGAGAGTCAGAATCGTCATCATCGTCATCTCCGTCAGTTTCCTGATCGGTATCCGACTTCATTTTTTTCATAAGCTTCTTGAGGGGATACCAAAAAAAGCCGAGTATCAGTAAAAGAATCAATCCTACAAATGCTAGTACGGAACCGATGGCGGATAGCCCGGCTCCTGGTCCCAGGTAAGCAAATGCACTGAAGGGTATTAAAACCGCAAACAGGAAAAAGGTAATACCAAGGGTGTATTTCATAAATGTCTTCGTTTATTAACCGTCATATTCAAATAAAACTCAGTTGCAGGTCCAATCGTTGACTGAAAAATAATCAGAATCGTATCTTTCAGCCCACTCAATTAATGAAGCATATTCTTTGTCGTACATTTTAACGTACTCCCAGACAATGTCGCCTTCTGAATCTATCTCGAATACCCGGCCCCGCCGGCTTTCGATGATCAACATGTTTCCATTGGGTAATGCCTGGTGGGATCCCATAATGTCGGAATAAAACCTTTTTTGACCTGCTTGCGGATATACAATCCTGGCCTGCCGGGTCACCGGGTCCAGCTCTGTGATGTTGCTCCCTGGAATTTCATTCAAATTTACATGATAGTTTCTATTGTTAAACACTGAAATATCGCCGTCTTCGGTGATATCCGGATCATGCTGCCGAACCCACGGGCCGGCTTGATGCCATTTTATCTTGCCGCTGTCCTGATCAAAAATTGCGACCATGTGAAATTGTCGGATAGAAACCAACAAATCTCCAGCATTAATATTATCCAGCTTCGCAGCAAGGGCTTGTGTCACAATCTCAATGTCATTGATATGGGTTGGATCGCCTTTGCGGATCTGCAGAGCATCATAAATTTGATGCTCAAAGTTGGCGTCTGCCACTGCCTGCAAAACAGAAAATTCTTTTTTGATTTCGCCATTGGCATCAACGTACAGAAGCATATTTTCGTAACGCCCCATCGATTCCATCAATTTCTCACGTGTTAACCCCAAAAACCATAAATCATCCGGTACTTTTCTCAAATCCTGGTTGCCCGGCATCCAGAATCCGCCGTCTTCAGTCGGCGTTACGGAGTGGTGCGTCATTCGGTCCACCGTCCAGATAACCTTGCCACATTTATCCAGCTTTACCGCACCCTGGTTTTGGACATTGGCGACGATAGATCCGTCCCTCAATACGGCCAGCCCCATGGTATGGTAATTAAAGGGTGTTTTTGGTATGTTGCGTTTTGGATAAATATGTTCCGGTTTGTCCCAAATTCCAAAAAAATCAATCATCCACGTGTGGATCACATTTCCATCCATATCCACCAGCCTGGCTTGAGGCCCTTCAGGAAACCACCCCTGCATCACGGTCAGCCCCTGGTAGGCTTGATCCTGTTTGTGAATGGTTACACCGTCGCCTTTGTAGATGCCTTTGTCTAACAACATGGGGCGTTGTCGGGTCGTTTCCTCTGCAAGTTTCTCTGTATCCTTCAGGCCTTTTTCAATCAACTTGAATGGGGCAAAACCGCTATTGGCAAGGAACCCGCCCAATAAAAAAACAACTACTATCAGGGTCCCTTTGAACACAAGTAGTGAAATATCCGGTTTATTCTTTTTACTGTTCATATGATTTCTTATGGGACGCTATCAGTAAGGTGTATACAAAATAATTGTAGGTAGTTGTTGGGGTCTTGATTGAAAAAAATATTAGAGCGGCATTTTAAGATGATGTTGTGTTCAAAGCAAAGGTTAGAATTCTACATGCACCCTGACAGGGATTATCTTGTACACATCGATCTTATAGAGTGCAAAATGCAGCTGAAATTTTCTTTTTAACAGGGTTTTCAAATGAGCCTGAAAAAATCACGGGTACCAACAACACGTCTCGGCCGCCTGGCCCGGCTGAGCTTTACCGCTGGCGAGATTGCAGTTGGCGGTATGGCTGAAGGTGTGCGGCGTCTGCGTGGCGTCAGCACCGATGACGCCTATAGCGTTTTTTTAACTGCTACCAATGCAAAGAAACTCGCCCGGCAACTGGCGGGTATGCGTGGGGCCGCTATGAAAATCGGGCAGATGTTGTCGATGGAAAGTGCCGATATACTGCCACCTGAGTTCGCTGGCGCCCTGGCGATATTGCGCGACTCCGCCAATACCATGCCGTTGACACAAATCCGACGGATCATGGGTCGCGAATACGGCAAGGGCTGGGAGGACCAATTTATCGATTTCGATTACATGCCGGTCTCAGCTGCCTCGATTGGGCAGGTTCACCGGGTGCACACCATTGACGGACGCGACCTGGCGCTGAAGATCCAGTACCCTGGCGTGGCAAAAAGTATCAACAGCGATGTAGACAACATGGCCATGTTTTTGCGCCTGGTAAAACTCCTGCCGGTCGAGTTTGATATTGCCGGCATCATCGATGAGGCAAAACGCCAGTTGCATCAAGAGGCAGATTACATCCAGGAAGCGGAATACCTGAGAACCTATCGTGAACTGGTCAGGGATGAAGAACGCTTCGTGGTGCCGAAAGTGCATGACGACCTGACAACAAAACGCATCCTTGCGATGGACTATGTTGAAGGTGTACCGCTCGAATCACTCGGTGAAGACGGTGTCAAACAGGAAGTTCGTGACAGCGTCGGTACACTACTGGAACACCTCGTATTTCGCGAACTATTCGAGTTCCATACCATGCAATCCGACCCCAATTTCGCCAACTACCTTTATCAGCCGGAGGAGGATCGCATTGTCCTGCTCGACTTTGGCTCTACGGTTACTTTTCAGAAAGCGTTCACGGATAAGTATGCACAGATCGCAAGGGCGCTGATCGACGATGACAACGATGCTACGCGGCATTACGCCGAGAGCATTGGTTATCTCGACAAAGGTAATAGCGATGAGCACGTTGAACGGGTGATAGACATGATGCGGCTAATGTGCGAGCCCATACGTTACGACCGGATATATGATTTCGGTGCCTCCGATCTGTTTGCCCGGGGCCGGGATGCCGGTATGGAAATGATGCTAAGTGACATGAGCGAGTACAAGGTGCCACCGCCGGAAACCATGTTTCTGCACCGTAAGCTGCTGGGTTCATATATGCTTTGCCACCGCATCGGCGCACGTGTCAATGTACAAAAGTTGATCCTGCCTTTTTTACCCTGACCAGGACGGGATACCCTTGGGACCAGGCTGTCGATCTCTTCGAAAGTATTGTAAACACGCTGATAGCGACTAATTTAAGCTATATCGTAAATTGGTCTTGACTATTTTACGATTAACATTAAAACAGTCTAAATGAAGCGAAGCTATGAATCGATAATCAGAGGTCATTTTAATGAACATTCTCAAATCGCTATGCTTTCGGGACCGCGTCAGGTAGGTAAAACAACCCTGGCACAGTCTTTACTGAAGACGGATCAGACGGTGTATCTAAACTGGGATGATTTTGATGCGCTGTTGCAGTGGGGTGGATTTCCCGAGCCGTTTATTAAGCAGGATCAGCGTTTTTTTACCGTTGGAGCAGATTGCGCGAACAGCAATTACTGCAGGAAGATATCCGTGAACTCACCAGGGTGCAGGAGCTT
>Ga0164313_10003279_pt1 | contig 14436 bp, 9 predicted proteins | sample GuaBasSedimGuay4_FD_113735 | JGI IMG/M metagenome (GOLD analysis project Ga0164313, IMG submission 113735) | Subseafloor sediment microbial communities from Guaymas Basin, Gulf of California, Mexico - Guay4, Core 4569-4, 0-3 cm | ecosystem: Environmental > Aquatic > Marine > Hydrothermal vents >... | reverse complement strand
TTCCGCCAGCGCGCTCAACTGGAGCCGCATCTGGCGGCGGGTGCCAAATACGTGGTGTTGACGGTGCCGGCCAAGGATCAGATAGATTACACCGTGGTATTGGGGGTGAACGAAGATGGCCTGTTGCCAGAGCACAGGATTATCTCCAACGCCAGCTGTACCACCAACTGCCTGGCACCGATGGCCCGTGTACTGAATGATGAGTTTGGCATCGAGGAGGGTGTGATCAACACGGTGCATGCCTACACCAACGACCAGCGCCTGGCGGATGTGCCTCACTCGGACTGGCGTCGCAGTCGGGCGGCGGCGGAAAACATTATTCCCACCTCTACAGGCGCCGCCAAAGCGGTGGGTGTTGTACTGCCGCAGTTGCAGGGGCGCCTGCACGGTATCGCTGCCAGGGTCCCCGTGCCGGATGGCTCGGTGGTGGACTTGTTCGTCAAGCTGGGCAAGACCGTCAGCGTAGATGATGTCCATGCCGCGGTGCGTGCTGCATCGAGGACGGAGCGCTTACGGGGCATACTGCAGTACAGCGAGGCGCCCATTGTGTCCTCTGACATCATCGGCAATTCCCACTCATCGATCTACGATGCGGGCTTTACAGGGGTTACCGCGGGTCGTTACCTGCGGGTTCTCAACTGGTATGATAATGAATGGGGTTACTCCTGCAGGGTATGTGATTTACTGGGCCAGCTAGCCTAGCCTAGCCTAGCCTAGTGTAGTGTCCTGTCGTGTACACTGCGCTTTGCAGTGAGTGGTCATGGTCATTATCACTGGAATTGTCGCCGCCAGGCATAATACTGGTTGATGTGGCTTGACCTTACGCCATTGCGTAAACAAAATAGGCACTTGCGTCCTGGCTTGTGCTCGATAGCGCAATCATTAGCAGGTATCGACCCCGGTCGATACTTCTCATGCACCTTTTACACCTCTTAAACAAGGTCTTGTAATATGCAAAGAATTTTAACAGCCGCTTTTCTATTGGCATTCCTGTCTCTGGCGGGTTCATCGGCCTGGGCGAACAGTTACAGCGATGCCATCAAGTCTTTCAGCAATGCCGGGGAGAGCGCCACTTTCTTCAAGACTTCCTACGGCTATGCGGTATTTCCCACTATTGGCAAGGCCGGCATCGGTGTTGGTGGTGCTTACGGGGAAGGTCGAGTATTCGCCCACGCCAAGCATGTGGGAAATTCTTCCATGGCGCAGTTGACGCTGGGCTTGCAGTTAGGTGGCCAGGCTTATAGCCAGATCATCTTTTTTGAAAATGAGCAGGCCTTCAAGGACTTTACTTCAGGCAATTTCGAGTTCAGTGCCCAGGCTACCGCTGTGGCCATTACCGCGGGTGTTTCCGCCGAGGCCAATACCGGCGGAGGTCTGGCGGCGGGTGCCAGCGGCGGACGCAACGATGCGACCACTGCTCACGGGGGTTACCGCAAAGGAATGGCCATCTTTACCATTGCCAAGGGCGGTTTGATGTTCGAGGCGGTGCTGGGCGGGCAGAAGTTCAGCTACACGTCCCTTTGATTTTGGTGTGCAGTGCGCTCCACAAATGATGCCCCGTTGTATCGGGTGCCATAAATATCTACAGACCGGCGATTGAGCGGGCCTCTTGCAGGGCAGTCTCCGGCACATCGCCCATCAGGATGACGTGCCAGCTGTGTGGTCCGTGGGCGCCATACACCAGTTGCCCCTCGATATCCGCAGTACTGGAGGGGCCGGCAATAAAATTGATGCCCCGTGGCCTTCCTGATTTATCCATATCTTGATTGATCCGGTCCCAGGCCTGCTCCGTATTGGCCACCAGGTCTGCGCTGTCCACCAGTACAATGTGATGTTCGGCCAACAGATTATTGGCCGCGGGGTTGGCCTTACCGGTCCAGGTGATAATTGAGCCGGTTTCAGCCACAGCCAGCCTGGCGAAGCTGAGGGCTACCGGCTCACCGGGCTCTACACTGCCGAAACGGGGTAGCACACCGGCATCGCGCCAGGGCATTGCCGCCAGGCGTGGATCGTTGCCAGCCACCAGCCGATGGCTGTGGTAGTGCTCATATAGATACTGCCCTACCACTTTTACGGTCTCTGAGCGGTTGCCTGTGCAATCCACACTGCCCTGGTTTCTGAGGACGTTGGTCAGGAACGCGGCGCACAGATCGGGGCAGGGCAGGGCGGCTCCGGGTGCTCTGCCCATGGCCTGCAGTTCCCGCTCCAATGTTGTCGTCGGGGCGCCGCGACTGACCTGGCGCAGTTTGGCGAAAATATGTGAACGGGCGCTATCGGTCATCAGCCCGCCTCCTCGAGGCCTTGTTCCGGGCCTTATATAACTGCATGAAGGTTTTCCTCTGGGGTGCGGGGAAGTCGCGCTGGCTGGTCCAGCCGTCCGCCATCGGCAGGCGGGAGAATCTGCCTCGTTTGCGGCCCAGCCGGTGCAGTAGCGGGATGCCGATCGCAGTCAGGGCATGATATAGCCGCGGGTGGCGCGCCAACCACGCGTGCATTTTCATGCCCCGGCGCCAGGGCGTGGAAGACAGGTTTTCCGTGGCCTCCTGGTGGCGTAGGTCGCGGAGCAGGTCGGGCAGGGGGATGTCGGCGGGGCAGACCTCGGCGCAACGGCCGCAACTGGTGCAGGCGTTGGGCAGGGCCGCACTCTGTTCCAGGGAGGTCAGCAGGGGGGTGAGTATTGAACCCATGGGGCCAGGGTAGACCCAGCCGTAGGCGTGGCCGCCAACGCTGGCATAGATCGGACAGTGATTGAGGCAGGCGCCACAGCGTATGCACTGCAGCATCTCGTGGTAATCGCTGGCCAGTACATCGCTGCGTTTGTTGTCCAGCAATACGATATGTGTCTCCAGTGGACCGTCGGTATCCTGCTCGCGGCGCGGCCCGGAGTAATAGCTGGTATAACACGTCTGCGGCTGGCCGGTAGCGGAGCGCACCAGCAGGCGCAGCATGGCGCTGGCATCTTCCGCCCGTGGCAGGACCCTGTCCATGGTGGTGCAGACGATGAGTACCCTGGGCAGGTTGGCGCAGAGGTCGCCGTTGCCTTCGTTGGTCACCAGCATGGTATAGCCGTTTTCGGCGATCAGGGCATTGGCGCCAATGATGCCTACCTCGGCTTTAAGAAAGTGCTCTCGCAACACCCCTCTGGCCTCCGCCACCAAATCTGCTGTTTCCGCCAGTTCCCTGGGCCCCAGATCATGTTTGTCCAGAAACAACTCGCGGATCTCTGCGGCGGATTTGTGCAGGGCGGGACCTACAATATGGCTGGGGGTCTCTCCCGCCTGCTGGATAATGTATTCCCCCAGGTCAGTTTCCATTACATCCAGATTTGCCCGTTGCAGAAAATCATTGAGACCGGTCTCTTCGGTGACCATGGATTTTCCCTTGGCGATGCGGCGGGCACTGTGTTGTTGGCAGATGTCCAGTACAATGCTGTTAAGTTCATCGCCGTCGCGTGCGAAGTGCACCCGGTTGCCGTTGCGCACCGCCTCCTGCTCAAATTGGGCGAGGTAGTGGTCCAGATTGTCCAGGCTGTGCTGTCGCACCTTTTTTACATGCTGGCGCAGAGTTTGGAAATTTTCAAAATTATTTATTGCGGCATCGCGCACCATTGGTGTGAACAGCGCCAGCAGATCCCTGCGCTGGGCTTTGCCAGCGTCCTTGAGTGCTTCACTGGCGTTTTCCAGGAAAGTCTCGCTGGTCTGCTTCACCGGGTTTATTTCCCTTCGCCGATGGCGGGGCCATCGAGATCGCCGCACAGTAGTTCGGCAATGTGGCGCACTTCAATATCCTCGCCCTGGCGTGTCGCCCTGCCCGCGATGTTGAGCAGGCAACCCAGGTCGCCGCCAGTGAGAATTTTGGCTTCGGTGGCCAGTGCATTGTTTAGTTTGTCGCCGACCATCTTGCCGGAAATTTCCGGCATCTTGGTGCAAAAGGTGCCGCCAAAGCCGCAACAGACCTCGGTTTGTTGCAGCTCCTTCACCTGGGTGTCACATAATTCCCTGAGCAGCTTGCGCGGTTGACCCTTAATGCCCAACTCGCGCAGGCCGGCGCAGCTGTCGTGGTAGGTGACGGTGGGTAACTTGACAGGATTCCTGCCGTTGAGTTCGATGTGGACGATATCGCTGAGAAAGGTAGTCAGCTCAAAAGTCTTGGCCGCCAGTTGCAGGGCCCTGTCACGCCACTCGCCCTCCAATAACCTGGGGTAGTGATGACAAATCATGCCGGCACAGGAACCGGAGGGCACCACCACATAATCGGCCGACTCAAGTAACTCTATGACCTGTTGTGCCAGTGGAATTGTGGATTCGTAGTCACCGGTGTTGTATGTCGGTTGACCACAGCAGGTTTGTTGCAGGGGCACTGTTACCTCACAGCCGGCCTGTTCCAGCAACTTGATGCTGGCAAACGCTACCGACGGTCGGAACAAATCCGCGAGACAGGTGACAAACAACGACACCCTGAAGCCCTTCGATGGTGGTGTACTATCCAGGTGTTGCTTATTCATGCAGGCCGCAGCCCCTTATTGTATTCCCGGTGTGGTGGGTGGCTGTCGGCCGCCCGTGGGGCACAGTATATCGAATAGGGCGAACCTGTGTCGCCGGTAGTCAATCAAAAAACTCGGTGCAGACAGAGCAATACCCCGGCCGCTGTGAACGAGACCAGCATCGCTACAGCGCCCTGGGCTAGCGGGTGCCTGCACTGCAGCAATTTGACCATCACGGTGTTGCGGTCCACTTTGATACCGCCTTGCGCCAGTGGCGTGACCATGTCTTGAATCTGTTTGGGCGCGAAGGCAGGTAGCAATCGGGTGCCGGCGAATACCACCACATCATCAAGCAGTAGAAAGGGGCCGCGATACTGTATGCGAGAACCGCCTCCCAGGTGATACATCCCGCTGTGGTCTACCAACAGCAACTGCTGCTGCAGGATGCCGATATGCCCTATCGGATTCCTGCTCAGAAGCAGTAGGGCCATTGCTGGACCGCTCAGTGCAAGCAGTAGGGCTATCAGCTGCAGCGGTTCAACGCTCTGGCTGATGGCGAGTAGCGACAAGGCCAGTGCTATTACAGTATAGCTGATTGCGGTACGCCGCAGTCGCGTCCTGCGATCAGCGAGCGGATCCACCCAGCGTATCGCATCGACATATTTATCGACAGGATCCGCGCCGCGCTCCCGGTGGGGTTGGTATACCAGGGCGCGCAGACGCTGTAAGTTGCCCAGGCACAAGCCGATGACGGCGACCAGTACACTGATTACCAGGCTGGTTCCCCACACCATTCCCGTCAGTTTATTCGAACGCTGCTGTCGGGCGACCAGGGTCTCCAGTAGATCGGAGGCCAGCGGCACCTCGGGCGCACCCCGCGCATTGAAACGTTGGATCGGAATGTGGTGCACGTCCCTGACCAGAGTCTTTTCGCCCCATCTGGCCAGTTGTTGCGGCCAGGTGTCAGCGGGTAGTTCGGCCCGCGCGATGAAGTTCCACCGCGCGTCAAAACGGTACAGGCCGGCGTTGTTGGTGTCCGGGTTGTACATGCTTACCCACCAGGTGTCAGCAGTCCGCAGGAAATCACCGACCCGGGATTGCTCGGCTTCGATTGCCCCAGGGGGCAGTAATAGAATTTCGTCCAGTTGCTGGCCAAAGGCACTGTCGTCGTAGCGAAATACACTGACAGCCGGTCCCTGCACACTATTCATGAACAACAGGCCCGATTCCAGTCGCATAATCGGGTGGTCGGGTATCGAGACTTCCGCCCGGGCCAGTACGGTGCCGTCGGCACTGACCTTGAGCAACTGACCATTGACCGCATCGGCCAAAAATACCGTTCCATCAAGAGCATTAATCACAAAGCCGGCGATGTTGTTGCTTTCCAACTGCGGCGCAAAGGGCCGGCACAGTGACTTCGTCAGATTGCAGCGCAGCAATTGTAACGATTCAACGTCAGCTACTTCCGCGCCAGTGATTTTTGGGCGGCCCATTGCCAGCAACTCGCCTGTTGTGTCAAAAGCCATGGGTGCCCGCAGGGTGGCGAGCCCCAGGGACTCCCAAAGTAAAGTGCCGGTGCCAACGCCGGAACGGTCGTGTAACAGTAAACTGTCGCCCGCCAGCAACAGGAGCCTGGCCTGCGCATCAATGGCCATGGCGCTGGCCCCGGTGATGAGTGGTGCCGCGGGCAGGCTCAGAAAGCGCCCGCCCAGGATCAGCAGGCCCGCCAGTGCCAGCGCTGCCACAACAAACGCAACCCGCATACGGGCATGGGACTGTGCGGCTCTTGCGCGGATCTCCGGTGTATTGCGGAATGGTCGAAGGCTGTAAAGGTTAGGCGCGCCGGATTGGCCGCGGCGTGGGTCGGTTGCGGAGCTTTTTGTCCCGCGATTATTGGTGCGTAGGGGTACGTCAAGGTTGGTCTTGATGCCAGCCCCGACCGTCTTCAGAGAGGGCCGCTGTGCAAGTTCCGCTGCGGCCCGCTGTGCGGCGACTTCCACCGCGGCTTTTGCTGTGGCTATGCGGCGCTGTTCGGCTTGCACTCTTGCCACTTCCGCTGCCGCCTTGCGCTTCGCCTCGTCAAGAATCGCCTGCTCACAGGCGGCTTCTTCAGTCGCCTTGCGTTTTTTCTCAGTGAGTTCAGCCTTGAGCCTGGCGGCTTCCTGAGCATCTATGCGCTTTTTCTTTGCCAACTCCGCTTTGCGCCTGGCCGCTTCTTCGGCGGCCTTGCGTTCAGCCTCTTCGCGCCGGGGCGATGGCGGGGCTTTGGTGATCGCCGCTGCCGTATCCTTCGTTGTAACTTTGACCAGTTCCGCCTCCACGCCCAGTTGGTGTAGCTTCTGGAAATATTCCGCAGCGGTTTTACGATCGAGGTTGCGGCGCAGGATTATGGTCTGGCCACTAAAAAATCGTTCCAGTCGAATGGGGTCGTCGATGGCAAACATTTTGCCGAAACGCCGCTTGACCTGCTCCTCGTGCCGGCCGGGCAGAATTTCGCCTTTAAACGTGAGGTTGAACCTGTTCACTGTGCGTCAGATGTCCCGGGTGACCATGCCCGTTCCCGTCGCCACGCGTCCTGCCCGGTAATACCGGTGACCCCCCGGATGATAATATCGAATTTGTGTTTGACCATTTGTGGGCGCCTCTGCCTAGTTACGGTGGATCAACTCAGTGAATACCGTGCATCATTTTTTTCAGTAGCGGTGACACCAGCAGCAACAGAGCCGCAAATGCCAGACCCACATAAAGCAGGTTTCCGAACAATTCTGTATAGCTGGCCAGCGCCACGCCGACATCTGCCACGGCGCCATTCACGGTTTCGACAGCTGCCAGTTTCGCTAACTGGACTGCCACGAATTCCGAATAGGCTGTGGCCAGAAACCATGATCCCATCATGACACCTACCACGCTGGGCACTGCCAGTTTGGTCACCGCTGACAGTCCGACAGGGGACAGGCACAGCTCACCCGTGGTATGTAACAGGTAGGCCAGTACCATCCAGTACCCGGCCACCAGGCCGCTTGCATCCGGTGTGGCGGCACCGACCACCAGGGCACCGAAGCCCAGACCGGCCTGTGCTATGCCCAGTGCAAACTTGACCGGGGTGCTGGGTTCTAGCCCTCTCCGATCCAGGGTGGTCCAGAGCCACGCGAAGAACGGGGCAAACAGGAAGATGAACATGGCATTGAGTGCGCCAAACTGGGACGCGGTCAATTCAAAGCCGAATATGTGGCGGTCCATCACCCGGTCGGCATACAGAGTCATAGAGGCAGATGCCTGCTCGAACAGGGCCCAGAATACGACGGTGGACAGGGTCAAGGTGATCAGTACAAGCATGCGGCTGCGCTCCACCGGATTGCATTTCGCGGTGATAAACCAGGCCAGGCCGATAAGAACGGCCACCGATAGAACATTGAGAGTGCTACCCACTGCCCCGTGAAACTGCAACATCTGCCAGGCCACTACCACGGCCATCAAGCCACAGAGGTAGATGGTAAGCTCTTTGCTGAGGCCTATGGCGGATCGTTGCTTGAGGAGTGCGGCATTGTGGGGTTCAGCATGGCCGTGCAGGTGCTTTTGGCCGTGAATAAAGGTCACCAGGCCGATTACCATGCCGATGCCCGCAGCGCCGAAGCCATAGCGCCAGCCGTAGGTCTCGCCCAGGTAGCCGCACAACAGGGTGGCGGCAAAGGCGCCGATGTTGATGCCCATATAGAAGATGGTAAAACCGGCATCGCGGCGGCGGTCGTCCTGAGAGTACAGCCGGCCCACAATGGTGGAAATATTGGGTTTGAGGAAGCCCACACCGATGACGATCAAGGCCAGGGAAAAATAGAACACTTGCAGGGCGCTGTCATCGCGTATGATCTGGCCCCCCTCGTTGCGCGCCTGCTCACCCTCTAACGCCATGCCCAGATGCCCCAGAGTCAGCAATATCCCGCCGAAGATCACCGCCTTGCGCATGCCCAGGTAGCGGTCTGCCAGCAGGCCGCCGATGACCGGCATGGCGTACACCAGCGCCGCATACCCGCCCAGTACTTCAAGCCCACCTGCGTCACTGAACAGGTGGTATTTGGTGAGGTACAGCAGCAACAGAAACTTCATGCCATAGAAGGAGAAACGTTCCCACAACTCGGTAGCGAAGCAGACGAACAAGCCCCTGGGATGGCCAAAGAACCCGGTGTCCGGGACGGGGGCGTTCATGGCTGGGCCTGGGGTGGCCATTGTTGTTCTCCGGATGTTGGTCGTGGTTTATTATTAGCGCTGTGGTTCATTATTGCGGCGACGGTTCATTATAGGGGCTATTGTCGTGAAGGCGCATATCTTATTTGGGGTCGATCTGGTGGTGCCTATTACCCATTATCCTCCGCGGTACACCAGGTAGGGTGCGCATCGCGCACCAACACTGTATGCTTGCGCGATTGCGAAAACGCCGCTGCCTGTAGAGCGAATGAGATCTGATTCGACCACTTTATCTCCGGGAGTCAAACCCGGCACTGCCATAGTGCTGTTGGCGCTGGTAAGTACCCTGCTGAGTGCCTGTGGCAAGCCACCCTGGAATAATCCACACGCCCCGGAGACGGACGGGTTGGTGATCTATCAGTCGGTGATGTCGCCGGCTCCGCCCAAACATCTGGACCCCGCCATCTCCTACGCCTCTGATGAAAGCCTGTTCATCATGCAGATCTATGAGCCGCCCATGGCTTACCACTTCCTAAAACGACCCTATGAGCTGGTGCCGCTGGGAGTGGAGTCCTTCCCCCAGGTCAGTTTCCTGGATGAAAACGAGGCAGTGATAGAGGAGGGTGATGAGACCACCCCGGTGGCATTCAGTCGTTATACCCTACACTTGCGCAAAACCCTGTGGTATCAGCCGCACCCAGCTTTCGCGCTCGATGCCTCGGGGCGCCCCTTGTACTTGTTTGATAATGCCGATGACGGTACTCAGTACCGGCAGATACCGGACTTTCCACAGTCGGGCGACAGGCCGGTACACGCCAACGATTATGCCTATGGCATCAAGCGGCTGGCCGACCCCCTCAACGGGTCACCCATGTTGGGTTTTATGTCCCAGTACATTGTGGGTATGAAGGAATTTTCCGAGCAACTGGCTCAGGTGCCGAGGGCTGGATGGCTCAATCTGGATGACTATCCGCTAGCGGGGGTCCGGGTAATAGATGCTCATACCCTGAGCATTACTATCATGGGTCGCTACCCCCAGTTTGTGTACTGGCTGGCCATGCAGTTTTTCTCGCCCATTGCGTCGGAGGTGGACCGTTTTTACCACAACCCCGGCTTCGCTGATCGCAACCTCACCCTGGACTGGTGGCCGGTGGGCTCAGGCCCTTTCATGATGGTCAAGAACGACCCCAATAGCGAAATCGTACTGGAGCGCAACCCCAACTACCGGGAGGAATTTTTCCCCACCGAAGGCGCGCCGGGCGACCTTGAAGCGGGTTTTCTGGTGGACGCGGGCAAACCCATTCCTTTTATCGATCGCGCCGTTTTCCACCTGGAAAAAGAGGTATTATCCCTGTGGACCAAGTTCCTGCAGGGTTATTACGATCGCTCCGGCGAGGTACACGGCAACACCAACGGCGTATTTGACCAGGCTTTTGTGGTCGGGCCAGATGGTGTGGAAATGTCACAAGACATGGAAGGTCACAATATCACCATGTCGCCCGATGTGAAGCCCGGTGTTTACTACTACGGTTTTAATATGCGCGACCCCCTGGTCGGCGGTTACACGGAGGAAAAACGCAAGCTGCGCCAGGCCTTGCAGATTGCCTTTAATACCGAGGAATATCTTAATATTTTCTACAAGGGTAACGGCATCGCCGGCCATAATTTAATCCCTCCCGGTATTCCCGGCCACTTGCAAGGTCGCTCGGGTATGAACCCCTATGTCTACGACTGGGTGGAGGGTGAACCCCGGCGCAAGGCGATTGAGTATGCCCGGCAACTGCTGGTGGAAGCGGGTTATCCCAACGGCCGTGATGCACGCACCGGTGAGCCCCTGAAAATATTTATCGACGTGCAGTCTCAGGCCATAGGCAATACCTCTATGAACTGGATGGACCGGATTTTCTCCGAGATCGGCGTACAGGTGGAATTCCGCCCGGCGGATTGGAATCGTACCCGGGAAAAACTCCTGACCGGCAATACCCAGATTTTCTCCCATGGCTGGCTGGCGGACTACCCCGACCCGGAGAATTTCCTGTTTCTGCTGTACGGTCCGGAGAGTCCGTTAATCTGTAACTGTGATGGCGCCAATAATGCTAATTACGCCAGTGAGGAATACGACGAGTTGTTCCGTAAAGTGCGGGTGCTGTCGCAGGGGCCGGAGCGGGATGAGTTGGTGGCGCAGATGGTGGAGCTGTTTCGTCGCGATGCGGTCTGGTTGTTTGCCTACTACCCCAAGGACATTTACCTGAATAACAGCTGGGTACACAATACTAAACGCCACGGCATATCCAAGGCGATGCTCAAGTATATTCGCGTGGATAATAAGGAACGGCAAAAAATGCAGGTGAAGTGGAACCAACCGATTACCTGGCCACTGTTTGTCGCTGCCCTGTTTTTGGTCGCACTGGTGCTACCCGGAGTCATCGCTTATCGCCGTCGCCAGAATGCGACCGCCAGGCGGGAAAAATAATATGCTTGCCTATATTATAAGACGTTTGTTGTACGCCATTCCCATCCTCATCGGTGTGAACCTGCTGACGTTCACCCTGTTTTTTGTGGTTAATTCACCGGACGACATGGCCGCGTCCCAACTGGGGGAGAAATATGTAACGCCGGAGGCTATCGCGGCCTGGAAAACAAAAAACGGCTACAACAAACCGCTGTTCGTCAATGCGGATGCGGAGGGGCTGAGCGCCCTGACTGATACTATCTTTTTTACCAAGTCCCTCAGGCTATTTGCCTTCGACTTCGGCCGCTCTGAAAGCGGCAGGGATATTACCACCGACGTTTCCACTCGTATGTGGCCCAGCCTCGCGGTGGCCCTGCCGACGTTCATGGTAGGTATCTGGGTGAATATTTGTGTGGCCCTGCTGGTGGTGATGTTTCATGCCACCCGATTGGATCGCTGGGCGGTCTTCCTGTTTGTGTCGCTGATGTCTATTTCCTATCTGTTCTACATCATCGGTGGCCAGTATTTGCTGGCCAGGACCTGGAGGCTGGTGCCGATATCCGGTTTTAATGCGGACAATCAGCCCTGGAAGTTCCTGATCCTCCCGGTATTGGTGGGCGTGGTGGCCGGCATCGGCTCGGGTGCACGCTGGTATCGTACCCTGTTTCTGGAGGAGGCCAACCAGGACTATGTGCGCACTGCCCGGGCCAAGGGGGTCAGTGAGATCAGTATCCTGTTCCGGCACATCCTGCCCAATGCCCTGATTCCCATCCTCACCGGGGTGGTGGTGCTGATCCCCTCCCTGTTTATGGGCAGCCTGCTGATCGAATCATTTTTCGGCATACCGGGGCTGGGTAGTTACATGCTGGACGCCATCAAGTCACAGGATTTTGCCATCGTGCGCAGCATGGTATTCATCGGGTCCATCCTGTACATCTTCGGCCTGATTCTCACTGACATCTCTTACACTTGGGCTGACCCCCGGGTGCGGCTGACCTGAGCTAAGGCACGATATGAAACCGCTTGTGTTGTGGTCCGATGCGCTGATTTACCTGTTGGTAATCTCCCTGAGTATCTTCTTTTATAAACTGCGGCAGGATCCGCAAACGCGTGAGCGCTGGGGGCAGGTGTTCGCCTCGCGCCTGGGCATGGTCACCTTCACCGTTATCATTGCCTATGTGGGAATTGCCCTGCTGGACTCCCTGCATTTTCGTCGGGCGCTGGATGCCACCGAGGGTGTCGAGTCCGGAGAAATTTTCTACGATAATAAAGTGACCAGCGTACTCGATGTGATGCTGGGTGGTATGGGAGAGCGCTTTGAGCGCACTTACTCGGCACCTTTCGCGCTCAAGTCCTTTGAGAAAAAGAACATGAAGGATGAGCAGGGCCTGGCAATTCGGGATTACCCACCGCTGAAACATGCCGGCCAATATCTGGCCGATCCAGCGGACAAGTGGTTTGATGTGCTGGTCAAAACTACCGCCGCACTGCTCTGGGGCCTGGTAATTTCCGCCCTGGTGGTGGGTGTGCAGTGGTTTATGCTGCGCGGTAGCGCCAATCCCTGGTATGCGTCGTGGGGGATACAGGCGGTGATTATCTGCTTCGGCGTATGGTTGGTCAGTATCAGCCACTACTACCATGTGCTCGGTACCGACCTGGGTGGCACCGATGTGGCATACCAGAGCATCAAGGGGGTGCGCACCGGTGTGCTGCTGGGTACCCTTTCTACCCTGATAATGCTACCCATCGCCGTTACTCTGGGTGTGATGGCGGGTTACTTCAAAGGTTGGGTGGACGATGTGGTGCAGTATTTGTATACCACGTTAAGCTCTATCCCGGGCATTTTGCTGATTGCCGCGTCAGTGTTGTTGTTCCAGGTGTATATCGATCTCAACCCCGATTTCTTTTCTATTGGTATGGAAAAAGCCGACGCCCGTTTTATTGCCCTGTGCTTTATTCTTGGCGTGACCAGCTGGTCTACCCTGTGTCGCCTGATTCGCGCGGAGACGCTCAAGATCAGCCAACTGGGATACGTGCAGGCGGCCCATGCTTTCGGCGTGAGTCACACCCGTATCCTGTCCAGGCATATCCTGCCCAACGTGGTGCACATCATCCTCATCACCTTTGTACTGGATTTCAGTGCCCTGGTGCTGGCAGAGGCGGTACTGTCCTATATCGGTGTGGGTATCGATCCGTCCATGGGCAGCTGGGGCAACATGATCAATGGCGCGCGCTCGGAACTGTCCCGGGAGCCCGCCGTGTGGTGGACCCTGAGCGGCGCCTTTTTCTTCATGTTTGTATTGGTGCTGGCGGCCAATCTGTTTTCCGATCTGGTGCGCGATGCGTTTGACCCGCGTACCAGTATGCGGAGTTCCGGGACGTGACGCACCAAACGGGCATGACACCGAAAACAGACATTCGTATGCGAGTGCGCAACCTCAAGGTAAAAGTCGCCGACAGCGGGGACGAGATCCTCAAGGGCGTCAGCTTTGAACTACAGGCGGGTAAGGTATTTGCACTGGTGGGTGAGTCCGGCAGCGGCAAGTCGGTGACCTCCATGGCCGCCATGCGCCTGTTGCCCGAAGCGCTGGTCATTACCGACGGCGCGGTTGAGGTCGAGGGACAGGACCTGTTCGAGCTGTCGGAGTCGCGCATGCAGACCGTGCGGGGACAGCGGGTGGCGATGATTTTCCAGAACGCCATGACCGCCCTCAACCCGGTGCAGAACGCCGGTAAGCAGGTAGCGGAAACCCTGCGCCTGCACACCACGCTGCGCGGAGACGCCCTGCGACAGCGAGTTTTGCAACTATTTGCAGAAGTGGGTATCCCGGACCCCGACAGCCGCTATAACTTCTATCCGCATCAGCTGTCCGGCGGGCAACAGCAGCGGGTGATGATCGCCATGGCATTGGCCTGCGAGCCGGATATACTGATCGCCGACGAGCCCACCACCTCCCTGGATGTGACCATCCAGGAACAGGTGCTGGAGCTGATTCGCGATTTGACGCACTCGCGCCAACTGGCGGTGTTGTTGATCACTCACGACATGGGAGTCGTGCGCAACACGGCGGATGAAGTCGCCGTGATGTACCGCGGGGAGATCATCGAGCGGGCCGTGGTAGATGACTTTTTCCATAATCCGCAGCAGGAGTACAGCCGGCGCCTGATCGATGCGCTACCGGACCTGACTCATTTTCAGAGCGTGGCGGTGGAGCAGCCGTTATTGCAACTCGACGATGTGAAAGTGTACTTCCCCATACGTCAGGGTGTGCTGCAACGGGTGGTCGATTACACCCGGGCGGTGGACGGAGTGTCCCTG
>Ga0164313_10003278_pt1 | contig 14442 bp, 11 predicted proteins | sample GuaBasSedimGuay4_FD_113735 | JGI IMG/M metagenome (GOLD analysis project Ga0164313, IMG submission 113735) | Subseafloor sediment microbial communities from Guaymas Basin, Gulf of California, Mexico - Guay4, Core 4569-4, 0-3 cm | ecosystem: Environmental > Aquatic > Marine > Hydrothermal vents... | reverse complement strand
TTACCGCCTTTACCCTTGCACACAGCATCACGCTCGTAGGTTCTTCTCTTGGCTACTTGTACCTGCCTCAAAAGCCTGTTGAAGCTATGATTGCTTTGAGTATACTGTTTTTAGCAGTAGAAATAATGCATGAGAAAAAAGGTAAGATGGGTATTACCTCACGTTACCCTTGGGTGATAGCTTTTTCTTTTGGACTTTTGCATGGTTTTGGTTTTGCCGGGGCACTTGCAGAGATTGGCTTGCCTCAAAATGCACTGAACCTTGCACTTATCTTTTTTAATGTAGGTGTTGAGTTGGGGCAACTGTTGTTTATTGCAACGGTTATGGCATTGGGATTTGTACTGGTCTCTTTAAACTTAGGTACATTGCTCGAGAAGTCAAAAACAGTTGTAGTCTATATGATTGGTGCGCTTTCGACCTTTTGGCTCATTGAGCGCTTAACTTCTTTTTAACTCTTTTTTCATTACGCTCATATTGGTGTAATTTGAACAACATGCCCCACAAACTTAGACATATTATTAAGAATTCTTCCACCTTTTCTAAATCCAAGTCCACAGGCTTCATAAGCATAGAAGACACCTGCCTGATATGATTGTCCTTGTGAATCGGTTGCTAGTTCTGTGTAGGCTTGGTACACCATTTTATGGTTGTCATAGTCACCTTCTACACTTTCTATGGCATTTGCTTCTTCATCTAAGATACTGACCGAACCGCCTTCTCTTCCAAATACTGGTTTCTTGACTTGTTTTTGTCCATCTAAGGGTTCAAAAGATGTTTCGAGTAGAAGAGGGTGACCCGGGAAGAGATCCCATAGTATTTTGAGTAATCCTTTGCTTTGGAAGAGCAGGGTGTAGGCCGGATTGAAAATGATGGCTTTTTGGTTTTTGATGATATTGGTCAGTAGCATTGCCAGATCTGATTCTTCGAGTGCAATGTCTTCCCACGGGATGAGTTTAAACCAAAGTTCATAGTTTTTATCGTTATAGCTTATGCCTTCTTCTGCAGAGAACTCTATATCATCAATGTAAGCAAACTCTGTTTGATACCCTGCCTCTGTTGCGATATGCTGAAGCAGTCTTACGGTATTTTCTTCTTCAGAGTTTCCTTTTACCGAGGTAAACAGAAAGTCCCACCCGTCATAACGTTCTTCAAAATCCGAGACATCTTCCTGAAGTGTGACCAAACGTTTAAAGTTGTCAATAAGAGCTTCATAGAGGGCATTGAATTGACTTGATTCTTCAAGACCATCTTGTTTGAGCATAGCCCATTGGAGTATGGCAGTTTCAAAAAGTGCGGTAGGGGTATCGGCATTGAACTCTAAGAGTTTAATGGGTGTCCCATCTATTCCTCCCGCTAAATCAAAACGTCCGTAAAGATGCCAGTGTACATCATTTTCCCAAGACTCTTTGATGACGTCTACAAGGTTAAAGGGTATACCTATTTCATGGAAGAGATTATTTTCTACGACATGTTCTGCTGCTTCAACCACCATGTCATACAAAGTATTTGTAGCCTCATAGTAGGCTTCTGCCTCAGCTTCCGAGAGTACGAGCAGTTCATCTGAAATATAAGATGTCTCATCACTGTCTGTATGCCAGACAAAACCAAGTGACTCTAAGTAGTCTGTATCTAGGGGAGTGGTTTTTTGTAAATTTAACATTGCTTATCCTCCAAAGAATCCGCCGGATCTACTTGAAGATTTTTTACCTCCAAAGAATCCGCCTTTTTTACTGGAAGTACTTCTTGGTTTATTAAAACTTTTTTTACTTTTAGAGTAGGTTGAAGGAGATTTATATCCTGCTTTACGGTTGTTTTGGTAGTTTTGATTTCCAAAAAGTTTGTTTCCTATCCATGCACCAAGCATAGCACCAGCCATACTTGCCATGATGGTGGAACCCAGCCCCATACCTTGACTTGCTTGTGGATTTTCCTTTGTAAGCTCTGAAGTACCATCATCTATTTTTGCTGCTTCTTCTTTGATGAGTGCATCTAGTTGAGCTTGATTCAAAAAATCTTCACTGCCATCGAGTTTTTTAAGTACGATACGTGTCTCTTCTGCAGGAAATTCATTTATAATCTTATATTTTCCCACAGCTGTCTCTTCAATGAAGACAAAAGCACCTTTTGCCTGTTGTTGTTCTTGTTGTTGCTGTGTACATCCTGTTACACCTGTGGCTAAAAGAGCACCAAGTCCAGTAGCAGCTGCTATAGTTGAAAGTTTTGTTAAATGTTTCATGCATTATTCCTAAAAAAAAATTATCTAATTTTAACTAAAAATTATTAATGACAGCGTATAGTATTTGAAGTGATTTTTAGTGGGTATATTATGGTAAAATGTTTATAAAAAGGAAAATAAGATTTAATGAAAAGTACGACGCGTTTTATATTTCTAATTCTTGGCTTATTATTCTTCCTATTCTTCATTCTCAATAGATTTGACAGCACTTTCTTTACTCAAAAAAATGTTATTGGTATTTCATTCTCCTCTGTACCACTTTCAAAAAATGATGTAGAAAAACAAAAGATGAGGATCTCAGAAACGCTTGTTGTAAAGTATGATGATAATACAAGCAGAGCCTACCCATTAAAGTATAAAGTGTTAGCAAAGATGGGTGATATCATAGGTTCTGGGAAGATCGGGCTTATGACAGATATCCATAATAAACCTATATTAAAGGGAAAAGAAGAAGATATCTCTGATATGCCTGATGGGAATTCACTGATCACTGTAGGGAATAAACATTACCTTATCACACATATGGAAGAGAGACCAGGGATGCTTTATCAGACAGAAGTAACAGTGGAAGAGGATGTATTTAAAGCGGTGGATACCAAACCGGTTGACCTTTCTGCTATGGGCGGTACGATCATTAACTGTGCCTCTTCAAAAACGATGTATGGAAGTCATCTGGGTGGAGAAGAAGATTATTCATTGAATTCCATTTTTGCAGACACGAATTCACCTTTTTATGTTGACTGTGCTTTAGATGGTACAGTGAATGATGTAGAAGGCAAAGCAGATTATTTTTGTGCGTATGTTGATGGCATGCAAAGCTATCTTGGTGATGTAAATATAGATAAGAATAATGGGTATAACGGAGACAGTTTTTCTCCATACAATTATGGATATATTGTCGAAGTGCAGCCTCAGGAAGATGGATCAACTAAAAGTTCCAAACACTATGTGACAGGTAAATATACGCCGGAACTGGCAACTATGATGCCTGATGGTAAAACAGTTTATATGTCAGATGACGGTACGGCAAAAGGCTTATGGAAGTTTGTTTCAGATGCTGAGATCACAGATTTTAAAGCAGACTGGGAGGGGACACTGTATGCAGCTAAAGTAGTGCAGACTTCTGCTCAGAATGGCGGTGCTTTTGATGTTTCCTGGATAGAACTTGGTCATGCAAAAGACAGTGAAATTGAGGCGATGATAAAGTCTAAAATGAAAATAACAGATATCTTTGATATTTTGAAACCTGATGAGAATGGAACCTGTGTTACGGGTACAAAAGTATATGAAGACTCTACGCTTGAATGTCTTACACTTAAAGTGGGTCAAGAGAAAGCCGCAGCATTCCTCGAAACAAGAAAATATGCAGCACTTAAAGGTGCAACAATAGAATTTAGAAAAGAAGAAGGTCTTAGCTATGATGCAGACAAAAATGTACTCTACATTTCAATGTCTGAAATCAAAAAGAGTATGGAAGATAATTATAAAGGTCAAGAGCCGATTAATGATATAAGACTTGAATCCAATGTTTGCGGTGCAGTGTATGAATTGGCTTTAGATAGCAGTTATAGTGGTATATCTATGAAAACGGTCGTTGTTGGACAACCTTTAGATATAAACGATACCTATGCAAATGAATGGACATGTCACCCAGCTGGTATTTCTAATCCGGACAACATTACTTATATTGGGCATAGTACACTGCTTATCTCTGAAGATACAGTAAAACATGTCAACAACATGACCTGGGCATACAATACACAAAGTAAAAAATTAACGCGAATTGCATCATTACCTATTGGGGCAGAGGTGACAGGGGTAGACATAAAAGCTATCAATGAAAAAGGTATTTTACTCATAAATATACAGCACCCTTTTCGAGATAACCCTAAAGCGATTGATGGTTCTGTGGATAATGCCAGGCTTATAGAAAGTGCGACAGAGGAGCAACTTAACGCAAGTATTGGATATTTTGATGGATTACCATCAGAGATATTTAAGTAAGGACGCTAGTGAGGTCAAGTATAAAAATAAAACTTTTATTATTTGTTTTGAGTTGTAGTTCTCTTTTCTCAGACAGTGTTAAGAAGCAGACTTATATACAAACCCTCGAAGCAAAAAACAGTATCAGCTATGAGAAGATAATTAATACAAGAGCGGCATATATTACGCCTATGTGTTATACCAAAACATCCGATAAAGAGGAAGCAAAAGTTTTTAACCCTTGTTACTCCTGTCATACCAAGGGGAAGATACCTAATTATTATAATGACAGTCATTTACAAGAAGTCTATAATTTTCCCAAGCAAGCAATGAAAAACCCTTTTACTAATTTGTTTAAAGATAAAAGAAAAGAAGTAGGAGTGATGAGTGATAGCTATATCTTGGACTATGTACGTAGATCAAATTACTTTACTGATGAGGGAGATATTTTATTATCTCAGGAACTTCCTGACACATGGAAAGGATATAGGCCAGATTGTTATTTCAACTTTGATGATGAAGGGTTTGATCAAAATAAAAATGGTGCTTACACAGGTTGGAGAGCATTTAGATATTTTCCTTTCTTAGGGACATTTTGGCCAACAAACGGTTCTACAGATGATGTTCTTATCCGACTCGACACTCTGTTCACACAAGACGAGAATAATACATTTGACAAAGAGGTATATAAACTTAACCTTGCTATTGTCGAAGCTTTGGTGAAACAAAAAGAGATAACATTTGATTTTCCTGTGGATGAACGGACTTATGGTGTTGATATTAATGCTAACGGGATCGCTGATACCTCCAACATTATTTCTCCCAAGGTAAGATCTTATGTCGGATTGGCAAAATGGTATCTGAAAGCAGAAAAAATACATTTGGCTCCAGGACTTTTTCCTGAAAATACTGAGTTTTTACACTCTGTAAGATATTTGGATTGGGATGAAAAAAAAGATCTAATCAAACTGTCTGCAAGAATGAAAGAACTTCGCTATGCTAAAAAAACTACCTGGAAAACCTATGGTGAGATTCAAAGAGCTGCCCAGTCAGAATTCTGGGAGGCTCAAGCACTAGAGAGTTTGGAAGCAAGAATAGCTCTTTTTAGAGGAAACTATGAAGAGGGCTTGCGTAATGAGATCGGATGGAAATATCAAGGGTTTATAGAAGACAAGGCAGGGGGTCTCAGACCTCAAACACATGAAGAGACCATATCCTGTATGGGTTGTCATTCACATCTCGGGGCTACGACAGATTCTACTTTTGCATTTGCACGCAAGTTTGAAGGTGTGCATAAAGATCAGAATGATCATGGCTGGAATCACTGGAGTCAAAAAGGACTTAAGGGCATGAATGAACCCAAGGTAGAGTATAAAAAGTATGGGAAACAGTATGAATACAGTTTTTATTTACACAACAATCACTCGGGCAATGAATTTAGAAACAATGATGAGGTAAAAGAAATATTCTTCGATAGTAATGGAAGTATAAATGAGTCTATGATAGATGCTTTACATGATGATATATCATTGTTGCTGTTCCCTTCTCAAAGGCGTGCTTTAAAGCTTAATAAAGCCTATAAAGTGATCGTGGAAGAGCAGAGTTTTATGTATGGAAGAGAATCTAATGTTAAAGTGATGGAAAATGTTTATAAAGAAATAAAAGAAGGATTGAAAACAGATATAGAAAATATGATAGTCAGACCTTGATGAATAAAAAGAGAGTGGAAAAACTCTCTTTTAAAAGGGAAGGAAAAGTTTTTAGACTATTTCCATTTTTAATCGACTAGCTTTCTAATCCATTTGCTTTCTTAGAAAAGTTGGTACATCTAAAATATCTTCATTATCGCCATTGTATCCACCTACAACCATTTTGTTTGCAGATCTAAGGGTATTGATATTACAAGAGTTGGCACTAGTGTTTAAAAGTGTTTCCTGTTTTTTCTCTGTTGGAGCAGGAATAGCATTTTTATCTTCAAAACCAGTAGCAACGATTGTAATTCTAACTTCATCAATTTCCATAGACTCATTTGTTGTGGTACCAAAAATAACATCCGCATCTTCATCTGCACTCTCATAGATGATTTCCATCGCTTCGGAAATACCGTTAAGTGGGTAGTCTGGATGTATGTCAAACTGAACAAGTACACCCATAGCACCATCAATGGAGATGTTATCAAGTAGTGGTGACTCGATAGCCATTTTTGCCGCATCATAAGCTGCAGCAGCACCAGAACTGTATCCTGTACCCATCAGTGCTAAACCTCTATGGTTCATCACTGTTTTTACATCGGCAAAGTCAAGGTTTATGTCATTGTCACCATGTGAAAGGATCACTTTTGAAATACCACCAACAGCTTGAGCGAGAATGTCATCTACCATTCTAAAACTCTCTTTGATCCCAAGGTTCTTTTCAACAATAGAAAGAAGTTTTTCGTTAGGAACAACAATGATAGAATCACTCTCACGTTTGAGTTCTTCCAAACCTTCTTTTGCAAGTTTCGTTCTTTTACGACCTTCAAATTTAAAAGGACTTGTAACGATAGAAACAGTAAGTGCACCTACCTCTTTTGCAGCTTGAGCAATGATAGGTGCAGCACCGGTACCAGTACCCCCGCCAAGACCTGCAGAGATAAAGACGATGTCTGAACCCTCCAGCATTGCTTTGATGTCTTCAAAACTTTCAAGTGCAGCTTCTCTACCTTTGTCTGGAACCATTCCCGCACCCAAACCTCTAGTTGCGTTCATTCCAAGTTGCATCTTAAATGGTGCAAGTGAAGAATCTAATGCCTGTGCATCAGTATTGGCAACAATTAGATCAATACTATTGATACCCTCAGTTATCATATGATTAATCATGTTTCCGCCACCACCGCCGACACCGATAGCTTTTATTTTTGCCCCATTAGTGTGACACTTTGTTTCAATAATGTCTATTTCAAACTCTTCCATTTTTTCCTCCCTTTTTGTGTTGTATGTGAAATCGATTAAAAAAGCTGCCTTGCCCAATTGGCTAGCTTTTTAATAGGATTTTTGTTTTCATGACCTAGATCCGGTAAATCGTCAAATGTGATACTTGTCTCTTCTATAGTATCTTTTGACGATTTACTGTCTTTGGCAGTTTTTTGACTTTTCGTTTCTGCTTTCTCTTCCGTATCGTTAGAAGTATGACCTATCTTGATATTTGTCAGGTCATCCTTGTGTTCTTCTTTTGAGTGTAACAATTCTTGCTGAAAATTGATCTCATATTGTGTATGTTCACCGGCATTGTAAAGCAATAAACCAATGACTGTAGCATAAGCAGGGTCTTTTAATTCTTCAAAAAGCCCATTTACATTATGCGGGTAAGCTACTCGTACAGGCATACCAGAGAAAATGGCCTGTGCTAATTCTCTGATACCCTTGAGTTTTGTCATACCTCCTGTAAGGATAAGTCCTGCACCTATTTGTTCTTTGAGTGCGGATTTGTCTACAGACTTGGAGAGGATCATCAGTGCTTCTTCAACACGTGAGAAAATAACAGAATGTACGATCTCCAAAGAGACTTCATTTCTACTCTCTTCATCACCTATAATAGGTAGTTCAATCATCTCATTACTGGTTTCCACTAAGTTGGCATGACGTATTTTTACATTTTCAGCTATCTGCAAAGGAGTATGCAGAGCCATAGATAAATCATTGGTAATGTGATTTGATCCTACACCTAGGAAATCATTGTATCTGATAGAGTTACCTGTATGAATGACAAGGTTGGATGTCTGTCCTCCAAGATCGATGACGGCAACACCAAGTTCTTTTTCATCCTCACTCATAGTAGCAATAGCTGAGGCATACCCGCTAAGAACAATACCGTTTATATCTACACCTGCAGAACGAACGGCTTTTTTAAGATTTGAAAGATTTGATTTTTGTGTCATGATAATGTTGACATCAACTTCAAGTCGAGAGGCATTCATACCAAATGGATCTTCTATGAAATCCTGGTCATCTACTCTAAAGTTATAAGGAAGGACGTGGACCACTTCATACTCATTGGGAACATTTGCATTGTAAAGCGCAGTTTGCATGACACGGTTTATCTCTTTGATAGAGATATCTTTATGTGGTATGTTGACAATACCAGTAGAGTTCAGACTTTTTGCATAAGCATTAGAGATAGAAACAGTGGCAGAAGTAATATTACTCCCTGCAATACGTTTCGCATCATTAATGGATTTTTTGATGGATTTTGAGGCAAGTTCTATATTGGTGATGGCACCTTTTTTAATCCCTTGGGATTTAGTGATACCATGACCTTGCAGCGTAACTTTGGAGTCTTCAACCTCTGCGATGAGGGCACATATTTTAGTGGAACCGATATCAATAGCTAAAATTGTGTCACTCAATTTGTAAGCCCTCCCATATAGACTTCTGTTGGATATTTTTTATGTAACATTTTTATCAGGTTTGATTCAAATGTACTTTGTTTTAATTTACTGACAGTTTGGTTTACAAAATTTGTCTGGTTTTCATCCATCGACTGAAGCCTTTGTTCCAATATGTTGTAAACCACGACTTTATTTGATACGCTTATAATACCCTTTTCTTTTGAGGATGTAAAGAGTTTTTGTAAAAATTGTAAACTTTCTTGATTATTTAATGGTTTTAGGTTGACACCTTCTTCTAACTTCAGGAAATCTGATACAATCGCATCACTTTGATCAAAATTTTTGAGTGTTAACTCTGCCGATGCAAGAAGTGCTTCTTTTTTTGCTTGTGTTGCATAAAGTACACTTACTTCTTCTTTGGCATCTTCATATGTTTTTATTTGTGGTAAGACTATATTTTCTATTTTGACTGTTGCATATTTATCTGCTACGACTTTTGGTTTAAGTATATCTCCCACAGATTTTTCCTTGACTGTATTCCATAGGTCATTTGAGAGTGTAGTATCACCGAAAGGAAGTGTTATTTTTTCACTGCTGTCAAGCTTTCCTTTTTTGAATGCGATATAGGCTTTCTGCGCTGTCTTTTTTGTTTTTTTCAGTTTTAAATCTTTTTCAGCCAAAGCTTTAGCTTCTTCAAAAGTGAGTTGTTTCCCTGTTTCATTGGTATAATTAAAACTGTTTGTGTCGTAATGTGCTTTTATCTCATCTTCTGTGACCACTGTATCGTTGCTTTGAGTCCAAACAACAGAAAGCGTAAGCATTTTGTCTGTTAGGAATGTATCTTTTTCTGCTTCCCAGAATGCTTTCATTTTAGCTTCATCCGGTACAAAATCAAGATCATCTTGTGTCAATACTTTATAGGCTAACTTATCACTTACATTCATACCCGCAGCGATTGCTTCTTTTTCAAAAGGTAAAGCATCTACATTGAGTAATGCAATGGTTTTTTGAATGACTAGTTCTTCTCTCAGTGTATCTTCAAATACATTTGCTTTAAGTCTTTGTGCTCTAAGGTATCCATTATAGATTTCTTTATTGAAGACCCCGTCTTTTTGAAATGACTTGATACTTTGTAATCTATTTACGATCTCTGCATCTGAGACAACAATACCAAGTTCTTTTGAAAAATTGAGGATCTTAGCCTGTGTTTCCAATTGTGCAAATGCTTGTTTTATAAGACCCATTTCTTTGGCTTTCTTATCATCAAGTTTACCTTGTAGTGCTTCATTATATTGGTTATACACATTACTGTAAACCATGTTGAGTTTTGTCTGTGTGATCTCAATGTCACCCACTTTGGCTACATTACCTGCTTTGGAACCAAAGCTGTAACTTCCCCATCCTACAAAACCTGCACCAATAAATGCGATGGTTGCTACCCATATTGTCCATACAAGATACTTATTGTGTTTTTGCATCCAACTAATCATACTTCATCTACCTTCAATCAAAAAATTTGTACAATATTCTATCTAAAATAAGCTTATCGCTAATGAATTGGAGTGTGAAAAAAGCATGTCTCAAAAAAATACTGAAATGATGCAACGGGACCTTGAAGTGATATGGCATCCTTGTACCCAAATGAAGGATCATGAGACCTTGCCACTTGTGCCTGTAAAGTCAGGAAAAGGTGTCTATCTTTATGATTTTGAAGGCAATAAATACATTGATGCAGTCAGTTCCTGGTGGGTGAATCTTTTTGGACATGCCAATGCACATATCAATAACAAAATAAAAGCACAACTTGATACACTTGAACATGTTCTTTTGGCAGGTTTTACCCATGAACCTGCCATAGATCTTGCACATAAACTGGTTGCTATCACACCAGAAGAACTGCGTAAGGTATTTTATGTCGACAACGGATCGAGTGCAGTGGAAGCTGCTTTAAAAATGAGTTATCATTATCATCTCAATCTAGGGAAAAGTAAGGCACTGTTTTTATCTTTGTCTAACTCTTACCATGGTGAAACGATCGGTGCTTTGAGTGTAGGAGATGTTAGTCTTTACAAAGAAACGTATGCGCCCTTGCTTATTGCAAATATGCAAGTTCCTGTTCCTGAAGATCAGACGATCAATGCAGCCAATGATGCATTGGTCAGTTTAGAAGAGACCTTAAAAGAAAAAGGTGAAGAGATCGCTGCATTTATTCTTGAACCGCTTATTCAGGGAGCAGGAGGGATGCATATGTATCATCCTGCTTATCTTGAGGGGGCAAGAAAGTTGACAAAAAAATATGATGTGCATCTTATAGCTGATGAGATCATGACAGGGTTTGGACGTACAGGAAAGATGTTCGCCTGTGATTATGCAGGGATATCTCCTGACTTTATGACACTCTCAAAAGGATTGACAGGAGGATATTTGCCTCTTTCTGTGGTGATGACAAGTGATGATGTCTATACTGCTTTTTATTGTGATTATAATGAGCATAAAGCTTTTTTACATTCACATAGTTATACAGGAAATCCTTTGGCCTGCGCAGCTGCTTTGGCTACATTGGAAATATTTGAACAAAATGATATTTTAGGTGAAAATGAAAAGAAGAGCCACTATATATTGGAAAATTTAGAAAAATTTTCAGACTTACCCAATGTAAAAGAGATCAGGCAGCAGGGAATGGTTACAGCCATTGAACTAGAAGGGTATGAAGCCAGTGAACGTATAGGATTGAAGATCTATGAGTATGCATTGACACAAGGGGTACTTTTAAGACCCCTGGGTTCTATTATCTATTTTATGCCACCCTATATTATTACGTATGAAGAGATAGATAAGATGATAGCAGTAGCTTATGAAGGGATCAGGAAGATCGCAAAATAGAGAGCTATTTTCTAAAAAACCCTTTATTTTGTTGTTTTAGACGTTCAAAATGGGTTTTTGCTCTTTTAATACCAAACTCCATGGCATCTTTGTAAAGATGTTCCGCTCTTTTCTTATCTTTTTTTGTGCCTATACCGTTTTCATAAAATTGCCCCAGATCACAAAGTGCTTCTGGGTAGTCATCCATTGCAAGTGTATTGAGAAGAATAAAAGCTTGAGGAATGTTTTGTGTCAACAAGATACCCTTGTAGAGTTCTCTGGCTAAATTGAGTTGTGCAAAGGGTGATGGAGTAGAAGCACATACAAGCAAGAGTTGTGTTGCCTGCGAGAATTGCTGCTCTCCTTTCAATTTTTTGACATCTCCTAATATCTCTTCTATCTCTTCTTCGAGGTATGTCTCTTGCCTGATTTTTGTCAACAGCCCAGAGAGGGCAGAAAAAGGTTCATAATTGCTGTAGGGGGAAGGGTACTGTTTGTGCATACTTTCGAGTTTTTGTGATATGTAAGGAATACTTTTATAGTGTGTTGGGGCTGTATCTTCCGTTATAATGTCTGAAGGGGAGAGTTCTTGGAGTGGATTCTTTTCTTCTTGTAATATATTTTCTTCAACTATATTTTTTTCTAAGGGCTCATCTTGTAATGGCTCTTCTTGTGTCAACAAGAAAGATTCTTCTTTTGGTACTTCTTCAACTTTAGTATTTTGCATAAGTGTCGGACTTAAAATATCAATGCTATCTGGGATGTCAAAAAAAGTATCTTTTGGAATGTCAGAGGTAGGGGTAAGCGTTTTTGGTGATTGGCTTGGCAATGCAAAAAAGTTATCTTCTTCCGTATAGTTAATCTTTAGATCAATATTATCTGTAAGTACATCATTCGCATCCATATTGAGTAGAGAGTCAAAATCATTTGTCGCTATATGACTGGTTTTGACAGTATCTCTCTCTGTCTGCTTGCTTGGTATAACAGGGGCAACAGAGAGAAAATCATTAATATCTATCTCTTCAATTTCCTGAATTTTTTCTATGGGTTCTCTTTTTTTCTCTTTCTCTAGAGATTTGACAGTAGGGATCTGAAGATCATCACTTATATAATCATTAATATCTATTTCTACTTTTTTCTCATTTCCGTTCGGGGTTACAAAAAGTTGAAATTCATCAACGGTTGATTGTTCTTCTTTTGTGAATGTCTGTTTTCTCTCCTGAGAACTTCTTTGCAGTATATTTTCTGTAGGCGTTTCTATATAAGTAGTGATCAGTCCCTGTGCCTGTGCATAATTTTCAGCCTGAAGCATGGAAATAATGTTTTGGATCTTTTCATCTGTTTTTAGCAAGCCCAATTTTAAGATCTGAAGTTGAATGGTTTCAATGTCAGTGATCGAAATGGCAATTTTAATGATACTTAATCTTTTTTTAGTTTGATTCATAGTTCTATCCTATGTGAGAAATTTACAGGGGAATATTTGACAAAGAGTATAACAAAACTATGCTTTACTACACTGTTTACAGTTATAACTGATTATAATATTGCAGTTGAATACAAAGGGATAGAATATGAAAATTTTACTGATGATCCTGATCATGATGGCAGAACTTTCTGCTATGAATCAAAATAGGCTTCTTGTGGGAAAATGGCAATCGGTCAGTCAAACGAAAAATAAGGGAACCTTAACTATAGAAAAAGAGTATTTGAATTTAAATGCCAACAATACGTTTTCACTTTTATTGCTGGTGAGTGTTCAAAAAGGTGATGCTTTTGTCAAAGATCTTCAAATTAAAGTTACGGGAATATGGAAAGTACATAAGGATACTTTAGTGTATGTCATTAAGACGATCGATGTTCCTTTGGCAAAAGAAGTGTATCGTATCTCTCAGAAATCGTTAGAGCAACTGGCGAATTATTTCAGACATCGTTTTGATACTCAGTCCATACGTATTCTGAAGATTCAGAGTAGGAATGCACAGCAGTTAAATGTCATTAATGAAGAGGGAAAAGTATCACAGTATACCCGTTAGAATTGATGATTGTTGGAGTGATCTAGCTAGTATAGGATAATGTATTTTTAATATTCCTGGGGGAATTATTCCCGAGGAAAATTAAAAATGATAAGTCACACCCATTGAAAGTGCATCTGAATCCACTTTTTCAAAAGTTGACCCCACTAATATATTTGTATCCATATCATTTGCAATATTGACATAATCAATAAAAATGGAAAAATGTACATTCAAGTCATAACTTGCACCTAAGCCCCATTGAAAACCACTTTCATCTACAACTACAGGTATAAGGCCATTATCTTTACCATCAACTGTCATACCACCATACCCTAATAATGCATATACACTAAATTTATCATTCACCGGATATTGAGGTTTTACATAAACTCCCCATGAATCTCGGGTAAGAGAATCTTCACCAGTAAAAGAGCTCATATAACGACCTTCCAGTGCGATATACGGGTTAAACTCATATCCAGCCATAAGTAAAATGTCTCCAGTATCATCTTCTCCAGATTTATCATCGAAAAACCCCAAGGAAACACTAGAATAACGTGTACTTACAAAAGAAAGACCAACTCCTACATAAAATGGATACACTTCTTTTTCTACTACCACTACTGCTTCTACCGGCTCAATATCTCCACCTGCAAACCCCAAATTACTTATTGCTGCCATTGCCACTAATATCGGTATTACTTTTTTCATCACTTTCCTTCGTATAATATATTTATCAACCAAATCGATAAAATAAGGTTGAGTTCAATAAAGACTCATAGTTTTCACAAAAGCTAACAATAAACAAGTTTTTTTCCTTTTTGGACTTTGGTACCAGCACATAAAACGTCTTGTGTTAGCTTTAAAAATCATCTATAGGATGCTAAGGAGGAGTGTAAGAACTTCTACCTTGTATAACACGAAGCTATGAGAACTTTAAAATTAACACTCAAGGGGTTTATTATGTTTTATGTTGGAAT
>Ga0164313_10003277_pt1 | contig 14444 bp, 7 predicted proteins | sample GuaBasSedimGuay4_FD_113735 | JGI IMG/M metagenome (GOLD analysis project Ga0164313, IMG submission 113735) | Subseafloor sediment microbial communities from Guaymas Basin, Gulf of California, Mexico - Guay4, Core 4569-4, 0-3 cm | ecosystem: Environmental > Aquatic > Marine > Hydrothermal vents >... | reverse complement strand
TGGCGCAGGATACTTGGTTGTCTGGACAGTTAGGAAAGCGATCAAAAACCGTCGATCCCCCTTATTAAAATATGTCATGACCGTATCAGCGTTTCTAGGCAGTATAATCCCGGTTATTGGCATTCTTATCAGGGATTTCCGCTATTATGGAACCATCCTTGGTGGGGGACTCTATTCCATAGTCTGGTATCTGGTATTCTCAGTGATCCTTTCTGCCTATGTGTATTACCAGTTAAGAAACTAATATGCTCGTAGAACTCCGAATTAAAAATTTCGCGATCATAAATGCTCTCAACCTGGAATTTGATCCGGGTCTTGTGATTTTAACTGGAGAAACCGGAGCTGGAAAATCCATCATCATGGGTGCTTTGGATATGCTGCTCGGCCAGCGAGTGGATATGTCTACGCTTCGAAAAGGTAGTGAGTTTGCCAGTGTTGAAGCTGTTTTTAGGATCCCAGATAATGTCAGGGATCCGGTTATCAAGCTCCTTGAACAGGAAGAGCTGCTTGATGGAACTGAATTTCTGACCCTGACCCGGGAACTGAGAAAAGATAAAAGGAATATTGCCAGGGTGAATGGACACAGGACAAATGTCACAGTATTAGTTGAGCTGGGTCAATATCTGGTGGATATTCATGGTCAATCCGAACATCTCTCCTTAATGCGAGTTAACCAACACCTGGGATTACTGGATCGGTTCTCAGGAACAACTGAACAGCTGGAAGAGTACCAGAAGGTCTATCAAAAGCTGAAAGAAACCCAAAGTACTCTGGCAGGATTGAGACAATCTGATTTGGAAGCAGATCAGAGAAAAGAGCTGCTGGCCTTTCAAGTAGAGGAAATTAGTCTGACAGCCCCCGTGGAAAGAGAGGAAGAGCCGCTTATCGAACTTCGCAACAGGTTGGTTAATGCCGAAAAGCTTGCCGACCTGGGTCAGAATATTCTTATCCTCCTGGATGATGCACCTTCTCATCAACCCACTGTGATGGATTTGGTTGGCCAGATCGTCAGTTCAATGGAGGTTCTCTCAAAAACTGATCCGGCCCTGGAAACCCAAAATCAACGGGTTGGTGAACTTAGTGACGGTTTATTTGAGCTTGGAAAATCCCTGCGGTCGTATCTGGACACGCTGGAATTTGATGCCAACGAGTTGGAAAAAACCCAGGATCGCCTGGCGCTGCTGCATGATTTGAAGAGGAAATATGGAGAAACCATTCCGGAAATCTTAAATTATATGGAAAACGCACGCCGGCAGTTGGAGGAGATAACTGGCAGGAGCACCCGAATCGGGGAATTGATAGAAATCGAAAACAGCCTGCTCTTGGAATTGGGATTATTGGGCCAGAAGCTGACCCAAAGCCGGAAATCTGGAGCCCAACGGCTGACTTCTGAATTAGAAATACAGCTTGATGACCTGAAGATGGCGGGATCCCGATTTGAAGTCTTCTTCAGGGAGACTGAGTCAGATACAGGTGTGCCGGTTGAGGATGGAAAACGGCTGGAATATCATCCTGACGGATTGGAAAAAGTGGAATTCCTGATCGAGGCCAATCCGGGGGAAGGTTTAAAAGCGCTCGCGAAAACCGCTTCAGGCGGGGAAACCGCCCGGTTAATGCTGGCATTGAAAAATGTGCTTGCCAAAGCTGACCACATTTCCACTTTGGTTTTTGATGAGATCGATCAGGGGATCGGCGGCAGGATCGGCGCAGTGGTTGGTGAGAAGCTTTATCGGCTCACCCCAGAGCACCAGGTCATTTGCATCACACATTTGCCCCAGTTAGCCGGTTTTGGCCAACAGCACTTCCAGGTGTTGAAAGGTTTGGCGGATGGCCGGACATCGATCCAGGTCCAGGAGATCAGTGGGGAAGAAAGGATCAAGGAACTGGCGACCATGATTGGCGGCCCCAGCGAGAAGAACCAAGAATCAGCCCGGGAACTGATGGATTACATTTCCAAAGTGATCCAATAGGAATCAACCCCCTATGGATATCAAATCGCATATTATGCGGTTCAGATCAAATCAAAGAAAAAAGAACCGATCCAATCCCCTGGGAACGATCGGTTTATTATTGGCTGCATTTTTGAGCATTGGCATGGCAGGGGGTGTTATCTATGCTGTGAGCCGTTATTCCGAGATCACCGAAGGTTTACCTACACCAGAGAAGATGGAGGTTCTGCTAAATCCCCAGAATGGATCCCTGTTAATGCCTACCAGGATAACCGACCAGCAGGGAGTAGAGGAATTGTGGAGGTTTGAAAACCCGGCAGTAGACTATCGTCATTATGTAAATATCACTGATGGGAATATGCTTTTTTTCCGTGATGTGCCTGAGGAACTGATTCAGGCCACTTTGGCTGCTATGGATGTTACTTTCCTGGAAAAACCGGAAGGCTTCATTTCTGGCATTCTGAATAATGATCCTGATCCGATCACACAATCGCTTGTTGAGGAGTTATTGCTGTGGGATGAGATCGGCCATCCATATTATGAGATCCGGGTTGGTCTGCTTTCTGACCAGATGATCGCCGACTATGGAAGACAGAAAGTCCTGGAATGGTACCTAAATAGTGTTTATTACGGCCAGGAGATCTACGGTGCTGCGCAGGCTTCCCAGTATTACTTTGGCAAAGAATTGGGGAATTTGGAACTGGCTGAATCCGCCCTGCTGGCAGCAGTTGCCAAATATCCCTCTTTGAATCCATTTGACGCACCTACCGCAGCCAAGGAAAACCAGGAGGATATTCTGGATAAGATGGCAGCGGCAAATTTCATCACTTCCCAGGTTGCGGAACAAACCGGGAAGAAGCAGCTGTTTTATGCCGATCCTGATCAAGGGCTTAATCTACCAAGACCTGTTTATGTAGAGTACATTCTGGAGGAAGCCAGTAAGTCAGTTCCCCGGGACCGCCTGATAAGGGGTGGATACCAGATCTTCTCAACTATTGATCTAGATTTGCAGCAGACCCTGGAATGCACTGCCGAAATCATGATCGGTCGGGCTTATGGCGAGGAAAAACCGGTGACCGATAATTGTGAAGCTTCCCGCTTATTACCTCGCTACACTGGTCAAATAGCTGATAACTTGGATTCTCTGGAGATCGATCTAGTTCTTCTCGACCCCAGTTCCGGTGAGCTTCTCGCAATGGCGGGGATCACGGATTCTGGGAAGAAACCAGGATTATCAGAACCCAGGAATCCGGGTACCTTGATCACTCCATTTTTATATCTGAATCAATTTGCACAGGGATTTGAGCCGGCTTCCCTGGTTTGGGATATTCCTGTAAATGAAGAACTTTCGGTTGGTCTGCTGCATCCCGGATGTGACCAGGATTGTGAATACCTAGGACCAGTGAGTATGCGTAAAGCCCTGGTGAATGATTATTTATCTCCTGCCAACAAGTTCTGGTCCGCTCAGGAGAAAAATATTTATCCAAGCACTTTGACAGTATTTGGTTATTCCCTGAGCGAGGAAGTTTGTCTTGATTGCCTTGTGTTTCCGGACAATCCTTACCTGGATTTGGTTGACCTCGCCCAGGGATATGGTGTTTTTGGCAACCAGGGGTATCTGCGTGGAAAATCAACCGGAAATTCCAACTTGGAGATCCAACCCTCTGCGGTGCGGCGGATCGAAACCTGGTCCGGAGAAATTGTCACCAGTGGTAACTTATTTATTGAAAAGAAGATTATCAGCGAAGAAATGGCTTTCCTTATTAACGACTCACTGAGTGATGGAGAAGCCTGGGCGGATTCCTCTCTCAGGGATGTATTTCGGATTGGCAGGCCTGCAGCTGTGAAGGTTGGAGCTGTAGGCGATGGAAATTCCGCCTGGGTGATCGGTTACACTCCCCAGATTGTCACTGCTTCTTGGGTTGGCTCACCTGAGGGGGCTGGCCCTGGGCCTGATTACCAGCAGATTGCCGCTCATCTTTGGAGGGCGATTACCCAATACATATCCAGAGAACTGCCTGCACAGGACTGGACTATTCCGGCCAATATCATCACTCTGGATGTTTGTTATCCCTCAGGACAGCTGCCTACGGAGAATTGCCCCAGGATCGTCCGGGAGATATTCATTCGGGGTAATGAACCTGTGGGAGCCGATAATTTATTCCAATCTTTCGAGATCAACAGGGAAACCGGATTGCTGGCATCGGTATTCACCCCATCCGGTCAAATAGAGGAACGTGTTTATTTGAGTGTACCTCCTGAAGCAAGATCCTGGGCAGATCAAGCAGGGATCGATACAGCACCAACCCTATTTGATCTCGATATTCCAGAAGAAAGGGATGATGGATTATCGTTCACAACTCCAGGAACCTATTCTTTTGTGAATGGCAGGGTAAGAATAATCGGGTCGATCCCTGAGGATGATTTTGTATCCGCCAGACTGCAGTATGGAAATGGTTTGAATCCTGGCTCATGGATCCAGATTGGCCCTGAAATTTCAACGCCGTCATTTTTTACGCGGCTGGGAACTTGGGATACAACAAACCTGGAGGATGGGATTTATGCACTCCAGTTGGTCTTGATCCAGGAAAGGCAGCAGATTGAAAAAACCTCGTTAATTGTCTCTGTAGATAACACTCCACCGTCGATGGCTTTTACAACAGATTTGGCCGGGGGAGAGATCCCTTTCCAACAGGGTGGTGAGATACTATTTGAAGTCGAGTTTGAAAATAATTCAGAGATCGACCAGGTTGAATTCTACTTGAACGGAGAATTGCTTTCCTCCCGGAAAGTAGCTCCGTATATCCTTCCCTGGTCAATGATCCTGGGAGAATACGAGCTACATATCACCGCTCAAGACCAGGCCGGTAATTCAGTGGAGTATTCAACGATTTTTGAAGTGGTATCCGACGATTAGAATCAGAAGCTTTATTTCTTCTTCTTAAACCCGAACAAACGCAGGGCATTGAGGTCATTACGCCAGTTCTTCTTTACTTTGACCCGCAGTCTCAGGAAAACTTTCCTGCCGCTCATGGATTCAATTTCTTTGCGGGCAGAGGATCCAATTTTCTTGATCATATTTCCTTTTTCTCCGATCAAGATACCTTTCTGAGAATCTCGTTCGACAAATATCGTTGCTTCAATATATGCTGAACCGTCATCCCTTTCCGTGTATTCGTCCATGCGGACGGCAATCACATGCGGAAGCTCTTTTTGCAGCAAACGCATTGCGGCTGCCCTGATCAGATCAGCCGCGATTTCTCGTTCGTAAAGGTCTGTGACCTGATCCTCGGGGTAGAGCAGGGGGCCTTCAGGAAGAATTTCAAGGATCATGCTCTCCAGTTGATCCAGGTTATCGCCAGCTGTGGCGGATATCGGAATGAGCGTAGTGTCCGGTAACAAAACCTGGTATTGTGCGGTCCGGTCCAGAAGTTCTTTAGAGTCGAGTTTGTCGATCTTGTTTAGAACCAGAAAGACCGGTGGTTTCTGTTTTAACTCCCTTAACGCTTCTCCAAATATCTGGTCTTCCTGATTTGGGGGAGCGCTTCCGTCCAGGATCAGCAGTGCCAGATCAGCGTCTTTCAACGCCTGCAGGGCGTCTTGATTCATGAATTCACCTAATTTATGTTTCGGAAAATGCAATCCGGGAGTATCAATGAAGATCAACTGCCCTTCTGGAAGGGTCAAAATGCCCAGCTGCTGCAAGCGGGTGGTTTGGGGTTTGGGTGAAACAGCTGCTATGGTTTGCTGCAAAAGACGATTCAGCAGGGTGGATTTACCCACATTTGGGCGACCCATGACAGCGATGAAACCTGATTTATGGTTATTTTCCATGACCTATATCCTGGTTCTGGCATTCCTTGTAATCCCCTCTGGATGCCTTGACCGATGAGCCTATTTTTTATATAATGTTGTGTCTGAGTTAAAATCGACCCAGAGGGTACTTTTTATTTAAAAATGTATCAGTATTTATATCCACCGTCATATTTCTTTGCCCTGGTTGTGAACCGGGGCATATTAACGCGTATAGTAACCGCTGCAGGGCAGTTTGGTCAAGTAGAAAAAGGAAGAGGGAGAATCTATGGCTCAGGTAGATAAAGCCAAAAGTTACGCTCGCATTAGTTATCGTTATCCTTTACCACCCCTAATTAAGGTTCAGCTGGATTCCTTCAAACGATTGAAGGCGAATGGGATCCAAGATCTCTTTCATGAGATCTCTCCTATTGAATCTTATAACGGGAAAATGAAATTATATTTCCCGAGTGATACACCCGAAGCAAAACAATGGGGTCTAGATTTCAGATTTGAGGATCCAGAATATACTGTCCAGGAATGTGTAGAACGAGATCTGACCTACGCATCAGCTTTATACGTTTCTGTCTTGCTGGCTGGCGCCAAGGTGCCTGAACCCATCAAGCAGGAAATATTTATGGGTGAATTCCCGGAGATGACTGATAAAGGGACCTTTATTATTAATGGTACAGAACGAGTGGTCGTTTCTCAGCTGATCCGCTCCCCGGGTGTTTATTTTGAAGCCGAAGTTGACCGAACCACAGGCAGGCGCCTGGCTGTTTCAAAATTGATCCCTGATCGGGGTGCCTGGATGGAATTTGAAACCCGCAAGACTGGATACCTGACGATCCGTTTCAATCGTCAGCGAACAATTCCAGTGACTATCTTTCTGCGCGCTTTGGCGGCTGTAGATGATGGCCTGAATTACTCACCCATCAAAGAGGGAACGGATGAAGAATTGATCGCCCTGTTTGAGGATATTGATACCAATCCGGACCGCATGTTCATTCCGGCTTGTTTTGCCCAGGAACCTGATTGGGAAATACCTGAAGGCATGACTATCGCTGAGATAGCCCTGATCGACTTCTTCAAACGTATGCGCCCTGGAGACCCGGCGACCGTTGAAAACGCCCGTGATTTCCTGGAAGATCAGCTCTTTAATGATCGGCGCTACAATCTGGAACGGGTTGGTCGTTATAAACTTAACCAAAAATATGATCTGGAAGGTAAGGTGCCTGTATCCCACCTCACTATTACAAAATGGGATATTTACTACCTGATCCGCCGGATGATCGAAATTAATAACAATATGGTTGACCCCGATGATATCGATCACCTGGGCAACCGCCGAATAAAAACTGTAGATGAGCTGATCCAGAACAAACTGCGGGTCGGTATTCGCCGCATGGAACGTGTTATTCGCGAACGTATGTCCATCCGCGGAAAAAAGAAAATGTCCCCGGTCACCCTGGTTAATATTCGCCCTGTGGTGGCTTCATTGCGGGAGTTCTTTGGCTCAAGTCAACTGTCCCAGTTCATGGACCAGACCAACCCGCTATCAGAACTTCGACATAAACGAACTTTATCAGCTCTTGGTCCAGGTGGTCTGCACCGACAGCGAGCTGGTTTTGATGTGCGAGACGTCCATCAGTCTCACTATGGCCGTATCTGCCCTATTGAAACTCCGGAAGGCCCCAATATTGGTTTGATCGGCCGATTCGCAGCTTATTCCCAGGTAAACGATTACGGTTTCATTGAGACTCCTTATCGAAAGGTTCGCCAGGCAGTATCTCTTGGTGATCCGGAGATCGTGAATGCCCAGCTCAGGGAAGATGTTGCTCATCCTAGTACCGGTAAGGTAATTGCTCCGGCTGGAGAACGAGTGACCGACAAACTGGTAACGGCGATGAAGAAAGCCAAAATCAAAGATATTTTAGTTACCCCTTATATCTCGGAAGAGGTTGAATATCTGGCTGCGGATGCAGAAGATCGGTTTACGATTGCCCAATCTAATGCTGAGATCAACGAACACTTTGAGTTTGTCAAGGATCGTGTATCCGCCCGACATGCCTCAGATTTCTTGTTCGTAAAACCAACAGATATTGATTATATTGATGTGGCGCCAAACCAGATTGTCGGGATCAGCGCCGCTCTAATTCCTTTCCTTTCTCATGATGACGCCAACCGTGCCTTAATGGGATCCAACATGCAGGCCCAAGGTGTCCCCCTGTTGACCCCCGAAATCCCCCGGGTATCAACCGGAATGGAAAGACCAGCAGCACTGGACTCCGGACAGGTCCTTTTAGCAGAAGAGGATGGAGAAGTGACCTCTGTAGTGGGTGACAAGATTGTCATCCGGAATAAAAGCAATGAGGTCAAAGAATATAAACTTTGGAAATATGAGCGTTCCAACCAGAGCACCTGCATAGATCAGCGGCCGATCGTAAGAAAGAGCCAGCTGGTGAAAAAAGGTGATGTGATCGCCGATTCTTCTTCAACAGTGAACGGCAACCTGGCCTTGGGTCAGAATGTCACTGTGGCATTCCTGTCTTGGGAAGGAGCCAATTTTGAGGACTCTGTGGTGATCTCTGAACATTTGGCCCAGAATGACATTTATACCTCCATCCATATTGAGGAACATGAGGTAGAATCCCGCGATACCCGTCTTGGACCGGAAGAGATTACCCGTGATATCCCCAATGTCGGAGAAGAAGCCCTCAAAGACCTGGATGAAACCGGAGTGATCCGGATTGGTGCTGAGGTTGGCCCCAATGATATTCTGGTCGGAAAAATCTCACCCAAAGGTGAAAAAGAACTTTCCCCCGAGGAACGTCTGCTGCGGGCAATCTTTGGGGAAAAATCACGTGATGTGAAAGATACCTCTCTGCGTATGCCCCATGGTGAGCGCGGTAAGGTTATTGAAGTGAATATCTTCACCCGGGAAGATAATGCAGATCTTTCTGCCGGAGTGGAAAAAATGGTGCGAGTGTTTGTGGCGCAAAAACGCCGCATTACCGCCGGAGATAAAATTGCTGGACGCCACGGGAACAAAGGTGTTGTTTCCACGGTCGTGTCCGTGGAAGATATGCCCTATCTTGAAGATGGAACCCCGATTGATATGCTTTTGTCACCTACCGGTGTGCCTGGACGTATGAATATCGGCCAGGTGCTAGAAGCCCATCTGGGTTGGGCTGCCAGAAAACTTGGGTTTGTGGCAGTTACCCCTGTATTTGACGGCGCCCGGGAGAGTGAGATCGAAGCTGAACTGGCAAGAGCCTGGATGATGGATCAGGCCTGGATGGATGCAGAAAAGAAAGCCTGGGAATGGCTGGATGGATTTGATTATGACTCCAAAGATATTCAGGATAATAATGAAGCCCGACGGCTTTACCTTGAAAACTGGCTTGGTGAACGGGATTATGACGTTTATAAACTCGTTTCTGATGAGATCTATGCCCGCCGATCTGTCTTGCGAGAATGGCTCCGTGATCATGGTTATGAACCAGAGGAGATCCTGTTCTTTGAAGATAAAGAGATCCCCAGTAACGAACGAGATGCCCAGGATGTAAGAACAGTGGATGCCTGCCTGAAATTGTGGATCAGCACTGTATCTGGTGGTAAATCAAAGAAGCTTGATAATAAAGATACTGGAGCCCTGCGAGAAATGGCTGATAAGCTGGTTGCAAAAACGGGAGTTCCTCTTCCATTATTCGGTAAACAATTGGTCTATGATGGCAAAACAGGAAATCCCTATCACAACCCGGTTACTGTGGGTGTGATGAACATCCTTAAACTGCACCACCTGGTTGAGGACAAAGTCCACGCCCGATCCACAGGTCCTTACAGTTTGGTTTCCCAGCAGCCGCTGGGTGGTAAGGCCCAATTTGGCGGTCAGCGATTTGGTGAGATGGAGGTCTGGGCTCTGGAAGCTTACGGCGCCGCTCACACACTGCAGGAAATGCTAACTGTGAAATCCGATGATGTAGTGGGTAGGGTGCAGGCCTATGAAGCGATCGTGAAAGGTGAACCAATTGAGGATATTGGCATCCCGGCTTCTTTCCGGGTGCTGGTGAAAGAAATGCAGAGCCTTGGTCTGGCTATTGAAGCAGTCACCGAAGAAGGCGAAATAATTAGTTTTGGTAAGGAAGACAGCAGGGCGCAAATACCGCGCATGAGTACAGGATTGCTGGGATTGGGAAACCGCTAAAACCGTTTCCCCTCTCTCGGAATCGCCAGGATATTTGAGATGGACTGGCTTGACGCTTCACTAACGGCGTGCTAGAATTCTAAGTCGTTGCCTCAACATACATGAGGCAGAAACGATTGATTGAATAAGGGTTTTTGAGCGATCCAAGGCCATCTAGCAAAATCGATGGCCTTGATATTTGAAAAGTGATCAGGATTAGGTACGGAGGCAAATGTGCCAACTATTAATCAATTAGTCCGCAAAGGACGCACAGATAAGAAAACCAAGATGAAAGCCCCTGCGCTGCGTTATACATTTAACTCTATGAAGCAGCGTAGAATTTGGCAGGACAAAGGGGCTCCCCAGAAACGTGGGGTATGCACCATTGTTAGAACCATGACACCTAAAAAACCGAACTCGGCTCTTCGCAAAATTGCCCGTGTACGGTTGACCAATGGTATCGAGGTTACTGCCTATATTCCTGGTGAGGGCCATGGTCTTCAGGAGCACTCTGTTGTTCTAGTCCGCGGTGGACGTGTGAAAGATTTGCCTGGTGTTCGCTACCACATTGTTCGCGGTGTGCTGGACTCCAGCGGCGTGGACGACCGCAAACAGAGTCGATCCAAATATGGAACCAAGGCCCCCTAAGCTTTTTGTGTCCTTATTAAGAGCTTTTATAACTTGACGGAGAAAACAGATGAGACGGAGAAATGCTGACAGGAGAAAGATTGACCCGGATGTACGTTACAACAATGTAAAAGTACAGACCTTCATCAATCATGTCCTGAAAAAAGGAAAAAAGAACGTTGCAGCAAGCCTGGTTTATGGCGCATTTGACATCATGGCTGAAAAAACCGGAAAAGACCCGGTTGAATTATTTGAACAGGCCATCCAGAATGCATCCCCGCGGATGGAAGTCCGCCCCCGCCGGATCGGCGGTGCGACATACCAGATCCCAATGGAAGTTCCGACCCACCGCCAGTTCACACTGGCCACCCGCTGGCTTCTGGAAGCAGCCCGGGCACGGAAAGGACAACCATTTGACCAGTGCCTGGCTGATGAGTTTCTGAGCGCAGTTAATAATGAAGGCCTAGCAATCCGCAAGCGGGAAGAAGCCCACAGAATGGCAAAAGCCAACCGGGCGTTCTCTCATTTTCGAGTATAGGTTTTGTAGATAGATTTAGGGAAGTATGGCAAGAAAATACGCTTTAGAGCAGTTCCGAAATATAGGTATCATTGCCCACATCGACGCGGGGAAGACTACCACGACCGAGCGGATTCTCTTTTACACCGGGAAAACGCATAAGATTGGTTCTGTCGATGATGGGACAACGGTTACCGACTGGATGGACCAGGAGCGAGAACGAGGTATCACCATCGTTTCTGCTGCTGTATCTGCTGTTTGGAAGCGTCATTTGATAAACGTTATCGATACTCCTGGTCATATCGACTTTACAGCAGAAGTTCAGCGATCCCTTCGTGTACTTGACGGAGGGGTTGTTGTTTTTGACGCGGTACAGGGAGTAGAACCTCAGAGCGAAACCGTTTGGAGACAAGCGGACCTCTATAAAGTACCCCGCATTTGTTTTGTCAACAAGATGGACCGCGTTGGTGCTGCCTTTGAGCGCACGGTAGAAATGATCCATGAGCGCCTGGGAGCCAACGTAATTGCGATTCAGGTTGCCATTGGGGAAGAAGACCAATTCAAAGGTGTGGTAGACCTAATAACCCGGAAGGCGTTTATCTGGGAAGATCATGAAGGCACCGCTCCTGTAGAAATAGAAATACCGGAAGATCTGAAAGAACAGGTGGAAAGCGCCCGCACTGCGATGGTGGAGGTTATTGCCGAAACCGATGAAGTTCTTACCAATAAATTCCTTGAAGAACAAGAGATCAGCGAAGAAGAGTTGAAATCAGCTCTTCGGGCTGCTGTGATCTCAAACGAATTGACGCCAGTATTATGCGGCAGTTCATTGATCAGCACCGGTGTACAGCCTTTATTGGATGCTGTTATTGATTACCTGCCTTCACCGTTGGATATTCCACCAGTTGAAGGCAGCGATCCAAAAACCGGAGAGATCCTCACCCGCAAACCGGATGATAGTGAACCGCTCAGTGGACTGGTATTTAAGATTGTCACCGATCCATATGTTGGACGACTGGCTTATATCCGGATCTACTCCGGCGAGATAGAACAGGGTACAACGGTATCCAATTCCAGCAAAGGCAAACGTGAACGCATCGGAAGATTGATCCGCATGTACGCCGACCGCAGAGAGGACATCACCAAAGCCGGGGCAGGAGATATCGCCGCCGTGCTTGGATTAAAGAACAGCTTTACTGGCGATACATTGTGCGAGATCGGATCCCCGATCATCCTGGAAAATATTTCTTTCCCAGATCCGGTGATCATGGTTGCTATTGAGCCAAAAACCACAGCGGACCAGGACAAATTGGCCACCGCGCTTCAGAAATTATCTGAAGAGGACCCCACATTCCAGGTCCGGGTGGATGGAGATACTGGCCAAACTTTGATCTCAGGCATGGGCGAACTGCACCTGGAGGTGCTGGTTGACCGCATGCTGCGTGAATTCAAAGTACAGGCTCGGGTCGGACGACCGCGGGTAGCGTATAAAGAATCCATTACCAGACCGGTTGATAAAGTTGATTACCGCCATGTAAAACAGTCAGGTGGTCACGGCCAGTTCGGTCATGTAGTATTGAATTTAGAGCCAGCTAAAGCTGGCAGTGGGATCGTATTTGAGGAAGTGATCCGGGGCGGCTCAATTCCCCGTGAATATATTCCGGCGGTCCAGAAAGGTGTGATGGCTGCCGCAGAATCAGGTGTTATTGCCGGTTACCCGGTAACTGATATAAAAGTTACTTTGGTAGACGGCTCATTCCACGACGTGGATTCCAGCGATCTGGCATTCAAAATGGCTGGGTCGATGGCCTTCCGGCAGGGAGTCCAAAAAGGAAGACCGGTTCTGCAGGAACCGATCATGAAAGTAGAAGTAATCATTCCGGAAGATTTTCTGGGTGATATAATTGGTCAAATAAATTCCCGCCGGGGAGATGTGCAGGGCATGGATGCCCACCCCGGAGGTACCCAGGGAATTCGCGCCATGGTTCCGCTAGCTGAAATGTTCGGCTATACTACAGAACTGCGATCTGCAACCAAAGGGCGGGGCGCTTTTACAATGGAGTTTGACCATTATTCAAAAGTATCCGAGGAATTATCGAAGAAGATTGTTGGTGGAGAATAGAATCCTTACTGAAATTAGCCTAGACAAGATAGTTATTATTTAGGTCAGGAGAAGAATTATGGCGAAAGAACATTATGAACGAACGAAACCGCATGTGAATGTGGGCACCATGGGCCACATTGACCACGGGAAGACAACCTTAACAGCGGCTATCACCAAAGTAGCGGCATTGCAGGGTTATGGCGACTTCATGGCGTTTGATCAGATCGATAAAGCGCCGGAAGAGAAAGAGCGCGGGATCACGATCAGTATTTCCCATGTGGAATACGAGACCGAGGCCCGGCACTATGCCCATGTGGATATGCCCGGACACCGTGACTACATCAAAAACATGATCACCGGAGCAGCGCAGATAGACGGCGCGATCCTGGTGGTGGCAGCCTCCGACGGCCCGATGCCGCAGACACGCGAGCACCTGCTGTTGGCCCGCCAGGTGGAAGTGCCCAGCGTAGTGGTGTACCTGAACAAGGTAGACCAGATGGACGACCCCGAGCTGTTAGAATTGGTGGAAATGGAACTGAGAGAGCTGTTGAATGAGTACGGCTTCCCCGGCGACGAGACCCCGATCGTGAAAGGCAGCGCCCTGGCAGCGTTAGAGAGCACCAGTGAAGACGTGGATGCCCCCGAATATGAGAGCATTCGAGAACTGCTGCGAGTGGTTGACGAATACATTCCGCAGCCGGAACGAGAAGTCGACAAACCGTTCTTCATGGCGGTGGAAGACGTGTTCACCATCAAAGGTCGCGGTACTGTCGTGACCGGCAGGATCGATCGCGGAAAGATCCACACAGGTGACCCGGTAGAGATCATTGGTCTGCAGGATGAGGTCATGGATACCGTGGTGACTGGCGTAGAGATGTTCCACAAGATCCTGGATGATGGACAGGCAGGAGACAACGTAGGTCTGCTGCTGAGAGGAATGGATCGAGAAGAAGTGGAACGCGGAATGGTAATAGCCAAACCGAAGAGCATCAAACCGATCACAAAATTCAAATCTGAGGTCGTGGTATTGAAACCGGAAGAAGGTGGACGGCACAAACCGTTCTTCACCGGGTACCGGCCGCAGTTCTACATTAAGACCATCGACGTGACAGGGACGGTCACCCTGCCAGAAGGTATTGAGATGGTAATGCCTGGCGACAACGTGAATATGGACGTGGAATTGATCGTTCCCATCGCGCTGGAGCAGGGTGGAAAGTTCGCTATTCGAGAAGGTGGTCTGACGGTTGCGTCCGGCGTGGTCACCGAGAT
>Ga0164313_10003276_pt1 | contig 14450 bp, 21 predicted proteins | sample GuaBasSedimGuay4_FD_113735 | JGI IMG/M metagenome (GOLD analysis project Ga0164313, IMG submission 113735) | Subseafloor sediment microbial communities from Guaymas Basin, Gulf of California, Mexico - Guay4, Core 4569-4, 0-3 cm | ecosystem: Environmental > Aquatic > Marine > Hydrothermal vents... | reverse complement strand
TATCACCAAGTATTTTGAAGTCTCCTGCAGCAAATAGCCCACGGTCACCGGTAGTACCGGTGCTCCTTCTATGTCCTCTACTAATGTCCATGAGTGTTGACCGTACGCATCTCTCCACGTGACTTTCACCAAGTCTTTATCGGACAGGTTCCTCTTGCTCATATATCTTACCCCTAAACTCAACAGTGTAGTCGATAAAGGGGTGATTGTTGTAGTGGAACTGGTGGTCCCCGTCGTCCTTGTACAGCACTGAGGCGATGCCCTGTTGCCAATCCTCTACGACTGTTAGGGGGCGACCATACAAATCAAGCCCACCCTTGGTAGAAGGTACAGCACCGTCACACTTGGCCAAACACCCAGGGGATGCGGCACGAATGGTGGATGACCCACCCCACTTGTCGAGAGTCCTGTGGTTGTCTTCTATACGGTGAATATGGCCGTACACTACTGACACTCTTTCAGTGTCTAGATACTTGTGAGACGTAGAACCACGTGACTTCACGAACTTACCGTGGATGATCTTTAGACGTTCGTTGATCCAGTACTCGTTGGCCGGATAGCCAGGCAGGTACTCGACATCGCTTTCGTCCAGATGGCACAGGTGTGGCACGCTGAGCACAGGGTACTTAGACTCTGTGGCAGGCAGTGCTGGGTGCTTACCTTGCTTCAAACCAAAGGCTGCTCCAGCGTTGTCCATGATGTAGTTGGGGAGGCGTTCCTCATGGTTACCAGCTAACCACTTGATTGTGGCGTTGGGGGCGGCTTGTCTGATACGCCACATCAGTTCGGTGGTGTAGTTGAGAGCGGCCTGGGTGGTAGCCGAATAGGCCTGGCTGACACGGTAACGGCCGAACTCAGGAAGATCCAAATTGTCCCCAACGAGGACGATGAGGGATGGATTGTCCTTCTTGATGATTTGCAGTGCCAGATCGATGGCACGCTCATCGTGAGTGCTCACCAGTTCACCGTCAGGACCGTGGTAATAACCTACCTGCATATCCGGCAGGATTAGGCCATGCTTCCACGTGTCTGTGTTTGGCTTGATCTTAGGAATGGAAACCTTGACGGCAGGACCGGGTTGGATTACGGGCCACTCAGGGCCGTCTTCCCAAGCAGGGTGCAGGACAACAGACGCCATGTCTTTGACCTGTAGTTCTTCAACTGCATTGCCTTCTTCATCAATGCTGGCTACTTTAGCCAGACCTTGATAGAGTCTCACATCCTTGACCCTGTGGAGTCTTCCGACTTCTGAGGGCGAGATTCCGCTTCTATCAAGAAGATCACGAACAGCCCCTTCCCCAACTGCGAAGTCAATATCATTCACTAGAGCCACAATGCGTACCGCACTTTCCTGCTAGGTGGTTGGAAATCACGGTCTTACCTATGTCGTAACCGTTGCTTCGTAGAAGCTGACTGAGCCAGGAGCGAGTGAAGATGCGCTTGTTCTGCTTCTTCTCATCGTCCACGATTACCATGTGTACAACGTAGTTAACAGCCTCACGCTCTTCGCTGTCTAGGGACACTAATAGGTCCCCAAACTTGCAATGCTTGCTCTTCTCTGCCAACTGTTTACGACTTTGTACATCAAGTAATAGACTCACCCTCACTCCTTACGGTGCCGTGATGGTGACTAAGTGTACACTAAGCGGCGGCGGTCATGTCAAGGCTTTGGTGCCTGCCTGGCACGTCTACCTGCAGCAGTGTTGTCCACATAGTTTGTAGGAATGTAGATGGGCTTCCCATCATGTGGGTTACTCTTGCTGGGTGGGGAGGACTCAATGTCAGCAGCCGCTGCGATACGGTGATGGCCCTCTGACTGCACTCTTCTAACGTTCTTGCCGTTAGGTGAATCTTCCAAGACGATGGTGGGGGGATCGTCAGGATTGTGTACGTATCCCCTCTTACGCATAGACCGTGTAACACCGGCACCATGGTGTGTTCCAGGTGTCCTGGCCTGTGCTGCAGACTGCTCCATCTTGGCGTCTAGAGGCCCATCAGTAGAGTGAGTCAGTGAAGCCTTCCACTCAGTGCCTGTCATGAACAGTTTGAACTGATCTGGGCTGACCTTAGGCATTACCTCTACGGCCTTCTGGATCGAAGTCCTTGTTGACAACATCCTTGTTGCCCTTCACGTCCCAGGCAGCTTCCTGGTTCCTAGCTAGAGACATGTCCATAGCTGAGGTGCGTGCATCAGCATCAGCGACACGGTTACCGTGCTTGCGTGCTACAGATTTCTTGGGCTTGATGTTCTGAGACACATCCAATGATGTTTCTGCACCACTATCCCAACCACCGGCATACATGTTAGGTCCCTCAAGCTGATCTGCATGGGTGCGGACGAACTCATCGATGTGTGCGGGGGCTACGTTTTCAGACCGAATCTGCTGCTCATAGCCTGGGATAGATACCATATACCCCGCCGTAGGGGCGGTTCGGTGCTTTCTGTTCACGTTTCGTGAAAAGCCACCCTGTGTCTTAAGCTCATTGAACGTTTTGTTAATCTGCCTTGCTGATACCTTCATGATTCGAACAGCCTTTCCTGACGGCCTCTGTTGCCAGTCCTACTCTTGTTGAGTGAGCCTGCCGGTAGATTCAGCCTACCAGTCTCACTGGCCCATGCTGGTAACCCTACCAGCTTCTCCCCTTGATCTGGAAACCCTTTGTTACCATAGTTCAAATAAGAGTTCTGCCCTCGTGTCTCTGAGGTGAGAGCTTCGTGTGCTTCTGGGGGGAACATCTGCTTATGAGATTCGAACCCCGCCTCTTCACCATTACGTGAGAAAGAGCTACCAGTACCAATGTGGCCAAACACGTCGTGGACAGCACGGAACTTGTCGTTCTCTTCGTCAGAGAAGTAGGCGTGAGATTGGCCTGGATTCTCACCCGTACTCATGACCTGCATGCGCTTGTTTTCGTTGAAGTCTGTCTCCATGTTCTGGCGGGCGGTAGTGTCCGTGCCTCCAGCCCAACCAAGCCCGTACGGATCATCCTTCTTGGATTCTACGGTGACTCCCATACCGCCCTCTGCTTCTGGGCGGGTAATGTAATCAAACTGCTTGTGGACTCCCTGTCGCAGAGCCTCGTACGAACCACGTATGGTAGGTGTCTCGGGTTCCCCCTGTGCCTTCTCATATGCCTTGTACTGAGCGAAACCACGTTGAGGGTCTACCTGCTTATCAGTGGCAGGAGGTGTGTACTGGCCGAGTCCCTCGCCCTCCATGTACCTGCTGGCAGCTTTGTGCACACCATCCTGTACTGGGAACTGGCTGGCATTCAACTTGTCTGGATCGAATAGCTGGCCTTGTCCCTCCATCAGAACTCTATACCCATATCTGATGCTCTATTCATGATTCTACCTGAGCGTGACATGGAACGACTAGATGGTGGGGGAGCCTGGTGTACAAGATCAGGTCTAGCAACAGGTCTTTCATTGGTACCAGCGAACATCTCGTTACCTCTACCAAGGCCCTTCTCTGCACGCTTGGCTTCCCACTGGCTGGCCTGGGTGTTGGGTGGTAACTCTCGCTGTTTCAGTGCTGTACGGCGACCCGTCATAGCTACAGCCTCATGTACTCCACGCCTATCAGATAGGTGCTTGTCTGAGTCAACACCGGCAATATCAGCATCGTGACGGTCAACCGTGTACGACTTAGCAGCTACTCTCTGTACTGCTGGTTCTAGGTGGGACAAGTTCAAGGAAGCGTCGAAGTTGACAGCCTTGAGTGATTTCTCACCCTGAATGGGGAAGGGACCCACACCCTTGTCACGGGTTTCGTGGTGCTTCACGCCAGCCTTTACTGCCATGTTCTCAAGAGCGAACCCAGCATTATTCCTACTCACGTCAGCAATCTCAGAGGAAGAAACATCTGGGTTTGCTTTGCGTGCAGCATTACCTGCAGAGATAACACCCTCTGCTGATTCTAGGTTGGGATGGTGACCGGCTCCTGCTGTGGAGCGAGCATCACCCATACTCTTCCACTCCATCTGTGGAGACGTGAAAGCAACCGCACGGGCCATGTGGCTGGATGTGGTGCCCTGTCTAGCTGCTGAGGCGTGCACTACTCTAGTAGCATCTCCCTCTGATTTGATGCTGTGCTGTCCACTCGCATCTACTCCCTGATACCAAGTCTGTCTGCTGCTCTTGTCTGACAGGGCAGCACGGTCAGCCATAATCTCCGCTGTCGGAGCACCTGTGCCTCTGTCAGCACCAGTGTGTTGGCGGGCGTCAACAAGACTGTTGAGTGCTCTACCCTTTTGTTTCTTATCGAGAGTAGGCATGAAGCCAGGCTGCCCCACAAGACCAGACTTTGCTTTGCCTCCCTTTACGGATATCTCACCAGTGGGAGCGCCTGCTCTGCGGGCGACTGTGGTGTCTGGAGTGGTGTCACGTGGTTGCACTACTTCTGGGTCGAACAACTGGCCTTGGTTCTTGTTGAACCCGGCGTTGCTTCCAACCTGCTTTGGGTGCGAGGGAAGAAGGTCATGGCGACGAAGAGTGTCTTCGTGGGCTGGCTCACGTACATGGTCCTGTGGTGAGGGGCGACCTGTCTTACGCCCACTCAAGCGCCCGGTCTGTGCTGGTAGAGAATCACGAAGTTGACTAGTGTCGTCCGTGTAGAAACCAGGTTTCGTGGGAGCGCTGCTGAATTGTGTACCGAGCGTGCTCATATATCTCTTTCGGGTTCACGTGAAAAGGACGGAGGACTACATTGTCCCCCGCCCTACTCACTCTAAGTACCTTGTCGGGTTTAGACTCTCAGCCGTCTACACGAACCGCATTGGGGCGGTTCTGATGTAGACCAGAGTTATAGGCATACTCGAAGGTTGGCTGTCCGTCGCCGGACACGCTTCCCTGTACGAAGTCGCCTAGAACCTCAGGAGCCTCAATCCACGAAGCGGAGCCGACGTGGGCACGCTCACGGAGAGTTTCCTCTGGCCACTTATGGAACATCTCACCGGAAGGATGAGAGCTACCTGGGTCTGATGGCTGAGTGTCAGCATACGCACCCCTTGCAAAGTCATTCGGAACGTCCGTGTCAGACTCGACGCCTTCTTGGAAGCGCTGGGGACCACGGTTACCCGTAATCTCCGGTCCATACTTGGTTTCGAATACGTTCTGCTGTTGCTCAGGGTACGGATTCTGCGGTGCGTAAGTTGTCATTCAAATTCCTCCAAAGAATTACTGAATGATACGAGTGTATCAAGTCTAAGCACCCGAAAGGTACCGAAAGGGGTACATTTAGAAGAAAGGGTTCTCAGAAACAGAAACGGTAGGCATTGCATCTTGCACACTCATCTGGCAAGCTATTGCCAGAGAATCTGGGTAGTCATCAAAGGCTCCACGCTCTTCTGGGGCAGCGGCGAGCATGTAAGGTCCCTTGTCTAGTCGTTCAAGATCAGACATCTGTTGATTGAACTTCTTCCATCTCTTAGTGCGTTTGGCCTTGCTGTGGCCAGGAACGTACAGTTGTTCACGTTGGATCAACTGGGTGAGGTGTGTCCATCTCTCGTTCTGTGCTTTAACGTCTGACGACACTGCTAGAACCTCTGTGTGTGGCATGAGAATCTGTAGTCGCTCAGCTATAGGTCCACCTACACCTTGGGCGTCTACTCCTACTCTGAGAACATCGTAGTTACGAAGGAAATCTATGATCTGGAAGTACTGGTTCTCCCACTCGACATCGTTGATTTCGTACCAATCAAGTATACGGTGCTCGTGAAAGCCAAATGGATCTGGGTGGTCCCAGTCAACCCAGACAGGTGTAACTACAGTGCTGTCATTAGAACGGGCTACGTCAATACCAACGACTATCGGTGTCTTCCACCACTCTCCTACTATCGGCATGCTCTTGTCGTACATGTGATCAAGGCGTTCTTCTGATACGAACATACCCTTCTCAAGCATCCAGTGATTGTCGTACGACATACGGAACTCGTCGGAGTCCTCACCTATGCGAAGCTTCTCTTTAGCGATGTATCGAGCGTAGTTATTGTTGTACTTGGCTGCTATTTTCCAGTCATACTCATGATGATGAGTCTTGGTGGATCTACCCTGTAGCTCACGCCTCTTGTTGTACTGAATGGCGTTGTAGAAGTAGCTCTTGAACCTCTGTGCTGTACCGCCGAACACGATGGTACCGTTGTTCCAGGCAAGCATGGGTTTGATCGACTTGGTGATCATTCCCTCGTCGGCTTCCTGAGCCTCGTCAATGAATGCGAAGTGGTATGTCTTGGACTCGATCTTAGCCTTAGGGTTACATGTCTGCATACGGCAAAGGGAGCCACTGTTCTTTAGACTGATGACCTTGCCTTTACCCCTACCCCCACCACCGCTTGTTTTGTCGTCAATCTCTGGGTCTAGAAGGAAGGTGGTGGCGTGCTCACTAGTGAGTTTGGTTACGACACGTCCGAACACCGTGTCTGCCTGCTCTTCGGTGGGGGCGAACACCCCTACCTGAAAGCCGTTCTTGAACTTGTCCAACCACACCGGATACACCGGTGCCAGCTTGGGTAGGAACACCATCAGTCCAGCGATGACGTTGGACACCACTTCTGACTTGCCTGACTGTCGGGTAGCTATCAGAGTCTTCTCTTCACCGTCACCCAGGACGATGGACTCAATAATGCTGTAGGCAATTGGTGTTTGGTAGGGGAAGAACTCCATATCGCAGAATACTTCTACGGCCAGGATCAACTTCTTTACCAGGTCGTCAATGAATACGGCACTGGTTTCGTCAATCTCATCGGTGAGTTCTTCCAACTCATCGAATTCTTGCTGCTCAATGGTTTCTTCTACAAGTGTGTCACTCATTACTATCAGAAGCGTATCATAGGTCTAGCTTACGACTCTCAACCTCAGTCCACAGAGCCACCAGTGCGTCCACTGCCATGGTTACTTCCTCAGAAGGTGCTCCGTGGTATGTCCACGCATCTAGAGCTATGTTGAGTGACATAGTAGTTTCTGACAGGTAGGACTTAATAGTGGAGGAATCCATACTTAGGACTCTCTTGCGTGCCCTCTCGTCTATGACTCTAGATACACGCATCACCATTGTCTTAGGTCCTTTGGTGCAACGTCTAGCTCTCTGCCGTCTAGTTGGTCTAGCAAGCTGTCAACCTTTCCTGTCAAGATTCCGAATTGAACTGTATAGCTACCCACACGTATCTCTATCCCAGAACCTCTCCAATAAGGTGGAGAGGTGTGGCGCATGAAAGCCTTGCGAACAAAGGGTTGACCACTAACACCTGTATTACGTGTGATCCAGTACACACGTAGGTGTTCTACGTACTGAATACGGTTTAGGGTGTCCCTGAACAGGAGGTAGGCACCTAGAAACAGCACCAGCCCTGCAATAAGCAAGATTATGAACATCTAGTCTCCGAATAGATTGATTTCTTCTTCTGGGGTGGCCCTGCGATAGGCCGTGTAGTTCAGGGTGGAGTTTACGTACCTACCCTTTGAGTCAGAACTGTCGAATGCCTGAAACACAGACACAGGTACTCCATCGTAAATCCAAGGAGTGTTGTACTTGTGGAAGCGCACACGTAGCTGCCCTGCAGCGTAATCATACTGGTAGGCGCTTATACGGGAAGAGTCTGGGTACTGCCACGCTGTAGTTGTGGGTACTTCCTCAGGCTCTGCTTCTGGGTCGGGACCGAACAGTGGGTGGCCAGCCAAGGTATCAGACTTGGAGCCACCAATGTTCTCTCGTACTCTGTTCCTGCCGAAGCTTCCTAATCCACGTTGTTTGGGTGCCATGTGCTCACTCTATCAGACGTGTGGGCCTATCGGCAAGATGTCTATGCCTTGTTGGGCACTATGTATACACCAATGGCACCTAGGACAGCCAAGCCAACAGTAACACCGTCATTAACGTCAAGCACCCCATCAGCAATAGCGATAGCCAAAGCGGTGGCACCTGCAGCGATTCCTTTTGCATATTTAGCTGCTACCTTCATTGTTGTTCCTCTTTCGTAGATAAAGAATCATACAGCCTCTGGCGTGTGTCGGCGTGCTCTTCACGCTCTTTAGCCAAGTCATCTCTTATCATAGAAAGTGTTTCTGTATCACGTTCGTCTTGTTTGGCGTCTCTCTGATCTTGCCTGTTAAGCATGAACTTGAATACAACAACGACAACGGCGAACACGCCTAGCTGCGTAAGGATACTGGATGTTCCTATATTTCCTGGGTCTTGGCCAAGCAAAGATTTCAAGCCTTCTAATGTAAACACAGCACTAACAAAGGTTAGCAATCCTGTAATAGGATGAGGAATCATGTGGTCACCACCAACCTGGTAGCTTCTCTGGCAACCTCTCGTGTCTGGAGCGGGGAGACTGTACTCTAGCTTTGTAGTAAGACACAGCCAGCACCGCCACCATGCTTTCTACTAGTATCGCAGAAGGATAACCCTTGGACCACCAAGCTAAGCCATGAGTAATAGAAATAGCCACTATCAAGGCTGTCAACACACGAAGATGTCTAACATCAGTCCTGAAATGTGTGAGAACAGCGAAAAAGGCTGTGACTGTGTAGATGATGAGCCACGTCTCATACGTGAATATAGGAACTACTGTAGCGTAGTACCCTGTGCCGAACAGTAGTCCGGCCAGTAAGAAGAACCAGTTTCTGCTCACGCAACTAGATCCAGGGCTGTGGGCGCTCCGTCACTGTCCATAGGTGTGATGTTGTCGTACGTAGTCACTGTGATAGTCCCCTTGGCCGTCACTGTCTCTGTCAACGGGGTTGAGGTGAGAAGGGCAGATTTGCTAACGATAGCAACCATGTCCCACAAGTACTCGCCGTCTACCATCCACTCGGTGTTAGCTGCGGTCATGCACAAAGAAACACCACCCTCAGACGTGATGGTGGTTGGGATAACGTAGTCTAATGCACCGATACGGACTGAGGCCGCTGCCTCAACGGGTACACGCCTACGCCTGGTTCTCTTGTCCTTGATTATGATGAGACGTTCCCAATCGTCGCCACGCTTCAAGGTGTAGTTAACATCACGCATAGAGTGGAGTCTAACAGAAATACACAATCAGTCTGCCCGTATGTCAGCCTGGAGACTTTGGTAAGTCTCAGTTAGACGTATGGCGTCAACTAAATCCATATTGTTCCTAGCAACTAACGAATCAGCTATTGCTGCTGGGTCCCTCCAGGGACTGACAACTATGAGGTCGATGTCTGGGAACTGGCGGAATGCTTCTCTCCAGATGGGCCACAACAGAACAAGCCTAGGGTCTTTGATGCCCCACTGTCCTAGACCACGGTTCTTGATGTAATCAACAGCACGTGGTACGTGGGCATACCTATCGTCCTCCACGTCAAGCCAGTGGGGAGGTTTATTCCACTCACATTCGAAATCGTGCAGGATTTTGTCATTCAAGGTGACCAGATGTTTATCCTCCCAGTGACCCCACTTGTTGGAAGGTGCTGGGGGCAGCAGGGTACTCTCGTTGTTAGCCATGGGAAAACCTGCCATATGAAGGCCCTTTGCTACTGCCGAGGTAGCGGACCTATGCATTCCAATTACTGCCATCACTTTAGCCATAACCTTCTTCAAACTCCTTCTGTGTGTGATCTGCGAACTTCACCCAGTCAACACTTAGTTGCGTACGTTTGCCAAGACTAACCGGTTGCAAATCATTTGTCCAGCAAACGTAGGGGAACGAAAGCTGGTCCTGAAAGCCCCATCTGCAAATCTCTCGTAGCCACACGTCACCAACACGTGCGTTGTGATCACTGGTGGTGCGTCCTATCAAGCCTGTGCCCCACAGTTGGTCGTTTGGGTAACCAAGTGAGAGGTAGTGGTCTACTTGGCCCTCTAGGTCCAGGGGGTCGTACTTCTTGTTCAGTCGGGACACCTCAACCTCTGGTCGCAGTTTGATTCTGACCGGGTGCGTGAACATAGTCCACTCTGCCTTGTTCTTCGTTACCTCGTTAACAAGCTGGTCAGTGAATGTACACCCGGCGTCTACCCAGATGGTGTAGTCGGCGTCCGTGTACAGATCAGGGCGAAGCTTGGGCACCTTGGCAGCCACGTTGGCATGTAGATGAGGCTTCGGCTCTACGATACTAGTCCAGCCATCCCACTGCTGCTCACCGTCATTGATCATGAGATAGTCAACCTCGTATGGGCAGTTTTGCTCTGTTGGTGGTGTGGGTACGTCATACGAACCGAAACATGCTGAGACTATCGATACCTTACGAATGTGGGTCATAGCTCTTGTACCAGTTGACTGTCTCTACGAAATCATCCATACGGAATTCAGGTTTCCAACCTAGAGTGTCCCAACCTTCACCTAGAGCTACGATGTTGGTGGGGCGCTCTCCACGCCGCATGGGAAGGTATTCAATCTCTATGGGTCTACCTACCACAGCGCCTACCATGTCAAGTACTTCATTCACGGTGAAAGGCACACCTGTACCACCGTCGAAGGTCTGGTTTTCACCGAAGGCTGTGGCGTCTACCAACATTCTGGCAAGGTCAGTGGTGTGGATCAGATCAACAGTCTGAGTACCGTCACCCCACACAGGAAGCGGGAGTCCGTACCAGGCGTTGTAGGCGAAGGTGGGTATAATCTTCTGTGGGTGCCCTGCTCCGTGTGCCTGGTTGGGGCCGAATGCGTTGAACGCACGTACGTGGCTCACCGGCACGTTGTGAGTATGGTTGTAGGCAGTAGCCAGCGCTGTGGAGCCGATCTTGGTAGCCGTGTAGATTGAAGGGAAAACCTGTGGCATGGTGATCCCTGTGTACCCGGCACCCTTATTGCGGCAGAACTCCAGAGCCTGGAGTGACCCTTTGATATTGATATCGACTGCTTCGAAAGGAGTGTCGAACAACTCATGCGTCCCCAACACTCCTGCAAGGTGGATGACGTTGGTCACGGGGGGCAGATGCTCTGAAACGTCAAGATAGGATTGAGAGTTACGTACATCCCCTACCGACTTGTCAAGCACCCCGTATGGGATACCACGGCTATCTAACTCTCGGCATACTGCTCCACCAATGAACCCTTGTCCACCCGTTACGATTACACTCACCCTGTGCTCCTTTTGTTGAGGCCTATTCTGGCTGCTTCTAAACGCTGTTCTTTTGTTCTAGCTTTTCTTATGGCAATCTCCTGTGTACCAAGGCCAGAGGTGTTACCGCCATGGTGATGCCACTTCCATGTAACCTCATCGATGGCTCTTGGTACGCCACCTTGACGGTGCATGATATCACGCCAAACTGGTTTGTCTTGGAATTCCCAGGAACCAACGGCATCCGGCTCAAACTGAAACCCACCCATGTGGCGGTGTGCCTCATGCAACATAGCAGTCCTACACAGTACTGTGATGGGGAATATGTGGAACATCTCCGTGTTAGTTATCTGCTTACCTCTATGTTGAGGAAACGGATCAGTACCACCAACCACATCGAACCACCCCCACACTAGGTCGGCGTCATTTGTGTCTGCAACGTTAAGCAGCGTTTCAACATGGTGCGGAAGTAATTCATCATCATCATCAAGGAAGCCAGTCCACTCTGTCCGCACTTTCATCATGCCCCGGTTACGTGTAGCATAAGCACCCTCCAGTTCAGTGTCAATCTCGACTACCCACAATGCTGGTTCTGTCTGGGCGGTTATCGAAGCTTTAGCCCTATTCAACATCTGAGTGCGCTTTGGCACGGTGGGTATCACCACAGTGACTACTTCTTGCCCCATTTACTTTCAAACCTCGACTTATCGTGCTCTACGTGTTTCATCACCCAGGGGCGTGCCCTCTGAGAGGTTGATGGGTAGTGACGTACTCCGCACTCTTGCTCTACGAACAGAGGCAACCCTAGATACTTCACACGCTCTACCCAGTCATCATCACCATACCACCAAGTGTAGTCTGTGTCAAAGGTTGGTATTTTAGCGGGGTCGAAAGCGAAGGCGAAACCTGCCAAGCCGTGAGTGCGGTACGTGCCTGAGACTTGGCGTGGGTTAGATACGGGGGACTCCACAACTGGTGTGAAAGCATCCCAACCAACCACGGACAACCCTGACTTTATGCTGTTCTCGATCACGGCAACACTATCTGGGTGGATGTAGATGTCGTCGTTCAGAATGGCACCAGTAGTGTGTGCGGAACCCACACACATCTTGATGCACTCGTTCCACACTTCGTACAAGCCCAGTCCCTCCCCGTACGACAGTACAGAGAGGTGAAGGGGGGAGACGGCGTTCAACTGGTCGTATACGAACTTCTCCTGATCTACGTTGGCGTTGTTCAACGCAACTAGAACAGATGCTCCACCTTCAATGCAGGCCTCTACGAGAGCACCAAGGTGGGGGGACTCCCCACACGTAGGGATGGTTACCAGCAAAACAACCTCAGTATCATTGACAATGCTTGCATTCTGATGGCTCCTGTCCTCTTAGTCCTAGCTCGTGTGAAATCACACGAATCTTCATACCAGTTTCTATCAGACTTCTACGGGGGCCGTCAAACCCATGTAGGCCCTCTGGAGTGTGGATGTTCCCATGGTAGAACTCCCGGCTGCGATTAAGCCTACCTGTGCTGACGTTGGGGACGCTCTTCATCTTGAGGGGGGCACCAAGACCATCGTCGTCGGCCTCGGCACCCTGCCCTGGGAACTGGCGCTCGTTAAGATTATCGGCACGATCAAGTGCACTGTGGAACTTCATAGGGGCAATCATACACCACCTGTCAAGGGTGAAACAATCTTCAAGATTTCTTTGGTAAACACTTGACAGAATATGGTGGGGTCGTTAAACTTTAATTCTTAACAGTAAAAGGGCAATGGCAATAACGTTAGACACACACACAAGATGTGTTACCTTATCTCGGGCGTTAGCCCGAGCCTGTGCTAAAGCCGTAGGCTTGATACTTAGGATCAAAGCAAGCTTTAAGTACAGGCTCGCCCTTCGGGCGAGATAAGCTTCGACAAGGGAGAATTAGGTTTGATTGTATATAGCAAGATGCATTTGGGTGTTACCGCTGAGATAGCGGAGAACGCCAAGGCCGACACCAAGGGAAATATCCCCGCATTCATCATGGGGTTAGAAAGTGTAGAAGGGTACGATGAGATTGAAGGTCCATTCTGGACTGTAATCACTCTCTCTGAGTGGGCGGAAATCCCCGTTACCATTGCTCCCCACGAACTGCCAGATGTCCTGTACATGGTCGTCACCAGCAACCGTGGTGGTGTCTCTTGGGAGTTTGTAGAGACAGAGAAAGATGCCTACAACCGCTTCCATAGAAATACAATGGTTGTAGGTTACATCCCCGTAGCCATCAACAAGGCAGTGATGTTCCAGTATGATGGGGAGTCTCATGCCTAATCCAACGCCAGCATCCAACTGGGTCCCCGTAGTAGACGTATCCCGTCACCAGGGTTCCATCGACTTCAACATTATGAAGTCTAAAGGCGTTGAAGGACTAATCCTCAGAGCTACCCACGGTTCTACTCACGACGATCGTATGGCACAGTACTATCCAGATGCGGTAGCTGCAGGGTTAGCTCCCAAAGACATTGGGTTCTACAGCTTCATCAACCCCAAGAGGGGTAGTGGACCTGACACAGCACGTGACACGTGGGACTTCATCCACCAGGTAACCGGTCGTGATGACGTTCTCTACATGATCGATGTTGAGAACTACAAGAACGAAGGACCAGGCAGAGGGTTGTCCCCGCTAAGCGGTGCAGAGTACTCTCTATACCTTCGTGAGCATATGGCGACCTTCAAGCTACTATCACCTGATAGTTTCATCATGGCGTACTCCAACTCTGCATACTGGGATAGTGAGTTGGGACCCCGTGACCATCAGCTAGCATCAGAGCTAGATTGGATTGTCCCCAGGTACCCCATTTACAGCACCTCCGGTTACGACCGTAGAGGTTACCCACCTGACACAGATCAGTGGGATGAGTATGCGTGGGCGCTCAAGGCTGCAGGGCCTGTAAAGCCCGCAGGATCAACTTGGCAAGGTTGGCAGTTCTCCGCTGGCTACAACAAGCAGGGAGCCGAGTACGGCTGCCAGAGCAGTGACCTAGACCTGAACATCGTAACGTTGGAAGCCTGGAACAAGTGGACCCGCTCTTCCCCACCAATCGACCCAGGTGTCCCAGAGACTCCACTACCACCACCCGTCCTACCTCCAATGGAGATTGAAATGAACAACTTCGTATCACACAACGGTGTGCGTCTGTTTGATAGCCGCAGTGATGGCAACCCAGGCAACATCGACGCAGAAACCACCCTAGAAATAGATGTGGCTGAGGGCACACCAACAGATCCTGTTGGTGTCGCTCTGAACATCACAGTGCTCAACGCAGAGGGACCCGGCTTCATTACTGTATGGAGTGGCCTAGGTGACGTACCAACTGTCTCACAGGTGAACTACGGTCCTGACGATGCCTCTCCACAGAACGGGTTCACAGTAACCAACGTTG
>Ga0164313_10003275_pt1 | contig 14458 bp, 4 predicted proteins | sample GuaBasSedimGuay4_FD_113735 | JGI IMG/M metagenome (GOLD analysis project Ga0164313, IMG submission 113735) | Subseafloor sediment microbial communities from Guaymas Basin, Gulf of California, Mexico - Guay4, Core 4569-4, 0-3 cm | ecosystem: Environmental > Aquatic > Marine > Hydrothermal vents >... | reverse complement strand
TTCCTTTGGCTTCTGTTTGAGCTCCTATAGATACTGCAACTTCTGCTATTGTTTTAAACCCTGCTTTTTCAGCAAGTTCTTGAACAGTCATCTCATATAGAAAAGTAATATCTATTTTAGCTCTGTTTTTTCCTTCACCTACTATTAAATATACCTCTTGCCCTAAAACTAAACTCTCTATTTTTAATCCTGGATTTGATTCATTTAATTTAAGAATTATTTCATTAATTAATTCTCCTGTAATTGCAGTAGCTATAAAATTAGTTTCTCCATCCAGTATTGATTTTAATAATACATCGTCAAGTTTTATTTCTATCTCTGCATCTTTAGATTTTTCATTCTCAATAGTTTCTTTTTCTTGTTTAGATAATCCAGACATCTCAAATTCCATTTGAGTAACTTTCTTTGTAGGTTTTCTAGATTCTTCTGCACTATCTTCAATTTCTACTTCAACCTCTTCAACCTCTTCTTTTTCTACAATATCTTCTTTTTTAGATACTTCATAAAAATCATCAATTAATTTTTGAATTGATTTTTTATTAACAATGCTTTCTAAAAATTGAACCCTAGTCATAGGATCTAATTCTGCTTTTACCAAACCTTCATTTGTTTCAGTCATCATATTATTTAATAACTCTTGTAATTCTTTAGGCCATTCTGCAAAAGGAGTTTCTATTGTAATTTTCTCATCGCTTTCTGCAATTGTTTCTTTTACAACACTCTTCTTGACTTTTTCTAAAGCATTAAGAGTGACATCAAAAGTTTTTCCATTAAGTGATATTGTAGCATCTACTGTTCCATCAGCATTTCTAACTTTAATCTTTGTAATATAAATTGTAAAGTCTTGTATATTTTGTAATTCTTCAATCAAAGGTTTTACATCACCATCCATAGTACCATTTTCTATTTGGTTAATCATGAACTTAAGAGTTCTTAATTGCTTTTGTTTTTTTACAACCTCTGCAATCTCTTCTGATAAATCTTCTTCTGAAGTAAAGTCAGAAGATGTTAGTATATCATGAATTTGAAATTCTGTTTTGTTCTCAACTCTTTCAAATCTTTCTTCAGTAAACTTTTGAATTTCTGCTAATATTTCAACATATCTTTTAGAATTCCTGTCAATAGGTTTTAAAGTATCTATGTCATAGTACTCTACTGGAAAGCCTTCATTTTTTAATAGATTTAATAAATCATCCTCTTCTAAAAATGCATTATGTTTTTCAGCCAATATAGATGCTAAAGTAGATACATCCTCAGCTTCTTGAGCCATTTTCAAACTCTCCTCTAATATTTCTTTTTTATTTTCCCAAACTTTTTCTCTAATTGCAGCTTCTCTTAACATCTCATTATAAAAATATTCAGGATTAGTAAGAGCATTAGCTACAACTTCCATTTCATTTTGATCATGAGTTAATACATGATAATCTATATATTCTTGGAATGATTCTGTAGCCGCAGCATCATCTACCATATTATCATTAGTACTTGCTAAAAAAGATATATAATTTTTATAATTTTTAGAATGCTTTTTAAGTTTGCTGTCATACGCTTTATCATATTGATTACCAATAGCATCCTCATGTAATTCTACATTACTTGCTTTAATATAAAATACTCTTCCGTTATCTTTCTTAACTTTATATTTTTTATTTATGCCTGTTCCGGCACTTCCTAAAATAGTACCTTCGCCTCCGGTTTTAGTTTTTATAGAAACTTTAGAATTCTTTTTAATCTTAGTACTTTCTTTTTGTACAGCATTTAATACTTTTCTAAATTCTGTAGAATCCTCTTGTAAAGCTTTTAATAATTCTAGCTTTTTAGTTTTATCTTTAATTGATTTTTTTTGCGAGACTGACATAGACTTTTTATCAGCTTCGTTTAAACCTTTAAGTTCTTCATTTAAAAAACTTATCTCAATATTTAAAGTTTCTTTATTTAAAATCAAATTCAAATCTTGAGCAGGAATAGTTTTATCTTTTTTCCAAAAAGGTTGCTTAGTAGAAAACTTTTCCAGAATAGAATTTTTTCTTTTTAAAGTTTCTGTAAATAAATACTCATTTTTTATGGCTTTGGTTCTTGCTGCTTCATACGCATTATATAATATGTTTTCTGAAAATCCAAAATTAGTATCTACCTCTTTAGAATTTTGATCAAAAGGATTTATAAGAACTTCTTTACTTTTTTCATAGCTCTTTTTAATATACCTAGCTCTATCCACAATAAGAGAGCTTTCTGCTTTTAATTTATTAATATCTTGTTCTGTAGGATTATTGGGTAACGCATCAGGAAACATTTCTTTTATCTCATCATTTGTAAGATTTTGCATTTGTTCCATTTGGTCTATTAATATATCATACCCTCCTGAATTAATAGTATTAAATAACATTGTAAAAGATACGTCATCAGCAATATCTTTAAATTTCTTTTTATCACCTTCTTCTTTTGCAACAGCTTGTTCTAAAATTAATCCATCCAATTCATTTTCTCCTATCAAGGATCCTAAACCAGTAGTTTTTGAATTAGGATTAGAAAACATTTTATTCATGAACTTTATACGTTCATACATTTGTTGTTTTTGTTTTTCCTTTCTTATTTCAGTTTCTTCATAAGTATTATTTAAATGAGGTGCGTACTTCACCGCCAAATCTGTTCCTTTAGTGGTTAAAAATTTATGCGGCATAGCAAACATACCCATTGCAAATCCTGCAATAAATACTTCAGCACCATCTTTATTCTGATATTTTTTAAAACTTTTTGAATACTGATCCCATTTAGAACCTGTAGCAGCAGATGCATATTTATTTATAGCGAATGTTTTTTCTGCATGACCTATCACTTCTTGGCTATACTCTTGAATACCTTCACTAGTTCCTGTAGACGTACCTTTTAATAATGATAATCCAGCACGTTTAGCAACTAATCCTGGATGCTTTCTTATATTTTTAAAATTAAATTTTGCACTATTAATAAAATTATCTTTAACAAATTCTTCTTTTGCTTTGGTGCCCATTTTTGCATTAGCCTTAAACTTAACAACTCTTCCTCCTAAAACTTTTGTTGCAGCTTTTGAAGACCATCTTGTAAACATACTGTTAAACCCTATTTTATTAGTTGCATAAATTAAACTTGCGTTTGCTATAAAAGTAGCATCTCCTGCTTCTTGAGCTAATTTTTGTAATTTTTCTAATTCTATTCCTTCAGGTAATTTTCCATCATGATTTTCAATGTATTTATCAACAAGATCACTCATTACATCTTGTTTGACAAAAGAAGATTCTAAATCAGATTCATCAAATGCCAAATTAAATTCTCTAATTTCTCTATAAAAACTACCAAATCCATGATTCAATAAAGCAAATCCCTCTAACGCATCATCTCCTTTAGAACCTACCTGTTTAATAAAACTAGTTGCATTAGGAAATAAAAACTCCCCTGTTTTGGTAAAAAATTTTCCTGATGTTGATTTAGATGCATTAAAGAATTTTCTAGCCCCTCCTACATCTTTTAAATTTTTAATTAATTTAGCACCACTTTTAAAAGCAGTACGTGCTGTTTTAACTCTTCGTCCTATATTTGATAATCTCCATGCGTTTCTTGCAGTAGTTGTAGCAAGTGCTCCGCCTGCACCACCCCCTGTTGCTGTAGTAGCCAATGCTAATGTTACTTCTTCCGCAGCTATAGATGACATTATCGCCATAGTATACCCAGCATTAGTATATTGAGTTAGTGCCCAATCATACATGCCGGAAGATCCTAGAGGTGTTCCTAGAGATGCATTTTCCTCATATCTTTTAGCTGCTGCATATGTTGAATTATCTTGTCCACCAAATCCAAAAAATGAAAAATTATCCATATGCATTCTTGCATTTGCTTTCCAAGAATCTTTTGTTTTTTCCCAAGTAGTAGTTTCATCAACATATCTTTTATAATTATCAATTAAAGGATTAAATCCTAATCTTTTAAATGCACTTCTTCTATACAAATCCTCAAAGCCCATATCTGTAGGGGCATAATAAACTTGATCTAAAGCGTATGGATTATCCGCACTTAATATATCTGATGTAGCCTGTTTAGTAGTTTCTTCTAAAGACTCTACACCAACCCTTACACCCTGACTTTTTAAAAAGTTTAATCTATCTTTATTTTCCTCTTCAGAAAGTTGAGGTGGTTTAAAGTCTTTATTATCTTTAGTCATTGAAAATTATTTTTTAGATCTTTTCTTATACCACTCTTTATCTTTTCTTTCATTATCATTAGATTCTCTCATTTTGGCAAATATATAAGCTAATACTTCTGATTGAAATTCCTCAAAATTATCATTTTCTTTTAGTACTGCGTCTCCGTCATAAGGTCTTCGTTCCATCACACCTTCTCCTGCATCATAATAAGGATATGATGCAAACGGATGAATATTACCATATTTATCTTTTCTATATTCCATTTGTATACCAAATGGTTTTTCTAGACTATGCAATTTAAATTTTCCGCCAGGTGTAGTATTATTAATTAAAATATCTGTTGCATTTTTATTAAGTTCTTTTGTAAATGGGTTATTAGAATTAGGAATAGTAAATGTAAATGATGTAGGAAATGTATTTTTACGAACTCCTTTAAAATTTTCTACATTTAATTTATGTTCATCTTCCCAATCTTTACTATGTACATTAACCTGTACAGTAGTAGATGTTCCATCATCTGTCTTAGAAGGCATAATATTAATAGTAGCTTTAAAATTATCATCCATATTATCCATAAAACTTCTAAGCTGTCTAAGATCTTGCATATTCCTAGCACCATCTATGGTATATACTAAATTACCATTTTTAATTCCCTCATCTATTAAATCCTTAGTCATTCTATATCCATTGTCGTTTTTATCCCCTCCTATTTTAAAACTCTTTGAAAAGGTTACTACAGAACCTATTCCTTTTCTTCCTGAATAAGGATCATTTTGCTGATCAAGTCCTCTAGCCACATCAACGGTAGCCTCTTTAATTTCAGATTGCGCAGATTTATAATCATCCACGACATTTTGATTTACATAATATGTAGATAAATCATAATCACTATCATCAGTACCCCATGGAAATTTTGGTTTAACGCTATTAGAAGAATTCTTATTCCAAGTATCATAGATAGGTTCTATGGTCAACATGTTTTCTGTACCATCTCCTCCGTAAGTATTAAAGGCATCTAAATTATTACTGATATATAATAAATATTCATATTTTCCATAATTCTTTGTTTCATTAGAAACTTCAGTTAAAGCATCTTCAATATTAGAATACTTATTTGAGTTTTCAGATAAACTTTTTTCATATCGCATTCCTGCAATTGCTTTATTATAATTATCATGATAAAATGTTTTTTTAGAACTGATATTAATGTCACCCCCTGTCATTGAATTTGCAAGTAATTGTACTTGTGCTTTTTTAGATAAAATACCTCCGGCATAGTCTTCGCTATTGCTTATAACACCATCTCTTACTAAATCTTTTGCAAAATCTCTATTAGAATAACTACTAAGTTTAAGATTATTCAAATCAGTAAACCCAAAAGCATCACCTAAATTCTCTACAGATTCTGCAATAACGTCTATCGTAGGTCGCATCCAATCATCTTTATCTAAAACATTCTTAACCCAATACTTCCCGGTTTCTGTTATATTCCATTCTGACATTTCCGCTTGAGCAGACTGAAGAGCCTTTGTTATATTTTCTTTATAGCGAGAATTTATCTCATTCGATGCAAGTTTTAATTTTTCTATATTTAAGATGTTATCTGCATTCTCTATATAAAATTGTTGAGCTTCTGGATCTTTTGAGTTTCTACCTACACCTATTGTAATAAAAGGAACTTCTGGATTATTAGTAGGTATATTAATAGATTCTGATTGAAAAGCGTTATATAAAGTATTAGGTCCTATTATCTCAGTCAATCTAGTAACACCTATATCGGATAATAATTTGCTATAATATTCCGAGGTATTATTTTGAGTGTTCCCTTGAAACGTAGGCATACCTTTAAAAGCATAAAATTCTTGTTCGTTAAGCTCTATGTTAGATGCATTTTTCTTAGGATTTTTTTTATATGATTCATAATTAGGATACTTTTCTAAATCATAATATTTTTTTATTTCCGGACTTACTTCAGTCATTATCATCGCCATTTCATATTTGGCTGCCTGATGTTCTGTAGATGAAACATTATCAATAGATGCAAGATTTATGGCTTTTCTGAAAAAACTAGTTCCTATATTCTTCTTTAATATTTTGGATTCCTCTGTAAAATTTGCTGCAGTATTGTTTTTATTCTCAGCAAGATTATTTATTGCATTTGTCATCCCTGTAGCTACATGGTCTAAACTCTCATCTTTATTATCTTGATACCAAGAAAGAATATCCTCCATAGGGGTGTACTCATCTTTCTTACTTTTATCAGTTTTAAATTCAAAATTTTTCATCTCAGCAACTCTTGCTGCCATAAATGATATTTTATTATTTTTAGTTCTTACATTAGATCCTACATTAGATTGTCCATTATTTGGAGGAGTTACTTCAGATGCTAATTCCTCAGCTTTATTATAATCCCCTTTAGCATATGCTTTTTTAACAGCTCTCGCATTAGTTCTTGCACCGGAATGAGGAATCTGTAAAGATTCTGTTATCGTAATTTGTGCATTTTTCATTTGCTCTAACAACTTTTTACTTCCGTCATAAACATTTACATCAGGGTTGGTCCAAAGGCTACCACTAAAATCTAAATCTTTACTTTCTATACCTGCATCATGCATCTTTTTTTCAATAGCAAACATTCTAGTATATTCTTCTTTCAATACATCTCTCTTGTATTTATCCTCTTGCAAAAGCATTCTATTTTTTTGCTGAGTTCTTTCCATAGCATATGGATCAACCTTTCTTGTTACAGAAGCATCTTTATATGATAAGGTTTCTGCAGCCTGATACATATCCTTCATAAGCAATGAATTCGCAATAATGGATTGTACCTGTCTTATATTAGAATTGATTCCAAATTGATTTATTAAACCATCAGTATTTTTAATAACAGTAGTTGTATTTTTTAAATCCTCCACTATAACTTCCTGATCAGCCTGAGCCCTTATTAATTCTTCAAATGAAAGTTCTTGTTCAGATCCTGGTATTACACCCTCTTCACTAATTCTTTGAGCCTCTATATTTTTTTTATTATCACCGTAAAATAAAAGAGATTCTTGAAAAGAAAGTTCCTTTTTAACATCACCCTTAGCTTTTTCATATTGATTTTTTGCATGCTGATCTTTTATCTGAGCCTTAGCATCCTCTTCTGAAATATCTTTATTATTAATATACGCTTTATAAATTTCAGCAGCTTGTTCTGGATTTTCTCTTAACATTAACCCTGCTTCAGCAAATTTAAAATCTTTTAATCTAGGATCTTCACCAAACCTAGCCATGAAGTAATTCATAAGAGGTTGTTGTAAAGCTTGGCCATTCTTGTACGTAGTAATCCAACCACCTCCAACTTTATCATACTCAACACTTAATCCAGCCTCTTTAGCAGCTTTTGTAGCCTCTTTCATAAAATTGACATGAGGTACATATTTTACATTAGCCATTCCTAATGCATCTTCTGCAGAAGCATTTACAAAATCTTGAGCTTGGTATTGCATCAATCTAACTCCGCCTTCCCAATAACTATCCCCACATTTTTCAAGATCTGTACATCGTCTTAAATTTTCAGCAAGTTTAGATTCATCTTGAAAATTTTTAGTAAATGACATATCTTTTACAATACCATCATCATTATAAAAAGGTTCAAATATTTGACTAGCTAACTGTACATTTTGTTCTAAGGATAAATCTACACCTGCTATTTTATTAATTTCGTTTTTAATATTATCAAAATACTCATCACGAGTTTCATTATTATCAGTCCTCATCATAGGAGCATTTAAAATGCTATTATAAACACTATTAACTTGGTTCCAACCTTTATCAAATTGTTGTTGCTTTCTCCCACGAACATTTTCATAGAAGTTATAATTAGGTTGCCAAGGTTGTATTTGAGGAATAGTATCAGTTACACCAGGAAGAAAAGTTGCCATAATAATTAATTTATGCTAAAGTACTAATTTTAATTTTTTTTGTTTAAACTTATTTAGTTTAAAAGTTTACCCTCTATAAGCAGCTTTTGCAAGTTGTGCTTCTTGATCCTTTTTGGACATTGTTTTATAGGAAGGGTATGCACTAGCAGAAGCATTTCCACCAACAATATCTGCAATTATTTTAGGATCTATATTTTGATATCTTTCTTGTAATCTACTTATTTGTTCTAATTTTGAATCATATTCTCCACCAGGAACTCTACCATTATCAATCAAAGGTCTCTTAGTATCTGTCTTCCATAAACCACCACCTATTGTAGGTTTAACTTTATAATAAGGATTAAGACTATTCCAAGCTTGAGTCTCCTGCATATTAGTTATCAACTGATTTGCTCCATCAGTAAGATTTCTATCCATTTGTCTAATTGTGTTATCATATTGTTGATTGGCTATTACGTTACCATTATATAAATTTAAAGCAGCTTGTTTATTAGCCATCTCTTCTTGATTTCTAATACCTGCGTTAGACATTGCAAATTGATTAGCTAATCCAACATTTTTACCTTGATAGTCAGCAACAATATTGGCTGCATTTCTAACACCTTCTCCCATTATTCCAGTTAATCTACTAGTTGCCTGAGGTCCAGCAAAAGTTCTTGTTGCTTGTGCTGCAATACCTGCTTGTTCTGCATTTGCCGCCAAAGCTCTTGATGGATCATAAAATACAGGATTTGGAGTTTCTAGATTTACAGGATAAGAATTAGGTAAATATTTCTTAGCATTGAACCTTTGAGATATTAAGTTACCCATATTTAATTGATCTTGAAGCCATGGTTCAGATACTTCATCTGGCCCAACATACTCCGGATGTTTAAACTCAGGTTTCTCTTTAGGTTCGCCAAAATCTATAGATTCAAATTCACCAACTGTTGCCGCAGGCATAGCCATTTGTTTTGATGTAGTATCCGTATATACTCCATCAATAGGTGATATCCGATCATGTCCTGTTTGACCTTCGTCACTATGCCCTCTTACAGGAGCTTTGAAATCTATAAGTGCCTCCTGAACATCAGCAGGCTGAGAACTTTTATTTTCTAGGAGATTGTTATACCCCCAATAAGTAGCTTGTTGAAGTCTGGAACTTTCTTTATCGCCTATAGGTAAGCCTAATAATTCAGAAGCTTTTTTTATACTAGTATAACCCTTACTTGTATAATCGTCATATAACTCAAGAGCTTTTTGCTCAGTCATACTTTTATTTTTAGATTCTCTAAATTCTTTTAAAAATCTTTCTTTAGTACCCAATGTCCCATCTATATCTGAGAACAAGGCACCATCTATACCGTTTGCACTAAGAGCATAATTTCTTTTTTGCATTTCTAAAAAATTATTTATGATCTGTTCTTCTGTAAATGCGTCTATTTCAGCATCTGTATATTTAATATTAGATTTTCTATTTCTTTTTCTTTTATAAACATTATCTTTTTTCATCTGTTCTCTTGTACTTTCAAGAAAAGCTTTTCTTACATGAGGATCAGAAAAGATAGCTTCTAATTTAGCATATGCACTTCCCATATGCTCCTTACCTGCGAAGACTCTATCAAAGTCTTCACCGCCATAACTTATCCCATATCCTGATTTACTATATCTACCAAATGTACCATTAGATTGTTTAATAATGTCTCCTTCTTTTAATTTAGATAAATCAAAAGTTGAACTAGACATATCATACATTGGTTTTTTTATATAATCTTTAGGTGCTTCACCACCATTTTGAAAAGTAATCTTATCAAACTTCTTTCCAAACTTATCTGAAAACTTTGTATAATCTGCAGGATTTGCATGTTTAATATTATTAAAATCATTTAGATGAGGATCTTCTTGTCCTGCAGGAATAGTTACTACATTATAATCTCCCTTATTATAATTCAATCCCCCTGAATAATTTTCAGCATCAAATGAAAATCTATCATCACCAAGACCATATTCTTTACCTGAAATAAAAGGTTTAGAAAATTGCATATCGTAAATATCTGTTCCGCTTTGTCCTTGCTTTTCTAGATTTTGTAATACAGCAGCCTCTCTTCTATTCATTATCTTTCCTTGTTTATTAAAAAGATATTGCGTAGCTCTTTGAGTTATAGGCGCGGGAACTTCTGTTGGTGGTACTACAATTCCATCTTGAGCATATAAAGGTTCTCCTCCATTTTGTAAAATGCTATCCCAAAAAGCACCTTTAAATTCACCACCTCTTTGGTAAACCCTAACTCTTCTTTTAGCACTTCCTCCATTATTCATGGTATATGTAGCAATACCATTATTAACAACACCTGTACCATAAGCGGCCATAGGTGGATTCTCTTGTTGTTGTTCTTCAGAAAACATATTGGGATCCATACCATTCATTTCCATAAAAGGTGTAGCAACTTTAGGTATTCCATCAGGGAATCCTTTCATTGACTCTTGTACTAAAGCAAGTTTTGCAAGTTTATCATTATAATTTTTAATCATAATCTCTGCAGTTTCTTTTTCTATTCTATCGGCTTTAGGATCTAATAGTGACTTTTTGAAATCATTAATTTGATATTTCTTAGCTATTGCTGCAGGAGTAAGTCCTTTATGTTTTTTCTTTTTCTTATTGGTTTTAATACCAAATTCCTCAAGGATTTCCTTATCCTTAATTTTCATTCCTTTTTTATTATCAGAATAAATAAAAGAACCTTCATCTAAATCTAAAGGTACTCCGCCAGCACCATGTCTAGGACCTTGTATAGTATAACTTTCTGGTATACCTCCTTGTCCGGGTACTACAGCAAACTCTCCACCTTCAGCTTCAAGATTAGATTCCTCTCTAGGAACAGCAGATATACTTTTATTTACAGTAAAAGGTTTTTCTGAAAAAGTATTCATACCATCAGCTTTTGTATTCTTACCATACATGAATCTTTTAAGCCCATCTGCAGATCCATTTTGGCCCCCATTTGCTTTTGTAGGAACCTTAGTTATTCTAACTCTTCTTTTCATAATACTAATCTAAATATTCTAATTGATATCCTTGTGCTAATAAATTAGCTATTTCTGATTCTGATAAGTCCTGTTCTGAATTTACTTCCATACCGTTTTGTGCAGTATTTCCGTATCCAAATCTTGTGTGGGTATTAGGTCTAAAGTATTCACCCTCTCTTTTAGTATTAACGAGATAATCTCCCCTATTAGATCTCTTATTTGTAGGATTAAATCTATGAACGTTACTCATTCTTTCATCAACTCTTCTTTGCTCACTAGCCCTTTCATCCCTATTTCCTATAAAAGATGCTATATCCATTTCTGTTCTTGCAATATCTCCCCAAGGGATATAAGGCATTCCTTTTTCATTAGGTCTACCTGGATTATTATCCCCAGGTTTAGCAAACTCTTCTCCTGTATATCTATTCTCATATCCTTCTATATTGTCTGTGTTTACAAAAGGTCCTTTTGGATCATTGTAATCAATTGCATCAGGTGCAGTAGGATCATCTAACATAGGTACATTCCAATTTAATGGTTGTTCCATATTAATATTACCCATAGTTTCAGAACCTAGTGGGATATTATCCATCCCATCGTTAAGACCTTCATAATCAAACCCTATTAAATCTTGAATTGATTGAGGAGGTTGTACTATATTTTCAGAAGGTTTATTTATCTGTTGATAATTCTCTGTTGGAAAATTAAACCCTGAAGTATTTTTTGCTGATATAGGACCTGTAGGATATCTAATGTCACCCATTGCATTATACATTTCATTAGGATCTGCAGGATATTGAGGAGGCTCTATATTATATTGATTAAGTCGAGACTCCATATCATTACCATACCCTGAATTTCTAGTAGGATTTCTACCAAAATTTCCACCAGCTTGCATGAAAGGCCTTTGCATAGATTGTTGTTGCATAAGCTGCTGTGCTTTAAGCATTTCTTTTTCCTTAAACTCAGTACTTGTTTGCTGTAACCAATTTACAAACTTATTAGTTTTTTCTTCATAGACAGGATCATTCTTAGAATCTTGTGTTATTCCTTTATTAGAACCACCCTTTTTAAAAGAAGGGATTACATTTTTCACTTGCTCAGATCTAACAAATGATCCGTCAGTTGGTATATCAGAACCTTTTTTTAAAGGAATATTTTCATAATCAGGTTGTCCGGCAATAGGGTTTTTATTAGCTACTTTTTTATAACCTATGATATTATTATCAATTAAATACTGTTCTCTAGCTTTACGATCCATTTCATCAGGTGAATCTACTATATTATAATCTATAAGATTTGTAGGCTTTTGTACATCAGGAATTAAAAATCTTCCTCTTGTATCACTAAATCCTTCCGTACCTGCTTGATCTCCTAAGTTACCCACACCTTCAATACTATAAGGATCTACTTGTGAAGGATCATAATTATAACTTCTAAACCCAGAAGAATTATTTGCAGGAGTCATCCCTGCAAATCCACTCTTAACATTAGAAAATGTTCCGTATTGCCCACTATTTTCTAACTCTTTATAAATATTCCCATACTTATTATAGTTATCCATAGCAGATTTTTGTTTTAAATAATTATCCCATTCAGGACCATTTTCATAAACATCTGTCACACCTCCTCCATCAGGAAACTTCGATTTATATACTCTACACTTCTTTTTCATAATACTATAATATACATAATCTTAATTTAACTTTTTAAACTTTAGAAGTTTAGAATTCATCTACCTGATATCCTTGCGCTCTAAGATCTGCTATTTCTGCATCACTCAATTCCATATCTTGATAATCTCCACCATTCTGATAAGAACCACCATTCATATAAAAGTTTTCTGCAAACGCTGCGTTCATAATATTATTTGGTATAAAAGGTGAGCCTCCATCTTGAAATGAATATACACCTTGTTGAACAAAGTTTTCTCTTTTATCTTTAGGTGTAAAAGCTCTTTTAAAGTTAGACATTCTATCCTGATGAGTTTTAAAAAACCTTTTTTGTGTAGAATCTGGATTAACTCTATAATGAATATTTTTATTCCTATATCCTACAGGTACATCATATAATGTTCCATCATCTCCTGATACAGTACTAAAATCATTATTCATATTTATATTCGCGGTAACAGCACCTCCTGTTTGCATCATACCTTGTGGAGGCATTCCTTGCGGTGCACCTTGTTGCATAGCTTGTTGTTGAGCCATTGCTTCAGGCGGCATTTGTTGCATATTAGGATCTTGCATCATTTCTTGAGGAGGCCCTTGCTGTTGCATTGTTGCTAAAGCTTCTCCTATAATCTGTACATCTTCTTGTGTAGCCTGTGGAGGTTTTCCTAATTGCATCCAAATCTCAATTAATATTTCACCTGCTTGTTGTATTTCAGGAGGTAATGATTCCATAAAACCAGCAAACATTTGTTGATCTTGTTCTGTAAATTCAGGCGCTTGTTGTTGCGCTTGTTGCTGCTGCATCATTTGTTGTTCTTCAGGAGATGGTCCACCATCCTGATATACAAATCTTCTTAAGTCATTATTCATATCTTTATTTATTATGCCTCCATTTTGTTTCTGGAAAACTGGTGCTACTTCTTTATAATGTTCTGCAAAGGTTCTTGCATCTTGTGGATTATTAAAATTAATTGACTCTTTACTATCTGGACCAAAACTCTCATCTAATACTAATCTACCATTTACGTCTTGAATAAGAGGTACAGAACTATTATCTTTAGAAGACATATAATGAGTTCCTGTATTACCATCATCAAATTGATAAGAATTATCTATTGGAGAAACCATTCTGTCAAAAGCTTTGTTGTCTGTAAAGTGTTCTCCGTAAGCAAGCCTTGCTTTCATCATGCCTATTTGCTCAGGTGTCAATTTCGGTTGTCCTCCTTTTTGAAAGGATAATACCTCATGCATATTTCTTCCACCACCTGTTTGAATAGGTCCTCCGTATTGCATCTGAGGAAATTCATCTACATATGCTGCATTAGGAAAATTATATTCTTGATTAGGATACATCATTTGAATATCTCCTTTATCAGAGATCCCCATTACAGGATAGTTAACTCCTTGCATAGTAATGTTGCCGCCAGGAATCCTAGTATTCTGTCCGGGATGATTCCACTGACCTTTAGGATCATAAATAATATCCTTACTATAAGGATTAGATCTCTTGGTTTGAGTAGACTCTCTTTTTATTTTTCCTTTGTTGTATGTCATCTCATTGAATATTGATTCTTAGCATTGAATAATTTTAAATGTAGATTATTATCTCCTGATATTAGTCTCTTTAAAAGCACCCTATTATAATAATGTCTGAATTTTTTTCTTTGTAATTGAT
>Ga0164313_10003274_pt1 | contig 14458 bp, 14 predicted proteins | sample GuaBasSedimGuay4_FD_113735 | JGI IMG/M metagenome (GOLD analysis project Ga0164313, IMG submission 113735) | Subseafloor sediment microbial communities from Guaymas Basin, Gulf of California, Mexico - Guay4, Core 4569-4, 0-3 cm | ecosystem: Environmental > Aquatic > Marine > Hydrothermal vents... | reverse complement strand
GATGTCTTCGTTCTCCAGCAGATGTCTGATATATTCTATATTCGCGGGCTTCGATAGCGTCCGCTTGATTTGATTTTGTGTGAACATGCGACATAGCATGCGCCACATAAAGCCTTATGTCCAGTCACTATATACGGGTAAATGGCAGTCCTAGCATGCGTATCGCACTTGGCATTGAGTATGACGGCACCGGTTTTTATGGCTGGCAGCGCCAGCCGGAGGGACGTACGGTCCAGACCTGTGTAGAGGCAGCGCTTTCGGAGGTGGCGGACCATCAGGTGCATGTGGTTTGTGCAGGACGGACCGATACAGGGGTTCATGCAAGCGGGCAGGTTATCCATTTTGACAGCAAGGCGGTACGTGCTATGAACGGGTGGATACGGGGCACCAATGCCCATCTTCCCCCTGATATTCGCGTGCAATGGTCACACCCGGTAGACGCAGCGTTTCATGCGCGCTTTAGCGCCACCCGGCGCTATTACCGGTACATCATTCATAATCATCCGGTCAGGTCTGCCCTGTTGAGAAACCGTGTTGGCTGGGAATATCAGCGGCTCGACGAGTCCGGCATGATGACGGCTGCCCGGCACCTGCTTGGGGAGCATGATTTCACCTCGTTTCGTGCCGTCGCCTGCCAGGCCCACAGCCCGGTGCGGACAATTTATCACCTTGAACTCAGGCGTTCTGGGCATTTTATCTATCTGGATATAAAGGCCAACGCCTTTTTACACCATATGGTGCGTTGTATTGCCGGCGTACTGATAACTGTCGGACGCGGGGAGCAGCCGCCTGGCTGGGTAGGGGAGGTACTGGCGGCAAAAGACCGGCGTCTCAGTGGCGTGAATGCCCCACCTGCCGGTTTATATCTGGTTGCCGTCCGCTATCCTGACGAATTCAGGTTACCATCAGATCATCGCTTGCCAGCTTACGAATAAGGCATGGTCGGTTGGATTCCCCTGCATACCTGGATTCTGTTACATTGAGTATTGATTAATCCGCTGATGGGTGCGTAGCGACGCACCCATCAGTCCGGAGAATGTGGTGAGTTACCATAAAGGATTGATTGGCTGATGCTGCGTACCCGCGTTAAAATCTGTGGTATTACCCGAACTGAAGATGCTGGCGCCCTCGTAAAGTATGGTGCCGATGCCCTTGGCCTGGTTTTTTATCCGCACAGCCCGCGTTATGTGGCGCTGGAGCAGGCCCGGGCTATTGCTGGCTCAGTTGCACCGCTGGTAACAATTGTCGGCTTGTTTGTGAATCCATCTCCCGATACTGTCAAGGCAGTGCTGGACGCGGTTCCCCTGGGCCTGTTGCAGTTTCACGGTGCTGAAACAAACGCGGACTGCAAACAATTTGGGATGCCATTCATAAAATCAATCGCTGTCGGGGATGACGTGGATGTATTGTCGCGCATGCAGGGTTATCCTGATGCATCCGGGTTTATACTGGATGCCTGGCAGCCGCAGACACATGGTGGTGGCGGCGAAAAATTTGACTGGGACCGGGTACCTGACAAGCCGCCGGTTCCCGTAATCCTGGCAGGCGGGTTGACACCTGAAAATGTAGCGCTGGCGATTGGCACAACCCGGCCTTACGCGGTTGATGTCAGCAGTGGTGTTGAGTCTGCGAAAGGCATCAAGTCAGCAGAAAAAATAGCAGCTTTTATGAAAGGAGTAGCGCACAGTGACACAGGCGGCTGATAACGGCACGCATTCCGGACCGCTTCCTGACGAACGCGGGCACTTCGGTAATTTTGGGGGATGCTTTGTGGCGGAGACGCTGATGGCCCCGCTTGATGAACTGAATGCGGCTTACCGGAAGTATATGCAGGATCCTGCCTTTCAGGCCGAACTGGACGAGGATCTGGCCAATTTTGTCGGGCGTCCATCTCCCCTGTATTTCGCCGAACGCTGGAGTAGTGAGCTGGGTGGTGCACGCATCTACCTCAAGCGTGAGGATCTGAACCACACGGGTGCGCACAAGATCAACAACACAGTCGGGCAGGTACTGCTTGCCAAACGCATGGGGAAGACACGCATTATTGCGGAAACCGGCGCTGGCCAGCACGGGGTTGCTTCGGCAACCGTTGCCGCACGTATGGGTATGGAATGCGTGGTGTACATGGGAGCGGAAGACATTGTACGTCAGGCGATCAATGTTTATCGCATGCGCCTGCTGGGCGCCACGGTGGTTTCGGTCGAATCAGGCTCCAGAACACTGAAGGATGCGCTCAACGAGGCCATGCGCGACTGGGTGACCAATATTGATAATACCTTTTACATTATCGGTACGGTCGCTGGTCCGCATCCCTATCCGGCTATGGTGCGCGACTTCCAGACCATTATCGGCCGGGAAACTCGACAACAGATTATGGCGCGGGAAGGGCGTTTGCCGGATGCGCTGGTTGCCTGCGTTGGGGGCGGATCCAACGCTATTGGGCTGTTCCATCCCTTTCTCGATGACAGGGATGTGGCCATCTACGGTGTTGAAGGCGGGGGTGACGGGGTAGAGACCGGTCGACATGCCGCACCTCTGTGCGCCGGCAGTCCGGGAGTATTGCATGGCAATCGTACCTACCTGATGGAAGACCGTGATGGCCAGATTATCGAGACCCATTCAATCTCGGCCGGGCTGGATTATCCGGGTGTCGGGCCCGAGCACGCCTGGTTGAAAGATACCGGTCGCGCCACATATGTTGCGATCACGGATGCAGAGGCACTGGAGGCATTCCACTTGCTGACCAGAACCGAGGGTATTATGCCGGCACTGGAGTCCAGTCATGCGCTGGCCTACACCGCGAAGCTTGCGGCAGAGATGAATAGCGACCAGATTGTGATCGTGAACCTGTCCGGACGCGGAGACAAGGATGTGCACACCATTGCTGCACTGGAAGGAATCAAGGTATGAGTCGTATTCAGCAACGTTTCTCGGAATTGCAGACGCAGCAGCGCAAGGCGCTGATACCTTTTGTTACTGCAGGGGACCCGCAGCCGGACGTTACTGTTCCATTACTGCATGCCATGGTGGCAGCCGGTGCGGATTTGCTGGAAATCGGGGTGCCATTTTCTGATCCCATGGCTGATGGACCGGTTATTCAGGCGGCCTGTGAACGTGCGCTCAAGCATCACGTAACCCTGCACCAGGTCCTCGACATGGTGCGTGAGTTTCGACAGGAGGATGTGTCCACGCCGGTTATCCTGATGGGTTATCTCAATCCCATTGAAGTGTGGGGCTATGCCGACTTTGCAGGCGCTGCGGCAGAGGCCGGCGTTGATGGTGTGTTAACGGTCGATTTGCCACCGGAAGAGGCCGGGGGATTTACGGAGGCGATGCAGGCAGCCGGCATTGACACCATCTTTCTGCTGGCACCCACCAGCGATGAATCCCGGATGCGCAAGGTCAGCGCAGTAGCCAGCGGTTTTATCTATTATGTTTCCTTCAAGGGGGTGACCGGCGCAAACCGCCTGGATATCTCCTCTGTTTCAAGTAAACTCAAGGAGTTACGTCAACATACGAAGCTGCCCATCGGGGTGGGTTTTGGTGTTCGCGATGCGGAAACCGCCGCCCGGGTGGCAGGGGTCGCTGATGCTGTCGTTGTCGGGAGTGTGCTGGTCGGGCAGCTGGCCGAACTTGCAGACCAGCCTGAAAGAATTCCGTCGACACTGGCCGCAACCGTTGCCGTGCTGCGTGCAGCCATTGACCAGCCGTTATGACAGGATTTCTGTCTCGGCAAATGAACAGGTACAATTCAACCCATGAGCTGGTTTAGCAAACTCGTCCCTTCCAAGATCCGCACTGTCGGTGGCAACAAGCGTACCGTGCCGGAAGGACTGTGGATCAAATGTGACGGCTGCGGGGCTGTTCTGTACCGCTCCGAACTGGAGAGAAACTTTGATGTCTGCCCGAAGTGCAGCCACCATATGCGTATTGGTGCCCGTTTGCGCTTGCAGATGTTTCTCGATGATGACTCACAACAGGAACTCGATACCGGTCTGGAACCTGTCGATGTCCTCAAGTTCAAGGACAGCAAAAAATATCGTGATCGACTGAATATTGCGCAGAAGGTAACCGGTGAAAAAGATGCGCTGCTTTCCATGCAAGGTACCTTGCAAGGGTTGCCCGTGGTGGCGCTGGCATTTGAATTCAGGTTCATGGGTGGTTCCATGGGGGCGGTTGTTGGCGAACGTTTTGTACGTGCGGCAGAACTTTGTCTCAAGAACAACTGGCCGTTGATCTGTTTTTCAGCCAGTGGCGGGGCACGTATGCAAGAGGCGCTGTTTTCGCTGATGCAAATGGCGAAGACCAGCGCCGCGCTGGCAAAACTGTCAGCAGCCGGTATCCCCTATATTTCGGTACTCACTGACCCGACCATGGGCGGCGTATCTGCCAGTTTTGCCATGTTGGGTGACCTCAATATCGCTGAGCCCAAGGCACTGATCGGTTTTGCCGGGCCGCGAGTGATTGAGCAGACCGTCCGGGAGACGCTGCCCGAGGGTTTTCAGCGCAGTGAGTTCTTGCTGGAACACGGTGCCATTGACATGATTGTTGATCGCCGTGAAATGAGCGAGAAAATCGGCAGCATTCTGTCCATGCTGACGGGCCAGCCGATACCGGAACAGCTGCATACGGAACAACTGAATGCGGAGCAGCCAGTCACTGAACCGCCAGACACTGAGCAGCCAACCCCCGAAGCCTGATTGTCCCGCCAGCAGCCTGTCGGACTATTTCTTTTTCATGCCGCGCTTTAATTCACTGTCTGACTGGCTGGCATGGCAGGACACCCTGCACCCGGATAAAATCGACCTTGGCCTGGAACGGGTAGCAGCGGTTGCAGAGCGCCTGCAGTTACTACAGCCGGATTTCGGTGTGATTACCGTCGCCGGAACAAATGGCAAGGGCTCCAGTGTCGCCTTGCTTGAATCTGTCTTGCTTGCTGCGGGGTACCGGGCGGGCTCCTATACCTCACCACACTTGCAGCGTTATAACGAACGCATCCGGATTCAGGGAAAGGCAGTCGATGATGCGTCGCTGTGTACAGCATTTGCTTGTGTAGATGCGGCACGTGGCGATGTAACCCTGACTTACTTCGAGTTTGGGACGCTGGCAGCGCTGTTTCTCTTCAGCCGTGCCTCACTGGATATTGTCATACTGGAAGTCGGGATGGGTGGCCGCCTTGATGCTGTAAATATACTGGAGAATGATGCCGCACTGATCACCTCTGTCAGTATCGATCACAGTGCCTGGCTGGGCACTGACCGGGAATCAATTGGGCGAGAAAAGGCCGGCATTCTGCGCGCCGGTCGCCCGGCTGTCTGTTCTGACCCGTATCCGCCCCTCAGTGTGGCAAACCGGGCGCGGGAACTGGGTGCACACTGGTATTGTCTGGGGCAACAATTCAGCTACCAGCTTACAGGGAACGGCTGGTGCTGGCAGGGAGTGGACCATCATTACAATGCCCTGCCATTGCCATCACTGGCCGGCAGGCATCAGCTGGATAACGCTGCCGGCGTCATGATGGTTCTGGAAGCCCTGGCAGGTGATTACCCGGTTACGCAGGCAGCCATTGAACAGGGTCTGAAGTCCGTCACCTTACCCGCACGCTGCCAGATACAGGCAGGTGAAATCGAGCTTGTATTTGATGTTGCACATAATACCGGCAGCGCTGCACGTCTGGCAGGGGTGCTGGCGAATCGTCCCGTGACGGGCGTTACCCGGCTGGTGCTGGCAATGCTGGATGACAAGGATATAAATGGATTTACCGCGCTGCTGGCAGTTGCAGTGGATCACTGGTATCTCGCGACACTCGGGGGTGAGCGCGGCTTGACTGCACAGGGTCTGCGGGACAGGATGTGTCACACCGGGGCCGAAAAGGATATTCGCTGTTTTCAGGATGTATCCAGGGCATTCCGGCAGGCAAAGGCAGAAGCGAACAATGGTGACCGGCTGGTCGTCTGCGGTTCCTTTGTAACTGTGGCAGAAGCATTGGCATGTCATGTATAGTCAGGCGCCTGTAACCAAACGACAGTGGCAGGTTGACAATCCGGAGTCCGCATGGAGCAGGCATTGAAACAAAGACTGATTGGAGCCATTGTGCTCGTGTCGCTGGCCGTTATTTTTATCCCGATTATTCTGGAAGGCCCGGATGACGAATGGACGCCACGCAGCCACAGTATCCCCGCACAACCGCAAATGGATTACCGGGCTGATATGGAACTTGAACTGCCGCCCAAAACACCGGCGGTTGATGAGACAGTTGCCATGGAGCGCATCAGCCAGGAGCAGACTGCCACTGAGTCACAACCGGTGGTGGATGTAGTCAGGACAGAAGCCATACCTGTCAAGGCTCCCGAACCCGTCAAGGCCCCCGAACCTGTCAAGGCCCCCAAACCTGTCAAGGCGGCAGCAACCCCGGTCAAACAGGCTGTTCCTGCTGCAGCGAAGACGAAACCCCTGCAGGGCTGGTTCGTTCAGGTGGGCAGTTTTGGGCAGGAAATGAATGCCAGGGGCTTGCGTGACCGTCTGGCGGTGGCCGGTTTTCACGTGCAGTTACAGGTTGTCGAGATTGGGAGAAAACATGCCTACCGGGTTCTGGTAGGGCCTTCTACCTCGCGCATTGAAGCCGAAAAACAAGCTGAAAAACTCATGTCCGGTCAACGTCTCAAGGGCATGGTCATCAACTATCCGGGTTAGGGGACTATCAGCCGGAATAGAAACTTCTTGGCAGTGCCTGTCACATATCTGGTAAACTATGGCCTTCAGGAAATCTCATTTGAAGTCAACGGGCTGGAAAATGCTGACTGAATACACTAGAGGTAGCTATGGCAATCGCCTGGATTGATGTAGTGATAATTTCGCTGATTGTATTATCAGCGATCCTGAGTCTGTTCCGGGGCTTTGTGAAAGAAGCTCTCGCGCTGATAACCTGGCTGGTAGCCTTATGGGTGGCAATGGCCTTCTATGAAGAACTCGCTGTCTGGCTGTCGCAGTGGATTGCGGCACCTTCGGCCCAGAAAGTGACGGCATTCGGTGTCCTGTTCATCTGCGTACTGTTGCTGGGAGCCATTGTTAATTACCTGGCAGGAAAGCTGGTCGACAAAACCGGCTTGAGCGGTACGGACAAAATGCTGGGGGTTATTTTTGGCGTAGCACGAGGTGCTGCTATTGTTGCCATTCTGGTACTGCTTGCAGGCCTGACGCCGGTGCCACAGGATCCCTGGTGGCAGGACTCCCAGTTTCTTGGCTATTTTGAAGATCTTGCCCTGTGGATGCGCGATTTTCTGCCCAGCGAAATCGCGAATAACATAACGTACGCCTGACACCTGACATTGAGAATCGTCTATGTGTGGCATCATTGGCATTGTTGCCCGCAGTTCTGTTAACCAGGCAATCTATGACGGCCTGACTGTCTTGCAGCATCGCGGGCAGGATGCTGCCGGCATTATTACCTGTGATGGTGAACGTCTGCACCTGCGCAAGAATAACGGCCTTGTGCGTGACGTTTTTCATACCCGTCACATGCTGCAACTGTTCGGTAACATGGGTATTGGACATGTGCGTTACCCTACTGCCGGCTGTGAAAGTTCTGCCGAGGCCCAGCCTTTTTATGTTAATTCCCCCTACGGAATCAGCCTGGCGCATAACGGTAATCTGACTAATGCCAACAAGCTGAAGCAGGAACTGTTCCAGGAAGACCTGCGCCAGATCAATACCGACTCTGATTCGGAAGTCCTGTTGAATGTGTTTGCCCATGAATTGCAGCAGCAGGGCAAATTAAAAATGGAAGTCGATGATGTCTTCAAGGCGGTTGCCGGCGTACACAAACGCTGTCGCGGTGCCTATGCAGCAGTGGCAATGATCACGGGGTATGGCGTGGTCGCCTTCCGTGATCCGTACGGCATTCGTCCGCTTGTTTATGGCAGCCAGGAAACGCCTCAAGGCATCAACTATATGATGGCCTCCGAAAGCGTTGCCCTGGACTCTCTTGGTTACGAGCTGATCCGTGATGTGGCACCCGGTGAGGCCGTGTTTATCTCGCTTGATGGTCAATTACATACCCGGCAATGTGCGGACCACCCGGCAGTGATGCCCTGTATATTCGAGTACGTCTATCTGGCAAGGCCCGATTCCATTATCGACGATACCTCGGTTTACAAGGCACGTCTGAGAATGGGAGACAAACTGGCGGACAAGATTCGCCGGGTGCGGCCTGATCACGATATTGACGTTGTGATACCGATACCTGACACCAGCCGGACTTCTGCCCTGCAGCTGGCAAATAATCTGAGGATCAAGTATCGCGAGGGATTTATCAAAAACCGCTATATAGGCCGTACATTTATCATGCCCGGGCAACAGCAGCGCAAGAAATCAGTGCGTCAGAAACTGAATGCCATTGACCTTGAATTCAGTGGCAAGAATGTCTTGCTGGTCGATGACTCTATCGTGCGAGGTACGACATCTTCACAAATCATTGAAATGGCCCGGGATGCCGGTGCGAACAAGGTCTACTTTGCCTCTGCAGCGCCACCGGTCCGTTATCCGAATGTGTACGGTATAGACATGCCTATCAGCGATGAACTGATCGCTCACGGTCGTACGGAAGCGGAAGTCTGCAAGGAAATTGGTGCAGACTGGTTACTGTACCAGGATATACCGGATCTGATCGATGCGGTTAAAAAAGGGAGCAGCAGGATTAACGGTTTTGACGATTCCGTATTTACCGGGAATTACATTACCGGTGACATTGATGATGCTTACCTGCAGTCGCTGCAGTCAGCGCGCAGTGATGCGGCAAAGAAGGAACGCCGGGATAATGATAACGAGGTGATGGATCTGTACAACTCGGCCTGATGGTTGCTGTATAACGAATACGGCTAATGTGGAGAGCAGCCATGCCAGATTATGATGAGTTTGATTTCGAGACCCGCGCTGTGCGTGCCGGGCAGCGGCGTACCGGTGAGGGTGAACACTCGGAAGCAATCTTTCCAACCTCCAGTTATGTATTCAAGAGTGCCGCCGAAGCCGCTGCAAGGTTTTCAGGCGATCAACCCGGAAATATCTACTCGCGTTTTACCAATCCCACGGTCAGGACATTCGAGGAGCGACTTGCCTCGCTGGAAGGCGGGGAGTGCTGTGTTGCAACATCCTCGGTGATGGCTGCCATACTGGCAACCTGTGCGGGGTTGTTGCAGGGCGGTGATCATATTGTTTCATCGCAAAGTATCTTTGGCACGACCACCGTATTGTTCTCTACCTGGCTGACAAGGTTCGGCATAGAAACGAGCTTTGTCCCGCTGGCGGATACAGCCGCCTGGGAGTCAGCAATACGACCGGAAACCCGCATGCTGTTTCTGGAAACACCGTCAAATCCACTGACAGAAATTGCCGACATTCAGGCTTTATCGGCGCTTGCCAGGAACCGTAATTGTCTGCTGGTGGTGGACAACTGTTTTTGTACGCCCGCCCTGCAACAACCGCTGTCGCTGGGAGCAGATATTGTTGTTCACTCTGCGACAAAATATCTGGATGGGCAGGGTCGTTGCGTTGGCGGGGCGGTTGTCGGTGATGCTGAACTTGTCGGTAAGGAGATCTATGGTTTTCTCCGTACTGCCGGCCCGACCATGAGCCCGTTCAATGCCTGGGTATTTCTCAAGGGACTGGAGACCCTGTCATTGCGCATGCAGGCACACTGTTCCAGCGCACTGACACTGGCCCGGTGGCTGGAGCAGCAAGCAAGTGTGGCACGTGTCTACCATCCGGGGCTGGCGTCACATCCACAGCACGAACTGGCAGGCAGGCAACAGCGTGGCTATGGCGGGATCGTCTCCTTTGAACTCGATGGCGGACAGCAGGATGGCTGGACCTTTATCGATGCGTTGCGTGTGTTCTCCATTACCGCCAACCTGGGTGATACCAAGAGTACCGTGACTCACCCGGCCACGACGACACACGGACGTCTGTCGCCCGAGCAACGCACAGCGGCGGGTATATCTGATGGCTTGATTCGTCTTGCTGTCGGGCTTGAATCAGTCACTGACTTGCAGGCAGACCTCGAGCGGGGGTTCGCGTCACTACCAGACTGATTTGCAGAATTCATGTCCCTGACTGGAATGACGCTTACCTAAACATCTTGCCACCGAAGCACACGGAATTACACGGAAGAAAAATGCTTTATAGAATTATTCCCGTGTTTTTCCGTGTGCTTCCGTGGCTAATTGGGGCTTTTTATTGATGGCACCTTATAAGTTAGTGCCATTTATCCCGAGTGCATTTAAGAGCTTTTCTTCTTATGCGTAACAGCCGGTGCTTGTTATTCTCCACGTACTGCATGCTGCTGGCTGCCTGCGGGAAGGCCGGTGATATGACAATGGCTGTTCCGGAAAATATTACGGGGGTAAACATACTCTCATATGAAGAACGGGAAGCAGGCACGGATAATTATATCGTCAGGGTTCTTGTCAGTCCCGGGTTTGTACGGTTCGATGATGGTTATGCAGCGAGTGACTTTGCCTTGCTTGAGCGGCAGTCAAAAACGGTCTTCAGTGTGAGTCATGAGGATCGCAGCATACTGGTTATTGAATACCGGCCGGGTGCTGCAGCGCTGGCAGCCACGGATATTAAACTCACGGAAACCCATACACCGGATAACGCGGCACCGGCTATTGCCGGCCAGCAGCCTGTACATACCAACTATCTTGCCAACGGGAATGTGTGTTTTCAGGCGGTAACAGTCCCCGTTGTAATGGGGGATGCAGTTGCCGGGATGGTTGAATATGCGGAGGTACTGGCCGTGCGGCAACGGAACAACATGGAATCCGTTCCCGAGAGCATGCAAACACCCTGTTTTCTGTCCCGTTATGTTACTGCAGCGGCCCGGCAGTACCGGGATGGTTTACCCGTGCAGGAGTGGGATGATAGCGGTTACTTCAGAACACTGACCGACTTCAACGAGCATGAAACAGTGCCGGCTGCTCTTTTTGAACTGCCAGACGCATACGAACGGTTCAGCCCGGGGCAATAGTAAAAGACTTACCAGCCCCAGCCCCGGCCACGTCCCCAGCCCCAACCCCCACCGCCACCGGGAATACTTCCGCCATCAGCCCCTGCCTTGTTTGCATCCGGATCCATCTGCAAGTTGCGGGTGTGGTTGTATGCAAATGTTCCGACACCGACGACCTTGCTGTTCTTGTCCAGTACTTCGACGGTCCAGAAACCGGTCCAGTTGGGTTCTATCTTGTTACTTGACCACGTTGAAAAAGGATCATCTGTGACAGGAATTTCTGCATTGGAAATGACGTGGCCAGCATATTTCCAGCGGTGCGTGACAGTCTGTCCCCTGAGCCCTTCCAGTACCGTGTAAAAATAAACTGTATCGACGGTGTTCTCAAATGCCTTCAGATCGTCTGCTGGTTTGCCATCAACAATAGCCGTGGTGAAGATCTCTGTAGTAAGACTTCCGGAAGCCGGGCGGTTCTTCTCGACTGCATCTTCTACGGCTTCTGTGCGCACAGCCTCTACAGCACCTGTGGTTGTGGTCAGCAGTAATGAAATGATAGTTGTAATACACAGTGCAATTATTTTTTGATACATAATGTCCTTATTCTCCTGTTTTACCCAATATACAGACAGACAACGGACTATTTCAACAGTGCCATCGGTTGCTACAGATCAAGCACTTCCAGCCTGCATCCATCTGCTGTACATGCAAGCAGGCTTCCCTGTTCATACCAGTCGCCCAGCACGATTCGCTGTGCGGGTTCTCCCGCTATAACCAGATCGTGAATCGCCGGACGGTGTGTGTGTCCATGGATCAACCGTTGCACCTCGTGGTCGGTCATGGTCTTGACGACTGCATCACTGTTCACATCCATTATCGATTCAGGCTTGCCGCCTGTCTGCTCCCGGCTCCTGTTGCGCATTTCCCTGGCCATCAGCTGGCGTTCTTCCAGTGACTTGGACAGCAGTCCATGTTGCCAGTCGGTGTCGCGAACCATTGCCCGGAAGGCCATGTACTCTGTGTCATCAGTGCACAGCAGGTCTCCATGCATCAGCAGCGCAGGGGTGCCGTACAAATCAATCAGGGCAGGGTCGTCGAGCAGGGTACAGCCGCTTGCGGCTGCAAACTGCGCACCCAGCAGAAAATCCCGGTTACCATGCATGATAAACACAGGGGTACCGGCTGTGACGCAATTCTTGAGGCCATCGCAAACGACCTGGTTCATCGGGCTGGTATCGTCATCGCCCACCCACGCTTCGAACAGGTCACCAAGAATGTAGACGGCATCCGCGGCACGCGCACGTGTGCCCAGGAATTCCAGAAAGAGTTCCGTAACAGCCGGACGCTCGGGGTCCAGATGCAGGTCTGAAATAAACAGAGTGTCCGGCATGTTATCAGGGTGATTGCTGCGTTATTCCTCGACGGTCACCTTGCGGATAACGACCTCCATGAGAGGGACATCCTGGTGCCCGTGATTATTACCTGTTTTGACTTTCTCGATGGATTCAACGACATCCATGCCGTCGGTGACCTTGCCAAATACTGCATATCCCCAGCCCTGGGGGCTAGGCGCAGTGTGGTTAAGGAAATCGTTGTCCTTTAAATTAATGAAGAATTGCGAGGTTGCTGAATTTGGATCATTGGTACGTGCCATCGCCACCGTGCCCCGGTCGTTTTTCAAGCCGTTATCTGCTTCGATCTTGATGGGCGGGTTGGTGGTTTTTTGTTTCATGTCAGTGTCGAAGCCACCACCCTGAACCATAAAACCGGGAATAACACGGTGAAATATCGTGCCATCATAGTGACCGGCCCTGGCATAAGTGACGAAATTTTCTACACTGGCCGGTGCTTTCTCGCGATCCAGTTCCAGTGTGATAACACCCTTGTTCGTTTCCATGGTGACTTTAACCATGCCTGCTCCTTTTGCGTTAGATTGATTATCCTGTGAATAGCCGGTTACAGGCGATAAACCGACAGCGGCGGCCAAAACAAGGCCATATAAGTGTTTCATTGCTGACTCCCTAGCGTTTTTCAGGTGGTCCAATGATATAAGCTCTGGCGTTGTTTACAAGCCCCGGGAGCCTGTCGGACCCTGGCAATCGTAGCGAGCATGATGGCTGTATGTGTTTTGTAGCCGGAATATCTTTCAGTTGCCCTGATTTGGCACTATCATTTGCGGCGTCTTTTATTGCAGGACTATTTCCCGCTGATGCTAAAAATCTACAACACGCTGACCAATCAGAAGGATACCTTTGTTCCCATAGAGGAGGGCAAGGTCCGGATGTATGTGTGTGGCATGACCATTTACGACTACTGCCACCTGGGGCATGCGCGGGTAATGGTTGTCTTCGATGTGGTTGTTCGCTATTTACGTGCACTTGGGTATGAAGTGACCTATGTACGCAACATCACCGATGTAGACGACAAGATTATCCAGCGCGCCAATGAAAATGGTGAGGATATTAGCGCGCTGACTGCAAGGTTTATCGAAATCATGAATGAAGATGCTGCGGCACTTGGTGTGTTGCCGCCGGATATGGAGCCCCGTGCCACCACATCCATGGACGGCATCATCAGCATGATTGATGCCCTGATAGGCAAGGGCTACGCCTACCAGGGAAGTAACGGTGACGTTTACTATGATGTCAGTCGCTTTGAAGGTTACGGTGCTCTTTCGGGGAAGCAACTGGATGATTTGCAGGCTGGAGCGCGTGTTGCTGTAGATGAGGCCAAGGATGATCCGCTGGATTTTGTACTCTGGAAGACAGTAAAACCGGGTGAGCCGAGCTGGCCATCTCCCTGGGGCGATGGCCGCCCCGGCTGGCACATTGAATGCTCGGCAATGTCCACGCAATGTCTGGGGGCACATTTCGATATCCATGGCGGTGGCATGGATCTCAAGTTTCCTCACCATGAGAATGAAATAGCACAGTCCGAGGCTGCAACCGGCGAGCCATTTGTGAATTACTGGATGCACAATGGTTTTGTCAGGATCGATGACGAGAAAATGTCAAAGTCGCTGGGTAATTTCTTTACCGTGCGGGAAATACTGAAGAATTACCGGGCAGAAGAAATCAGGTATTTTATTCTTGCCAGTCATTATCGCAGCCCCCTGAACTATTCACAGGAAAATCTGGCGAACGGCAAGTCTGCGCTGACACGACTCTATACAAGCTTGCGTGGTCTCACACCCGCAGGCAACGAAGCTTCGTTATGTGATAAATACAACGCTGCTTTTCACCAGGCGATGGATGATGATTTCAATTCACCGGAAGCCATTGCCGTATTATTTGAAATCACCAGGGAAATAAACAGGAACCGGGACGCGCATCCGGGCAAGGCAAATATCCTTGCCGGTTGCCTGCACCGCCTGGGTGCAATCCTGGGACTGTTACAGGCAGACCCCGAAGCCTATTTGCGCGCAGCGGTTACTTCAGATGACGGCACGGCAGGCGGCAT
>Ga0164313_10003273_pt1 | contig 14460 bp, 12 predicted proteins | sample GuaBasSedimGuay4_FD_113735 | JGI IMG/M metagenome (GOLD analysis project Ga0164313, IMG submission 113735) | Subseafloor sediment microbial communities from Guaymas Basin, Gulf of California, Mexico - Guay4, Core 4569-4, 0-3 cm | ecosystem: Environmental > Aquatic > Marine > Hydrothermal vents... | reverse complement strand
TCTGATAGCAGCTTTAGTTACAAGTTCTGCGATGGTTGTCGGTATGGCCGGTCAGCTTGTCGGTGGCAGGGTTGCAGATAAAATGGACTTAAGAAAGGCATATCTTTTATTCTTTTCTCTGGCTTTGCCGTTTTTAATAGCATCACGCTTTGTCTCGGGATGGTTTGTTCTCCCCTTTCTGGGTTTCTTTGTTTTTTTTGCTCTGGGTATGCAGCCCATTGAGAACAGCCTGTACTCGATGCTGGTTCCTCCCCGTTGGAGATCTTCCGGGTTCGGTGTAAAATTCACTCTGACATTCGGGGTGGGTTCTTTTGCAGTTTCCATTGTATCCAGGCTTGAGCCGAAGATCGGCTTAGACGGAATATTGCTTTTAACCGCCGGATATCTGATGTTTACAGTATTCATAACGGGTTTGCTGCTTATTGTCAGCCGTAATGCTATAATCAAACATACATAAAATATAAATTATGGGAGTTGCGAACTTGGAAGAATTAAAAATAAGTGGCTACGAATCTCTTCAGCTCTATGGTAGACATTGGAGCCTGGAGTCTCCCAAAGCTGTTCTGCTGATTGTTCATGGCATCGGTGAGCATAGCGGGCGCTATTCGGGTATGGCTGAGTACTTTAACTCCCGGGGAATTGCTGTGATCGGCTATGATCACAGGGGACATGGACTTTCAGAGGGCAAGCGTGGCCTCCTTCTTTCATGGAAGGAGTTTCGAGGGGATTTGAGAGCTGTAGATAATGAAGCTGTTCGTCTTTATCCCACTCTTCCGCTGTTTATTCTGGGACACAGTCTTGGTGGTACAATGACATTGGATTATATTCTCTCTGCCGAACATGCTCCCCGGGGTGTGATAATTTCTGCTCCGGCATTAGGTACCCCGGGCATCTCTCCTTTTCTTCTGGGTATTGCAAAAGTTCTTTCCGCTGTTACCCCCCGATTAACCCTCAGTACAGCCCTGGATAGTGATTCCATCAGCCGGGATCCTGAAGAGTGCCGGAAGTATAGAGAAGATCCACTGGTACATGATAAGGCATCCGTGAAGTTAGCCTCGGAATTAACCTCAGTACAGGAATCAATATTCAGCAGATCTGAAAATATGAATTGTCCGCTTCTTCTCTGCTATGGCAGTGAGGACCGGATCGCACCCCATGAACCGATTGAAACGTTCTTCAAGCGTTCCGGATCTGATGATAAAGAGATGAAAATATTTGAAGGTGCTTATCATGAGATACATAATGATATTATCAGAGAAGATGTATATAAACTGTATGCTGATTGGATTTCCAACCGAATATGAGGATAATTAGTGAGAAACAATTCTCATAAAGAGGAACTGTGAATCATATCTACCCAAAAATTATTGCTGTTCTCCTTTTCCTTTTGTTCAACTTATCTCTTTTTGCTGATATTCCGGATCCTTTACGAGTTGCATGTGTCCCGAACCTATATCCGGTATCTTTTCTAAATGAAGCGGGAAAGCCGGATGGTGCTTTCCCACGGGTAATCGATGAAGTGGCCCGGCGTAACAATATTAATATTGAATGGTTTATAGGCAGCTGGGCTGAGAATTTGGAGAAGATTAAAAAAGGTGATATTGATCTGATGATCGCATTGGTATTCACACCGGAGCGGGACACCTTTCTTGACTATGGACATGAGTATGTTCTTTCCACATGGAGCCAGCTTTATCAGAGAGAAGAAGGACTGATAGAGAGTATACTGGATACTGAAGGTAAACGTATCGGAATGGTTCTGAGCGATCAGAATGCCCGTGGTTTTATCGGACTGGCTGAAAGTTTTAATATTCATTTTAAGGCGGTTCTTTTCGATTCTTTCGATCAGATTTATGAAAGTCTTATAACTGGTGAAATTGATGCTGGTGTATTTTACAATCTTTACAGCTTATCTCATCCGGAAATGATTTCAACAAGTATTATTTATCAGCCGACACATGCTTATTTTGCAATTCCTGAAGGGGCTGATAATCAGATTCTAAAACTCATTGACCGGAGTCTGATTAATTGGAAAGCGGATGAAAATTCGTTCTTTTTTAAAAAAGTTGTAAGTCTTTTGACCAGAGAAAATGTTGGCTATATTCCCCGTTGGCTTAAAATACTACTTCCCAGCCTGGTTGTGTTGATTCTATATATCCTTTTCTGGTCATGGCTATTAAAAAAACAGGTTCTTCAGCGATCGACTGCACTTCTGAATGCGCAGGAGGATTACAGTAGCACTTTTATGGAAGCCGATGTCGGAATTTTTCATGTAAACTCCGAGGGCATGTTTCTCAGGGTGAATCCGGGATTCTGTATTAATCTGGGGTATACGGAACAGGCATTGTTAAAGATGAATATTGTCGATGTCATTTTATCTGAAGATGTAATTAAAGACGAAAAAACTTTTGGAGAAATTGTTGATAACAGACGTCACTCATATCGAACTGAATTGAGATACATCTCAAAAAACAAGGAAATACTCTGGGGGCATCTTAATTTGACAGCTGTAAGGAGCTCTGATGGGGCACTACGGTACCTGGTTGGTATAACTGAAGATATTACAGCCCGGAAAACAGCTGAAAATATGATTGAAGATCTTCAAAAAAGGTACCATGGGATATTCGATAACTCATATCAGATGACAGCTATCTTTGGCGAGTATGGGAGAATTCTTGATATTAATGAGACGATGAAAAAAGTTGTTAGAATTGATGATTCTTCAAAAGGGATTGAGGGCTTAACACCTTCTGAGATTGAGATGTTCGGGGCTGTCGGATCGTTGCGTGTACAGGAAATGGTAGATGAATGTTTATCAACAGGGCAGATAATCAGGCATGTAATCGGTTTTGAGGAAACTTCCGGCGAAATTGCTGTTGACGTTACTGTGAAACCGATTTTTGATGAGAGCGGCAATATTCGTTATTGCATCTCTGAGGCCCATGATATTTCAGATTTGTTAAAACTTACTGGTAGTCTGGAACAACAGGTGGAAGAACGAACCAGGGATATAGTGAGTGCGCAGCAGAAATTGATAGAAGCGGAAAAGATGGCATCAATGGGGCGTTTAGTTGCCGGTATTGCCCATGAGATAAATACACCTGTTGGTGTAGCAAAAACCGGTGTTTCTTTTCTTCAGGAACAGGTAAAAGAAACCTGGAAGAAGTATGAGGAAGAAACTCTTTCCAAAGATGAATTAAGTACGTTTTTAACTTCATTGGGCGAACTCTCAGATATTCTTGAGCAAAATCTGGATCGTGCAATTAAACTTATCAGAGATTTCAAAATGACATCGGCAGACCAGTCGAGTCATGAAATGCGTGTAGTTCCTGTTAAAAAATACATAGAAGCCGTTATGTACAGTCTTCGTCCACGGTTTAAGCAAAGCCTTGTTACATGGTCTGTCAGTGCTCCTGAGGAAGAGCTGAATCTTCATGTTGGTGTGATAAATCAGATACTGATCAATTTAAGTATCAATGCTCTCGTACATGCTTATCGACCGGAGGAATCTGGCCGGATTCATATTGAATACTATCAGGAAAATGGTGAAAGTGTCCTGGTGTTCAAGGATGATGGATGCGGTATTCCCGAGGAGATGCAGGATAGAATCTATGAGCCGTTTTTTACCACCGGCCGGGGTAATGGTAATACGGGTCTTGGACTCAGTATTATCTATAATCTTGTTAAAGATGTTTTAAAAGGCGAGATAGAGTGTCTCAGCCATGAGGGTGGTGGAACAACGTTCCGAATCAGCTGTCGGGATTTTAAGGTCTGATTCCCAATCGAAATGAGTGGAAACCGCGGGGTTCGCCTCCAGCAGCGTACCGCAGGCAGAGCCGAGGAACGTTGCGACAAAAGCGAATTTGCAGCAAGTCGCTTGAGCGACTCCGGGTTCAGGGTTCTGCCCCGGTTCTACTGATACCATTCATTCTTATATCCTTAGTTACTCAATTCTTGCCTAATCTGTATAATTGATACTATGCAAAAATATCGAGTAATGTTTATCTGTACTGGCAATATTTGTCGCAGTCCGTTAGCTCATGCTGTTTTTGAGCATCTTGTCAGGAAGGATAGCCTCGAAAAAATTATAGATGTAGATTCAAGTGGCACCGGGGCATGGCATGTCGGTGAGCAGGCTGATTCCAGAATGAGGCGGACTGCTGAGGGGCATGGCGTAAACCTTAATCATCGATCTCAGCAGTTTGTATACAGAAATCTGACTGATTTTGACCTACTTTTGACTATGGACGGTCATAATTATAGAGATACATTGGCTCTTTGCCGTACGGATGAAGAATTTGAAAAAGTCAGGATGTTCAGAGATTACGATCCCTATGGGAAAGGTGATGTCCCCGATCCCTGGTATGGGGGGCTGGATGGTTTTGAAGTTGTCTGGAACATTGTCCATCGAACGTCTATAGCTCTTCTGGAAAAAGTAAGCTGATTGATAAAACTAAATACAGCTTGTTAACTAACCTTTCCTGATATATGCTGGCGCGAGACCATTTTTCTGGAGTTCTATATGAGTGTATTGAGAATTTTAATTCTGCTTACTCTAGTTTCTTATTCTTCGATTTTCTCTGTGTATGCCAGAGGTAACGCTGAAATTGAATCTCCGGGTGAAACAAAAAGAATTGTTCAGGCCGGTTCTTCCGCCTTTCTGGTGGAAAATGCCCTGTATTTATTTCCTGAAGCGGTCGATCAGGTTGTTGCGATGGCGGATGGGAATCAGGGGAGAGGCTTCTTTGCCGGGGATATCGACCCTGGAATCGTTGAAAAGACAGTTCTACCCCGAACAGCCAATACAGAAGCTATTCTGGCATTACAGCCGGATATCGTTGTATTGAAAAACTTCCTGGAAAAACGTATGGGAGAACCCCTGGAACGGGTTGGTGTTAAAACTATTTATCTGGACCTGGAGACACCTGAAGCATGGATGGAAGATCTGGTTGTTCTTGGGGAGTTGTTTGATGATTCTGAACGTGCAGAAGAGCTTCAGGAGATGTTTCGGGCGAGAATAGCCGTGGTGGAAAAGCCGTTGAAGAATCTCCATGATAGTGAAAAACCCAGGACACTTGTACTCTATAGATCTGTTAAAGATGGTGTAAAGGCCGTTAATGTACCGCCTCTTTCCTGGATTCAAACTCAAATGGTTGAGATGGCAGGCGGGGAACCGGTTTGGGGTGATGCGGATTTCGGTGAACGCTGGACCCGGACGGGGATTGAGCAGATAGCGGCATGGGACCCTGATGTAATCTTTGTTGCCGCATATCATATGGATGCGGTGGATGCTGTGGATGAATTGATTCAGGATTCCACCTGGTCGTCATTGAGAGCTGTTGAAAATGGAAATATCCACGCCTTCCCTGCTGATTATCATAGCTGGGATCAGCCGGATGTCCGTTGGCTGCTGGGGCTTCAGTGGATGGCTGCAACACTTCATCCTGAATTGTTTCCGGGACTTGATATGGAATCTGAAGCCAGAACCTTTTTTAATGAAATGTTCTTTATTGATGATACGGCTTTCAATGAGTATATCAAACCCCGGCTGACAGGATTGAACTGATTTGTCTGAAGAAGGGAAACAGCATCTGCTTTTGAATGCCGGAATGGCTGCAGCTCTTCTACTGATCTTTGTACTCTCTCTTCTCTGGGGGCGGTACCCACAGCCTGGCTTTACACAACTCTCTGTGCTGGGGAGTGATGCTCTGGCACAATCTCTTATTATGAATATCAGGCTTCCCCGGGCAATAAACGCTGTTATGCTGGGTGCCGCATTGGCTGCTGCAGGTATGGTCTTACAAACAGTTCTGGGGAATCCTCTTGTTGAACCGGGGATGCTGGGGGTTAGTCAGGGTGCTGCTTTCGGTGCGGCTCTGGCTATACTTTTAGCCGGTGGAAGATTCTGGTCTATATCTGTTTCTGCAACATTCTTCGGATTAACCGGTTTGGCTTTCAGCTGGTTTCTTGCCAGAAAAATCCGATATGGAGGATCAATACTCCGTCTTGTTTTAGCCGGGGTTGTTGTTTCAGCTTTTTTTTCATCCGGTTTGGGAATCCTGAAGTACATGGCCGATCCCAGAAGTGAGCTTCCTGAAATAACCTTCTGGCTGATGGGAGGTTTAACTTCATCTGACTGGGCCTCCGTCGGAAGAACGGTTCCTCCTGTTATTCTTACTCTGGCAATTACAGTTCTGGTCCGTTGGCGAATCAATCTTCTTGCTCTGGATGACCGCTCTGCGTTTGCCCTCGGGAGTAATCCCGGCAGGGAACGCCTGCTTCTGGTTGTCCTTTCTGTTGTTGCTGTTGCTGCTGTAACGGCAGCTGCAGGGATTATTTCCTGGGTGGGTCTGCTGGTTCCCCATGTTGCAAGGAAACTGGAGGGTGCCGATACGGCGCGTTCCTTACCATTGGCCATTATGATGGGTGCTATATTTGTTTTGATATGTGACGACCTGGCCCGGGGACTGCTCAGTGGTGAGATACCACTGGGATTACTCACATCTCTTGGAGGGGCAATTCTATTTGCTTTGTTGATGACCCGGGAAGAGAAACCCCTGAAAAAATGACTGATACTGCAATTAACGCTGTCAATCTGAATAATTTCTCATTTTCCTGGCCTTCAGCCGATGTTCAATTATTCCGGAATGTGAGTCTTGCATTTCCTAAGGGTGATACTGTATGCCTTATAGGTCCAAATGGATCCGGAAAGACGACGTTGATGGAGTTGATACTGGGCTGGCGGAAGTCTGATTCCGGTACAGTAGCTCTGGAGGGGATACCAATTTCTTTAATCCCTTCCAGAGAGCGTGGACGGATAATGGCTCTGGTACCTCAGGATGAGCGCCCGGCCTTTTCATACAGTGTTCTTGAGTATGTATTACTTGGACGGGCTCCTTATCTGCCCCCTCTTTCTCCTCCTGCCCAACAGGATCGTGATTTAGCATTTCATGTTCTGGAACAGGTTGGCATTACAGATCTTGCTCATCGTCCTGTTCCCAAGTTGAGCGGCGGTGAAACACGTATGGTACTAATTGCCCGGGCTCTGGTTCAACAGCCGCGGATAATGCTGCTGGATGAGCCGGCTAATCACCTGGATCCCGCTAACCGGGAACGGGTTATGGAGATACTGAGTAAGCTGAAGTCATCGGGAATCACGCTGATTATCAGCTCACATGAGCCGGATATTGTTACTCGTCTGGCGGACTTTGTTGTTTTGCTCCATCAGGGGCGAAATCCCCTGATGGGGAAGTCGGATGATATGCTGGTACCGGATAAGCTTACAGAACTTTACGGTGTGAAGGTTTCCATTGTTGAAGCTGAAAACCGCAGAATTATTCTCTGGGGAAACTAGAGTTATGGAGTGGAATCGCTATGGGATTTCTTCCATAGAACGGCAGAATAAATAATATCAAAAACCGCTCCTCCGGGTAAAACGGTTATCGGTATCCATAATCCCTGAGATCCGGGAAGAAAAATACCGCTGATGATAAACGATCTCCTGCTGCAACCATCAGATAGCCGCCAATCCTATGTATCTTTTTCCAGATAACAGTTCTTAATTCCTATCAACCAGTTTGGACAGATTCTCGTGAGCAAGTTACCGATTACAACAAACGTTATTCCCATGAAGACTTTGAAGAATAATACAACGTTGAGGCTGCCATTCATTGAGACAATAACAGTAATCCAGGAGAGAAAGATTATAAAAGTAACCAGGAGCCCCCGGAGAACTCTATACGATTTTCCAAACGTCTTTAATTAGCTCTGCCCGGGTCTATATTCGGAAGCCAGGTCATCAAACCCCAAAATAATGATCCTAAAACCCCGAGCCATATCATATTGTTTTTTATCTCCCCAGCGGTCCACCTGCCCGTTTATTCTCCAATGCATAGGGATCTGTGACGGAAGTTCTGGAATCAAGAGTACATTAGCACACCAACTTGCCAATGAGACACCGGCATGAAGCCGCTTCAATTGCTGCATTCATTGCCAGGAGATTTGTTTCAGATATTTTACTGTTTCCTTCCTCGGTAAACCCGGACGACTATGTTTCAGATTTTTTCTGAGTGAGCAGTGATACAACAATAATTGTGATAAAACTCAATGGTATTGAGATTATTCCCGGATTATCAAAAGGAATTGGAGCATTGGCAGCATCAATACCATAACGTTCAAACATACTTGGTGATAGAAGTATCAATGTAAGTGCGGAGATTGCACCAACAAGAATGGAGTATGTGATTCCCTGGGCTGTTGTTTTTTTCCAGAACAGCATCATCACGATAGAAGGCAGGTTTGCGGAAGCCGCAACGGCGAAGGCCCAGCCGACCAGAAATGATACATTCATCCCTTTAAACAGTATCCCGAGAAGGATTGCCACGCCGCCGACTATAACGGCTGTAAACTTGGCCGCTTTTACTTTTCCTTTATCGGTGAATTTTACTTCAGCAAACCTATCCATCAGATCGTGGGCAACAGCTCCCGAGGAAGCGACGATTAAACCACTGACTGTACCAAGAACAGTTGCAAAAGCGATGGCGGATATGATAGCAAAAAGAAATGTACCGAAGCTTTTTGCCAGCAGGGGAGCGGCCATATTACTTGATTCTACATCAAGAACGCCGCTTGTAGCTGCTCCGAGGCCCATATAAAGGGTGAGGATATAAAAGAACCCTATGGCGGCAATAGCCACAATGGTGGACCGTCTGGCATCCCGAGGACTGGGTACGGTGTAGTAACGAATCAGAACGTGGGGAAGGGCAGCAGTTCCGAGGAACAGGGCCAGCATCAGAGATACAAAATCCAGTTTGGAGAAAATACTGGCTCCTTCTCCGAGTTTGTATTTCAGGCCCGGACGCAGAAACTCCGCTCCGGAAGTGGGATTCTGGGCCCAGACCGTAACATTGTCGCCTTCAAACACGATGTGTTTTTTTGCGTAGCGTATCACCTGCCCATTTTGAATTGCCCTGAGATAGGATATAACATTCAGCTTCCCGGTTTTCTCAACATTTTCTCCATCAAGATATATCCGGCTCATCCTGCCTACCGGATGGAATTTTCTCTCGGTTTTAATTGCTCCGTTATACAGGATTTCTCCACCAGAGGTTTGAGTTTTAGAAACAGCTTCCATCAGCACCGGTGAATCTCCGGATGTATCAAGGTTCCACCAGCTTCTGAGACCGGCTTTCTCCAGGACTACCAATGTATAATCTCCGGATGTTACCTGACCTTTCACAAGATATCCGTTACCGGCAGCATTAACCTTCTCTCCGCTAAGCTCTGCCTTCACCACCTCTGGTATCCGGTAACGTTCATAATCCGGAGTGGTATCAAGACCTTTGTTCAGAAGCACAATAACCAGAATAAAGGAGAAGATAATGAGTAAGGTGCCTTTGATAAATTGAACATATGTTGTTGATTTCATTCCGGCGGTAGCAACGATGAACGTTACAATGGCACCGACGATAACAACACCGGCCCAGTGGGGTAGTCCCAGAAGAGGAGTCACTAGAGCACCGGCTCCAACCATCTGGGGTATCAGATAGAAGATGGATACGACCAAAGTACTGATACCGGCCATAAGCTGAATGCCTTTGGAATTGAACTTGGCATCCAGGGCATCGGCAAAAGTGTACCTTCCCAGCCTTTTCAAAGGTTCTGCCACAACAAAAAGTGCCACCATCCATCCGGCAAGGTAGCCGATTGAATAGAGAAAACCATCATAACCGACTGTGGCTATGAGTCCACAGATGCCGAGGAAGCTGGCTGCCGACAGATAATCTCCGGCAAAGGCGACACCGTTAACCGTCCAGGGAATGGTTCCTCCTGCAGCAAAATATCCTTTGGCAGAACTGGTCTTACGGGCGAAGTAGATGGAAATACCAAGGACAAGAGCGACGATACTGATAAAAAGAATAACGGCAAGGGGAGCTGGATCGTAAATCATTTATTCAGCTCCTTCTCTTTTGCCGTACACATGTTGTTGTAAATAACACCTAGAACAACGGCGAGAATAATTAGAAAAAAACCATAGAATATGGCAAAATTCAGTCCAAAGAGAAATATGGCCCCCATAATTGATGGTGCAAAAGTATTGATGGCCACAAAGCCGGCAAATACCGTTGCATAAACAAAGAACATTCGAAGGCCAAGTTTTGTTTTGTATTCAGCAGCAAAATCTTCTGCCTCCTCACGGGCCGCAGGTTCATGTAACATGTCTCTTCTCCTAAGCTCAATTCAGAATTGAGGGTTTCAGTGGTTAAAATTTATATTCGTTTACTATCAGTGAGTATGGGATTACTGTCAAGACAGCAGTTTCTACTGGGCAGAACACCCGGCATCAGGTTATTCTGAAGAGGTCTATGAGGATTAAGCATCAATTTCGGTATTCTGAAAGAACTATTCTTTATTCTTACTTTATAGGACTGATACTTACCGGTACTCTTTTATTGAGTTTTCGCATCAGTTGGAGTGGTGCCGGGGGAGTAGCACATGTACCGGTTGTAGATGCTTTTTTTACTGCGGTATCTGCAACTTGTGTTACTGGTCTGATTACAATTGATACATCTCTCTGGAGCCGATTCGGGCAGGTGATTATTCTGCTGCTTATACAGGCAGGAGGTCTTGGTATCGTTACCTTCGGAATGCTTTATCTTTTTCTTCCAAGGATGAGAATTTCGCTGAAGAACAGTAAAATGCTTCATGATTCTTTTGTTGCCGAACAGATGTCCCGGGGGCGGCAGATTATAAAAAGCATCCTGAGTACTACATTGCTGGTTGAATTGATCGGTGCAATGCTCCTTACCCTCAGTTTCTCCAGAGTTGGTACTGAAGCTCCGATTTTTGAAGGGATATTTCATTCAGTTTCTGCGTTTTGTAATGCGGGTTTCTCTTTGTTCAGTGATGGGATGGTACCGTATCGCTCCAATCTGCTGGTGAATCTCACACTGATGGGACTGATTGTTGTTGGTGGTATCGGATTTGTGGTGATGCGTGATCTGAAAGGAAAATTCACGGACTGGAGACGGCCTCTTCTGTTTCATACAAGAATTATGCTTCTGGCCGTACCTGTCTTAATTTTCATTGGATTTGCAGGATTCCTTCTTCTTGATACCACAGCCGCATTTTCCAGTCTTCCCTTGGGAGAACGCATACTTGCAGCCCTGTTCCAATCTATTACCACCCGGACGGCTGGTTTCAACACAGTTGATCAGGCAAGCCTATCCATGACATCCAGGTGGTTAATTCTGGTATTGATGCTGATTGGCGGGGGATCGGGTTCTACTGCGGGAGGCATTAAAGTAACCACAGCGTTTATACTTTTTATTGTTTTGTTCCGAGGTGTTAATGAGAGAGGTGATATTCGTTTTCTTCACCGGCGTATCGCATCGGCGGATGTCAGCAAGGCTGCAATGTTTTTTTTGAAGGCTATTTCACTGCTGTTCGTCAGTATCCTTTTACTTGGGATTGTTGAATATACCCATTCAAGTGATTTTACAGCTTCTGAACTGGTTTTTGAGAGTGTCTCGGCTATGGGAACCGTGGGATTGTCCATGGGTATCACATCAGAATTATCATTTACCGGTAAAATGATAATTGCCGCGACAATGTTTGCCGGCCGAGTTGGATTGTTTTCACTGGTAATACGCAGGGCACGGGATAGGGCTGATGCTTTGATAGAATACCCGAAAGGGGAGGTAATGATAGGATGAAACAATACGCGCTTATCGGGGTAAGTTCATTCGGTAAAAGGATACTGGAGGAACTGATTCTCATGGATTGTGAGATTATTCTCATAGATAAGGATCCGGAGATTATTGAATATTTTAAAAATAGTGTTACTGCGGCTTACATTGCCGATGTTATCAACGAAGAAATTGTAACACGCCTAATCCCCGGGGATATTGATGCTGTGGTTATCGATCTCGGAGATAAAATTGAAGCTTCTATACTTGTTACCAAATATTTAAGCAAGCTGGGAGTTTCAAATATCATCGTTAAAGCTGAAACGGATCAGCATGGGGAAATCCTTTCAATAGTAGGGGCGGATCATGTGATTTTCCCGAATCTTGAGGCTGCCAAGCGTGTAACGCCGCTGCTCGTATCGGATTTGCTATTTAATTATCTGCCAATTTCCGGTGGATTGGTAATTGCCGAAACCGGTGTACCGGAAAACCTGGTTGGTCATACCCTAACTGAAGTTGAAATCAGAAAGTCCCTGGGTATTAATGTAATCGCCTTCCGCAGGGCGGGGCAGGGTGAGTATCAGTTTTTCAGACCTGAATACCGGCTAAATATTGATGATGTCCTGCTGATTGTCGGTCAGGATGAAGATGTCTCATCCTTCACAGGAAAGGATTACAGCAATCAAAAGCGGGGTATCAGCAACCTATTCAGTCAGCTGTTCAGCAACATGAAGTCCAAATCCGATCAGTCATCGTAAAGAAGGCGCAGGTAATCAATCCGTCCAAAGGATTTTTCCACGGATTCTCTTACTTTATCCGGTGAAGGGGATGGCGTTTTTGTTCCGAAGCTTGAAAGTATCTCGTTGAAGTTCCTTACAAAAGAAGCTTCTCCAAAATGAGCTTCTATCGTTCTATCCATCTGAGGAGCTCTGGCTTTCAGAGTCCGCCCGGCAGAATCCAGTAACTCCCGGTTGAGAAGCTTTGCTTTTACAAGCCATTCAGGATTGTTCCCCGCCAGCTTCAATGCATCCAGCTGATCCTCAACCTTGAGGTATGAGATATCTATTCCACCTCCTGCTGCAATTTTTGATACGGCGGAATTCATGGATTTTATGGCTTTATCCGAAAGATTCGGCTCCATATTTCTGATTTTTTCCTGATAGGCTTCCTGGGTTTTGATTTTGAGCTCCTCAGTTGCCGGTATACGAAAATCGGCCCAGAAACGTCTGGGGTAGTCCCCGAACAGGTTCAGAATACCGTCAAGAATATCCAGATACCTGGCCAGCAGAGGTTTTTGCCAATGCAGGGCATTTATAAATAAATATCCGAAACCCTCCTGAATAGAGGTGGAAATAACTGCATCGCAGGAGGATGCAAGCTGACGGTAACTCAGTCTCTCATCACCAGTTGCCTCGGGGCACCAGATACCGGGTATCAGGCCGCTTTTAAAGGCACTTTCCACAATCCTTGAATATTCTTTTTCCTGTGCAGAAACACCAGGTAATGTAACAATCAGATTTGCCGGTTCATCAAGTAGTTTGGCCAGTATAGCGGCCTCAATAATATTCTTACGCCTTATTGCTCTGACAGGATAAAGCAGGATGGGTGCTCCGGGGATATAACCGGGATTGTCTTTTGCGCAGAGCTCCTCCAGGGCCTTTCTCATTCCTTCGGGATTTCCCGGGGCATTGGGCAAAAGGGGTACTGGATTTGTAAGCAGAGAAACGGATTCCTCCATACCGGCATCTGAAAGAATCCGGCGGTCTCTTTCGTTGATAACGGCATATCGGATTCCGGATCCTGAAGGGTAGGGCGGACGCTTGAGAACCGAGTTCAGGCGTTTGAGGTTCCCGGGTCTTCCACACTCCGGAAAATCATGAATATGGAACAGCATCTTCCGGCTTCCGGAATTTGCAATACTCATCAATGTTGCGGTAAATTCCGGGTTTTTGCCCAGATGATAGTTATGCACCCACCACAGAGTATCTTCATCATACCGGGCGAGAAGTCTTGCTTTAAGTTGATCAGGATCGGGGCTATGTCCCTCCTCCGTGTAGCCGATTTCTTCCAGAACATCCAATCTCACTTTATCAGCAACCTGCCGATTGAATCCTGCTCTAACTGTTTCAAGAACAATCTCAGTATTCTCTTTATTACCGGTTACAAGTCGGATTTCATCCAGTTTACCCATTCGGGAAAGTAATGCACGAATGGAATAGATAATTACATCTGTTACGCCACCGGGTTTGAGATGGTAATGGAATAGTGCAATTCTCATGAAGTCGAATCCATCCTGAGGTCACCCCAATGGCGTGTTAAAACCGCTCGGAGCTGATTTTTAAGGACACTGTAAGAGTAATACTGAAGTCCCAGTGCATAGTTGACTTCAGCCATTTCCCTGGCCAGTTTCCGGTTGCTGAGAACCTCGTTGGCGGTTTTTATGGTACCTTGTGAAATAAAATTATCCATCTCGATAACCCTGAAGCCTTTTGGGCGTATATCCGTCGCATAAATGGAATAGTTATTCACCATAATGGGCTTTCTGAACCAGATGGTCTCCAGAAAGGCATTCCCGAAACCCTCGATCAGGGAAGGGTATGTTACCAGATCTGCATGGGGGTAAATATCTTCCAATGTGTATATTTTGCGGCCGTTTTCGGTGGTGCCCCGTTCTTCCTGAATTATATCATCGACGAACAGGGCCCGAATTTTCATCATATCCGCATATTCCCGGACACGCATCTGATACTCATACCCCTCATCTCCCGAGGCG
>Ga0164313_10003272_pt1 | contig 14460 bp, 13 predicted proteins | sample GuaBasSedimGuay4_FD_113735 | JGI IMG/M metagenome (GOLD analysis project Ga0164313, IMG submission 113735) | Subseafloor sediment microbial communities from Guaymas Basin, Gulf of California, Mexico - Guay4, Core 4569-4, 0-3 cm | ecosystem: Environmental > Aquatic > Marine > Hydrothermal vents... | reverse complement strand
CTGGTCATACCTCCAGATCGACGTCATTGCCTCCCAGCGGCCAGGAATCCTGGTCAGAAGGAGGCCATCATGGAGTCGTTTCAGCAGAGCTCTCGAGCCGGAGCGGTCGGGCGCAATGAACCGGCTCACTCTACGTTGCGGCGGACGAGATCGGCCAAGTCCTGGGTGAGAGAGACGTTCATGTCGGGCAGGATAGCCCCTGTCTCTGGTATGCCAAGGAATGGCAGAGTTGGACATCGCGTTCCGTGGGCGGGCGTGCTTCGCGCGGCCCTCAATCCTCCAGCCGCGTGCGCTTGCCGACCTTGGAGATCAGCGCGACCTTGGCGCGCCGGAACAGCTCGCGCGCGGCGGCTTCGCTGGGGCGGCCCATCTGCTCGGCCACCCAGGCCCAGCTGCCCTTGTGATAGAGGCGCAGCAGGATGACCTCGCGCTGGTCGTCGGAGAGCTCGGCCAGGCACTCCTCCATCAGCGCGGTGAGTTCGGCCGTGCTGGCCTGGTCGACGGGCAGCTCGATGGGCGCGGGCGGATCGAACACCAGCGTGCCGCTGGCCATGGCGTTGCGCACGTAGCCCAGGGCGTGCTCGCGGCGGCGGTCGCGCTTCTGCGCGTGGTGGTAGTCGACGGCCTCGCGGATCTTGTTCTCGGCCAGGCGCGCGAGCCAGGCGATCAGGGCGGCCTCGTGGCGCATCTCGAAGCGCTCGAAGGTGCGCACCGCGGCGATGAACGTCTCCTGGATGATGTCCTCGGCCTCGAGGTAGCCGCGCACGCGCGTGCTGAGCCGGATCTGCACGATGCGCAGCACCCGCAGGTAGTAGCGCTCGAACAGGCGGTTGTAGGCCTCCATGTCGCCGTCCTGCGCGCGCTGCACCAGCTCGAAGGAGCGCGTGAGGTCGTCGTCGGCGGGTTTCTGGGGCTTGTCCGTCATGGCTGCGCGGCCGCCGTCAGCGCCGCCGGCTGATCATGTCGGCGATCAGGCCGGAGAGCAGCACCTGCAGCGCCGAGACCAGCAGCAGCACCGGGCCTTCGCCCAGGCCGGTGCCCTGGCTGACCTGCACGGCGCCGTGGGCCAGGCCCGCCACGGCCAGCACGCCGGCCACAGGCACGAAGATGCGCAGGGGCTCGAAGTGCGCGCACACGCGCAGGATCAGCACCATGAAGTTGAGCGTGTCGTGGATCGGGCGGATCTTGCTGCGGCCCGTGCGGTGCTCGTAGTCGATGGGCACGAAGACCACGTTCAGGCTGCGCGACATGAACGCCAGCAGCGTGGTGGTGGTGAAGCTGAAGCCGTCGCTCACCAGCGGGAAGCACTCTTCGAGCGGGGCGCGGCGCATGACGCGCAGGCCCGAGTTGAGGTCGGGGATCTTGTGGCCCGACAGGTGGTTGGCCAAGAAGCGCAGGAAGGCCTTGGCCGGGCGGCGGATCAGGGGGATGTGCACGTTGGCGCCCGTGCGCGAGCCCACGATCATGTCGGCCTGCTGGTCCTTCAGCCGGGCGTACAACTCCGGGATACGCTGGTTGGGGTAGGTGCCGTCGGCGTCGGTGATGGCCACCACGTCCGCCCGCGCGGCGCGGATGCCGGTCTTGAGCGCCGCGCCGTAGCCGCGGTTGCTGGGGTGCACGATGGCGCGCACCAGCGGCAGCTCCTGGGTCAGGGCCGCGATGGCCTCGCTGGTGCCGTCGGTGCTGCCGTCGTCCACCACGATGACCTCGGCCTCCAGCCCGGCAGCGGCCAGGGTGGACGCCAGCGCGCGCAGGGTCGGAGCCACCGCGTCGGCTTCGTTATAGGCGGGGACGACCACCGTCAGTTCCATGCTGGCGGAGGCTAGCAGACCGCGCCGGGCGCCCCCAGCGGTCCATGGCAGAAGGCCGCCTGCGAGGCCGTGGCTCGTCCGTACCCGGAGGCCGTGGCTCGTCCGCACCCGGAGGCCGTGGCTCGCCCGCACCCGGGGAACGCCCGCGCCCGCGCCGGAGGCCACCGGCGCCCGTGGCAGTCAGCGCACCCGCGCCCGCGCCGACTGCTATCGTGCCCGCCGGGAACACGCGCCCCCTGCCCCTCGTCCAAGAGCGACCACATGCAGACCCGCATCCGTCGCCGCCGCAGCGAGCAGGGCTCGTCGATCCTGATGGCCATGCTCGTGTTCATGGTGCTGCTGGTGGTGATCTACCAGGTCTTCTTCGGCTCCCAGGTCGAGCTCGACCGGGCGGCCCAGGCGGTCACGGCCCGGCGCATGCGCTGGCTGGCGGACGCCGCCCGCATCCAGGCCAGCTCCGTGCTGCTGGTCGATCTGGAGGACGCGTCCGCCGAGGACGAGGAGGGCGGCGGGGGGGACGCAGGCGGTGGCTTGGGTGGTCTGGGTGGCGGCGGTGAAGGCGGCGGAGGTGCCACGGACGTCATCGGCAACACCGACAGCCTGCTCGACGAGTGGATGAACAGCGCCGCCCTGGCGCCGGCCCTGGGAGAAGGCCTGACGATCCACGTCGAGGTCATCGACGAGGACTCCAAGATCAACCTGCTGGGCCTGTGGGCCGAGGACGAGGAGCGGCGCGAGGACTGGCGCGAGGTCTTCGAACGCCTGCTCGACAAGGCCTTTGAGGGCACCAGCCTCGACCTCTCCGGCTTTGACGCGGCCGATCTGCTGGATGACCTGGACAACTGGGTGGTGGGGGACCGCAGCGATCTGTTCGACCGCCGCGACCCGCCCACGCTCAAGCGCACCGACGCCCAGGACACGGAGGCCTCCGAGGTCGACACCGACATCATCGAGAACGACGAGGTGCAGTTCCCCATGACCCTGTCCGAGCTGCTGCTGCTCGAGGGGCTGGTGCCCGAGCAACTCGAGGGCTTCGTGGAGGACGACGTGTTCTACCCGGGCCTGCGCGAGTACCTCACGGTCTGGACCCACCTGGAGCTGAAGCGCCCGCCGCCCGAGAACGACGAGTTCTCCGACAGCCCCATGGCCTCGGCCTTTGATGACGAGGCGGGCGACGAGGCCGCCGAGGAGCCGGCCATCGACACGGCCTCCACCACCAATAACGGCCTGATCAACTGCAACACCGCGCCGCTGCTGGTGCTGCGGGCCCTGGCCCCCGAGGACATCCCCAGCGCCTACCTGGAGCGCGTGATCGAGTTCCGCAACCGGGTCCGGGAGCTCACGGACGAGCTCGCCGAGCTGGGCGAGGAGCAGGACGATTTCGGCCAGGACGCCAACAGCCAGGACCCCGATCAGCTTGATGAGGGCCAGGAGGAGGACGAACTCGACGAGGACGACCCGGCCTTCTACGTCTTCCAGGAGCCCAGCGAGATCTTCAGCAAGGTGGAGGACCAGTGGGATCTTTCGGTCTTCACAGAGGACAGCGAGAAAGACGAATTTGTAGGCCGTTTGTCAGTCACTAGCGATGTCTTCACGATTAAGATAAACATCTTTGACCCGCTCAGCGGGCGGCGCGGGAGCTACCGCTGCGTGGTCTGGCGCATCGCCGACGAGGAGCAGCCCCTGATCGTGCCGCTGATGCCGCTCGAGGAGTACGTCGACGCGCGCCGGCCCGAGGACTTCCCGGAGGATTTCGAGCAGGCCTCCGACGACCGTTTTGAACGGCCTTTCGACCGGCGTTGACCGCCGGGCGCCGTCAGCGCTATCGTGTTGGGCTCGATTCCGGGGGAAATCCCCCTATTCACGGGTGCGTGCGTCGTGATCATCCTGCTCCACCCGGACGCTGGACTGCCCCAACGATCGTCGGTTCAGGCGGCCCTGACGGATCTCGACCTGCAGGTCGAAGAGACCCGTCTTGGTGACCGCCTCGCGTTCGTGGTGACAGGCGGCGACCGGACACTCCCTGCTGACGCTCTGGCCCGCATTCCGGGTGTGGAGCGCGTGCTCTCGTTGGGCTCGACCAAGAGCCTGGTGGAGCGCACGGCCGACCACGGCGAGCGCCAGGTCAGCCTGGGTCACGCGTCGTTCGGCGCCGGCCGTGTGGCGGTGGTGGCGGGGCCCTGCACCGTGGAGGGCGTCGACGACCTGCTGGCGGTGGCGCAGCGCGTCAAGGCCGCCGGCGCCACGGCGCTGCGCGGCGGCGTGTTCAAGACGCGCACCAGCCCGCACGCGTTCCAGGGCGGCGGCGAACAGGCGCTCGACCGGCTGGTCGAAGTCTCCCGCGCGGTGGGCCTGCCGTTCTTCACCGAGCTGACCGACCCGCGCCAGGTGTCGAGCGTGGGCGAGCGCCTGGACGGCGTGCAGATCGGCGCCCGCTCCATGCAGAACTTCCCGCTGCTGACGGAGGTGGCGGCGCTGGGCAAGCCAGTGCTGCTCAAGCGGCACATGGCGGCCACCGTCGACGAGTGGCTGCTGGCGGCCGAGTACCTGCTGAACGGCGGCGCCGACGACGTGGTGCTGTGCGAGCGCGGAGTGCGCACGCCGGACCGCCACGTGCGCTCCATGCTCGACCTGGGCGTGGTGCCGTATCTCAAGCGGCGCATCGGGCTGCCGGTGGTGGTCGACCCGTCCCACGCCGCCGGCGACTGGCGGCTAGTGCCCGCCCTGGCCCGCGCGGCCCTGGCGGCCGGCGCCGACGGGCTGCTGGTCGAGGTCCACGGCCGGCCCGAGGCCACCCGCTGCGACGCCTGGCAGGCCCTGCCGCCCGACGACTTCGACGCGCTCATGCGTGACGCCGACGCGCTGGCCCGGCTCACCGGGCGCACGCTCTGTCGGCCGACCTCAGCGTCCGCCGCCGCCAAGGCCTCCAGCTCCTCCAACGAGGCCCTGAGCGCATGAGGACCCCGTACCTCGCCGGCAACTGGAAGATGCACCTGGGGCGCGCGGAGGTCGACGCCTTCTGCGCCGCGCTGGCGGGCATGCAGCGTCCGGACGGCGTGCGCGTGGGCATCTTCCCCACGGACGTCTGGCTCGAGCGCACGTCTCGCGCCCTGGCGGGCAGCGAGGTGGTGGTGGGCGCACAGACCTGTCGCCCCGAGCACAAGGGCGCCTTCACCGGCGAGACCTCGGTGACCCAGGTCCAGGACGCCGGCGCCAGCGCGGTGATCGTGGGGCACTCCGAGCGCCGGCATGTGCTGGGCGAGACCGACGCCGACGTGCGCGCGCGCCTCGACGCGGCGCTGGCCGCGGGGCTCGACGTGCTGCTGTGCGTGGGCGAGACGCTCGAGCAGCGCGAGGCCAATCAGACCGACGCCGTCGTGCTGGGGCAGCTGACCGCGGGCACCGAGGGGCTGGACGGCGCGCTGCTGAGCGAGCGGGTCAGCATCGCCTACGAGCCCGTCTGGGCCATCGGCACCGGCAAGGTGGCCACGCCCGACCAGGCCCAAGCCGTGCACGCGAGCATCCGCGCGCACCTGGCCCAGGGCTTCGGCGCCCCGGCCGCCGAGCGCAGCTGCATTCAATACGGGGGCAGCGTCAAGCCGGGCAACGTGTCCGAGCTGCTGGCCTGCCCCGACATCGACGGCGCCCTGGTTGGCGGCGCGTCACTGACATTCGACTCGTTCGCGGCGCTGATCGTCGCCGCGGGCGGTTCACACTAGGAGTCATCAGATGGAAGGCATCCTCTGGGTTCTGTTCACCCTGGCCTGCGTCGTGATCTGCGGCCTCGTCTTGCTCCAGGAGGGCAAGGGCGGCGGTCTCGGTGAGGCCTTTGGCGGCGCCGGCGCGCAGACCTTCGGCGTCAAGGCGCAGGGCGTGGCCAAGGTGACCGGCTACCTCATCGGCGGCCTGGTGCTCACGGCCATCGTCATCACCAAGATGCGCAGCGGCGACTCGGGCGTGGTGGGCACGCTCGACAGCGATCCGCCCGCCAGCACGGCGCCGATCGATGCCGAGACGGCTCCCGCTGGTGACGCGGACGCAGGCGCTCCTGCTGACGCAGGTGCAGGCACTCCCGCTGGTGACGCGGACGCAGGCGCTCCGGCTGATGGCACCTCCGAGCCCCAGGACGGCTGACCCGAGCCTTGAGCCTGCGTTCCATGACTGGCTACGGCCGCGCCGAGCGGCGCGCGTCCCGCGTGGGCGCCTCTGTTGAGGTGCGCTCCGTGAACGGCAAGCACCTGCAGCTCAGGGTGCGCGCCGCCAGCGAGTGGCTGCGCCTGGAGCCGCGCATCGAGTCCACCGTGCGCGCCATGGTGCGCCGCGGTGCCGTGGACGTCTTCGTGCGCCTCGACGTGGCCTCGGGCGGTCGCATGCCCCGCGTCGACACCGAGGTCCTGGCCGTCTATCGCCGCGCCCTGAAGGACATGGGCGACGAGGGCGGCGGGGCCGAGCTGCTGCGCCTGCCCGGCGTGGTGACGCTGAGCGAGCCGGAGCTGAACGAACGCGCGGTGGAGCGCGCCGTCATCGGCGCTCTGAAGGACGCCCTGGACGGCCTCGACAGCTCGCGTTTGGCCGAGGGCGCGCGCCTGCGCAAGGTGCTCGAGCGCGAGCTCAAGGGCCTGCGGCGCGAGCTGGTCGGCGTGCAGCGTCGCGCCCCCAAGCTGGCGCGTGAGGCCAAGAGCGCCATGCAGCGGCGCCTGGCCGAGCTGCTGGACGACCGCCAGCTGCCCCTCAACGATCCCACGCTCCTGCGCGAGGTGGCCCAGCTCGCCGATCGCGTGGAGGTGCACGAGGAGCTCGACCGCCTCGCCTGCCACCTGGACGCCCTGACGGAGCTGCTCGACGCCGAGGGCCCGGTGGGTCGCAAGCTCGACTTCCTGCTGCAGGAGGTGGGCCGCGAGATCAACACCCTGGGCAGCAAGGTGGCCGACGTCGAGGTGACCACGCGCGTGGTGTCCATGAAGGCCTGTGTGGAGCGTCTGCGCGAGCAGGCGGCCAACCTCGAATGACGAACCGAGTCGGCAAGCTGCTGGTCATCGCGGGACCCAGCGGCGCGGGCAAGACCAGCGTCATCGAGCGCCTGCGCCAGCACCCGTCGGTGCAGGTCTCGGTCTCGCTCACCACCCGGCCCATGCGCCCGGGCGAGGTGGACGGCCACGACTACAGCTTCGTGACCCGCGAGCGCTTCGAGCAGCTGCACCAGCAGGGCGCCTTCGTCGAGACCAACGACGTGTTCGGGGTGGGCAACCTTTACGGCTCGCTCAAGAGCGAGCTGGACACGGCCCTGTCCACGCCCGGCAAGGTCCACATCATGGAGGTCGACGTGGTCGGCGCGCGCAACATCCGCCGCGCCGGTTACGACGGGCTGCAGGTGTTCATCGCGGCGCCCAGCCCCGTGGTGCTCGAGACACGCCTGCGCGATCGGGGCACCGACGACGAGGCCGCCATCGCCGCACGCCTGGGCCGAGCCGCCGTCGAGCGCCAGCTCGCCGATCAGGAGGGCGCCACCATCATCATCAATCACGACATCGAGGACGCCGCGCAGGAGATCCTGCGACTGGTCGGGTTGACCGCTCCGGCCGCCTGAAGGCGCCTCGCCCCTACACACACCGCACTATCGAAGGAGTTCTCATGGATCGCACCAAGGTGATGGACCTGGCCGAGAAGACCGGCGGGCTGTTCCGCCTCACCGTCCTGCTGCAGAAGCGGGTGCGGGAGCTGGTCGGTGGCGCGCCGCCGCTGATCGAGACCGAGCACACCAACCCGATCGACATCGCCATGCTCGAGGTCGAGCAGGACGCCATCGAGCTGGTGGACCTCTCCGAAGAGGAGCTCGCGGCGCTGGAGGCCGAGACCAAGATCGCGTCCGAGGAGGCCGAGATCCTGGAGGCGCTGCGTTCGCGCGTGACATCGGCCGCCGAGACCCCCGCGGCCAAGGCGTCCGCCTCCAAGAAAGCCAAGGCGTCGGCGTCCAAGACCGCCAAGGCTCCCGCTGCCGGGAGCGTGAAGGCTCCAGCCAAGCAGGCCGACAAGGCTGAGAAGGCCGACAAGGCTGAGAAGGCTGAGAAGGCTGAGAAGGCTGAGAAGGCTGAGAAGGCTGACAAGGCTGAGAAGGCTGAGAAGGCTGAGACGGCTGAGACGGCTGAGAAGGCTGAGAAGGCTGAGACGGCTGAGACGGCTGAGACGCCCGCCGACAAGGCCGACAAGGCGAAGGCTGACGAGGCCGACGAGCCCAAGGCCGAGACGGCGCCCGCCGCCAAGGCCGAGAAGCCTGCCAAGGCCGCCCAGGCCGAGGCCGACGCCGCCTCGGAACCGGCCGCGACGGCCGACGTCGACAAGCAGGACGACAAGAGCTGATGTCGCATTGAAGCGAGCCCGCCGGCGCGTCAGGATGGACGCTGGCGGGCCGCGGTCGTCCGCCCTCGCACCAGGGAGGTCGGCACACGCATGGCAAGCAGCAGCGGTACGGTCCGCAAGTCGGACGACGGCGAGGGCGGCGCTCCCTCTGAACGGCTGCGCGAGATCGGGTCGCTGCTGTTGCTCGGCGCCACCCTGTTCGTGGCGCTGGCCTGCCTGAGCGCGGGCCACGGCAGCAATCTCTGCGGGCCCACGGGCGAGCGCGTGGCCGTGCTGCTGCTGACCACCTTTGGTCACGCGGCCTGGCTGATCGTGCTGTGCCTGGGCACCTGGGGCCTGGCCATGTTCACCCGCGCCGGGCTGCCGTCGGCGGGGCTGCGCCTGGCCGGGCTGGTGCTGTGCCTGGTGGCCATGTCGGCCCTGGTGGCGCACCTGTTCGGGGACGTGCCCTCGCGCTGGCCGCCGGGCGGCACCGTCGGACGCATGGTCGCCAGCCAGCTCGAGTTGGCCGCTGGCCTCGGGCCGATGGGCACGCGCATCGTGCTGGTGGTGTTCACGCTGATCACCTTCGTGCTGGCCACGGACGCGGCCTACTACGCGTCGCTGGTGGCCGGTGCGCGCTGGGCCGCCGACAAGGCCAGCTCCCTGGCCGAGGCCCGGGCCGCTGCCGCCGAGGCCGCGGGCGCGCTGGATGGCGTGGGTCCGGTGCGCGAGCTGTCCGCTCCCCGGTCTCGCCGTGGCAAGGCCGCGGGCACGGCCGCAGGCGCCGCGCTCGCCGATGAGGTCGAGGGCGAGCGTGCCTTCGACGACGAGCCGGACGAGGCCGAGTCGTTTCTCGATCAGGACGAGTCCGAGGACGACGCGCTCGAGGACGGCGAACCGGCCGACCTGGTGGACGAGGAGCCGCTGTTCGAGGACCTGGAAGAGGACCTCGACGAAGACGAGGCCGACGACGACGCCGAGCAAGGCGACGACGAGCAGATCGAGGAGGACGAGGCCGAGGACGAAGGGCTGGCCGAGGATGGGCTGGCTGACGACGAGGCGCTCGACGCCGAAGACGAGGCCGAGCTGGCCGACGACGAAGAGCACATCGACGAAGACGACGAGCTGGCCGACGACGAGGAGTACGTCGACGAAGACGATGAGCCGGGCGAAGAGCTCGCTGCCGTCGCCGATGACGACCTCGACGGCGACCCGGACCTGGCCCTCGCCGCCCGCAGCTCACCCGTCGTGCGCGAGATGGTCGACCCCTCGGCGCAGAGGCGCCTGCCCTTCCAGCAGCCGGGCGCTCCCCGTAGCAGCGCCTACGTCTTCCCCAGCGAGTCGCTGCTGGAGGATCAGGAGGCGGTCGATCAGGTCAAGCTTGACGCCATCGTGGCGGACAAGACCGAGACCCTCGAGCGCACCCTGCTGTCGTTCAAGATCGAGGCGCGCGTCGTCGAGATCCAGAAGGGCCCGGTCATCTCCATGTTCGAGATGGAGCTGGCGCCGGGCATCAAGCTGGGCCGCGTGCGCGCGCTGGAGGACGACCTCGCCATCGCGCTGAAGGCGCGCTCGGTGCGCATCGTGGCGCCGCTGCCGGGCAAGAACACCATCGGCATCGAGGTGCCCAACCCGGTCCGCGAGACCGTGCGCCTCAAGCCCCTGCTGCACTGCCGCGAGTTCGACGACAAGCGCCTGGCCCTGCCCATCTTCCTGGGCCGCGACAATGCCGGTCGGCCGCTGGTGCTCGACCTGGCGCGCATGCCGCACCTGCTGGTGGCCGGCGCCACGGGCTCGGGCAAGTCGGTCTGCCTCAACACGATCATCTGCTCGTTCCTGTATTCGCGCACGCCCGAGCAGGTCAAGCTGATCCTGATCGACCCCAAGATGGTCGAGATGAGCATGTTCGCGGACGCGCCGCACCTGGCCAGCCCGGTGATCACGGACATGAAGCGCGCGCCCGGCATCCTGGACTGGGCCGTCAACAAGATGGAGGAGCGCTACAAGCTCCTGGCGCGGGCCGGCGTGCGCAACATCAGCGCCTACAACAAGCTCAGCGAGGAGCGCCTGCGCGCGCGCTTCGGCGAGGCCATCGACGACGAGGACTTCCCGCGGCAGCTGCCGTTCGTGGTCATCATCGTGGATGAGCTGGCCGACCTCATGATGACCGCCGCCAAGGAGGTCGAGACCTCCATCAGCCGTCTGGCTGCCAAGAGCCGTGCCATCGGCATCCACATCATCCTGGCCACGCAGCGACCGTCGACCAATGTGATCACGGGCTTGATCAAGGCCAACCTGCCCTCGCGCATCGCCTTCATGGTCTCCAGCAAGATCGACTCGCGCGTGATCCTGGACGCCAACGGCGCCGAGCAGCTGCTGGGCCAGGGCGACATGCTCATGCTGAGCCCGTCACACTCCGGCCTGGTGCGCGGCCAGTGCACCTTCATGTCCGACGAGGAGGTCGGGCTGGTAATGGAGGATGTCAAGACCGAATCCGGCCCGATCTACGAGCGCGAGCTGGTGCAGCGGCGCTCCGAGAGCGACACCGACCCCAGCGACCTGGACGAGTTGTACGACGCGGCGGTGCGCTTCATCATCGGCACGCAGCGCGGCAGCGCGTCCCTGCTGCAACGCAAGTTCGCCATCGGCTACACCCGCGCCAGCCGGCTGATCGACCTGATGGCCGACGAGGGCGTGCTGGGCGACTACAAGGGCAGCCAGGCTCGCGACGTCGAGCTCACGCTCGAGGACTGGATCGCCATCAACCCCGAGGCCCGCGGGGTGGACGAGGACGAGCAGTATCCCGCCGGCACGCCGGGCGCCTGAGCCAGGCCGAGGCGCCTGAGCCAAGCCGAGGCGTCCCAGCTCACGGCGCTGTCGCCGGCGCTGATGACATGCGCGGCGCCGCGGCCACGACGGCCCCGGCGATCAAGGGCCGCTCCTAGAAGCCGAAGTTCCAGCCGACCATCGGGCCGCTGAAGCTGCCGTCCAGGCCGGACTTGCCGGCGCCGCTGCCGCGGCTCTGGTCGATGTCGTAGATGCGCCAGCCGAACGTGATCGTGTTGCTCACGTCGAGGCTCACGGCGCCGCCGGCGAAGGCGTTCCAGGTGCGGTGGCTGGCGGAGCCGACGTCAAAGCCGCTCATGTCGCCGCGCACCGAGAAGGCGAACTCGTCCGACGTGGGCAGCGTGAGGCCGGCGCCGATGACCGGCTCGATCCAGTCGTGGCTCTCGCTGCCGCTGAAGACGGGTGAGGCCGCGACGCGCTGATCGAGGCGCCGGTAGCGCATGCCGCCGGAGAGCACCGCCGTGGCCGCCGGCTTCTCGTCGGTGGCCTCGGTGATGGCGTAGCGCTGCGCCACCAAGAAGTCGATCGTGTCGTCGCGCACGTGCGTGTCGAGGCGTCCGGAGCCCACCGACAGATCGCCGCTCATGTCGAGGTAGGTGGACTCGATGATGTAGCCCCAGTCGCCCTCCCACATCTCGACGCGGCCGCTGAACGCGACCTCGCCCACGTCGTAGGCGTCGCTGAGGGAGGTCTTCATGCGGGTCTTGGTGCCGTCCGCGGTGACGCTCGCGTCGGCCTCCGGGAACCAGGTCGAGAGGGTCACGCTGACCTCGTCGAAGCCGTCCGAGGTGCCGTCGGCGTTCTGGGCGAGCGGCATGCCGGCGCAGCCCGTGGCCGCCGCGGCGAGGATCAAGGCAGAGATGAGACGAGTGCGTTGCATAGGGCCTCCTCAAGATGGGATGGGGTCAGGATCCCGGCGCTCGGAGCGACCCTCAGCCGGGCACGTGCCCTCGCTGATCGCAGGCCCAACCGCCTGGGCCCCGCGCCATGGGCAGACCCTAGCGAACGGCGGCCGCTCGTCCCACCCGGCGTTTCGGCGCTGGGGCCAGGGCCTCAAGCGATGCAGATGTCGCCAGTTCGCCGCGCGCACAAGGCGGAGGCGCGTCGTGCTGCAGGGCGGTCTGATGCGCCCCGGTTCTCCACAATTTATCGATGGGGACGCGAGCGCCGAAGATCGCTGAGGCAAACGCCGGATTGGCTCGCCCATCTGCGCCCGCCCGCAGCCCGTGTTCGGTGTGTGGGCTGGTGTTTTCTCGTCAGGCGGCGCAGACTTCGCTCGTCTCGGACAGCGTTGCATGTATTCCCCGGCCCCTCGTCAGCCTCTTGGAGAATGACCGGCACACCGTCGGGGCCTGCAATTGGTGGCTCGCGCCGCCTCAATACCTGCTGACAAAGCGCCGAATGGACGCTATGCAGCTGACCACTGAGAGACCCCCCATGACCGCCAAGAGCCTCACGCCCGCCTCCCCGCCCTCGCCCTTCCTCGAGCGCCTGGTCGCCATCCGCGCCCAGGGCTCCGCCAAGACGCAGGTGCTGCGCGAGCAGAGCAGCGCCACGGACGTGCTGCGCTCCCAGGAGTTGGTGCGCTCGTACGCCTTTCTGCACGAGGTCGAGGGCCTCGCCGTGGCCCTGCTCGAGAACATCGCCGAGGAGCTGCCCACCCGGGCCAAGATCGTGCGCACGTTCTTCGACGGCCGCTACCAGGTGGTGTTGCGCCTCGAGGAGACCCTGCGCGACGGCGGCGGCGAGCTGGTCAGCCGCTTCTCGCGCATCTCGTTCCTGCTGGCTCCCCGGGCTCACGACGGCCGCTTCGAGCTCGAGGCCCGCGCCACGGTGCGCAGCCGGGACCTGCCGGGCGGCCGGGTCGAGACCGCCATGGACGCCGCGGCCCTGACCGACCTGGACGCCTTTCTCGAGACGCGCGTGCTCTCCTTCGCGCAGCACTACTTCGAGATCGGCGAGTACAGCCACGTGTCCGAAGACCAGCCGGACGTGAGCTGGATGGCCGACTCGATCGACGGCTGACGAACGGCGCCGGCAACAGCACGCGCCCTCGGCTGTCGACATCGGCTTCGGCCTGCGACGCCCGTCCCGGGAGACCGGGGCGGGCGTTGTGCGTTTGGGGGGGGGCTGGCCGGCGCGCCCTCGAAGCCGAACCCGGTGCTGGGATCCCAGGAAGCCGGGGAGACCTGACGAGCCTGGCGCTCAGCGCTCTGGCTGGCGTCCTCAGGCTCGCGCCGTCTCGCCCAGCGCGCGGGCCAGCCTGGCCAGGGCCTGGTTCTGCAGCTGACGCACGCGCTCTCGCGTGACGCCCAGGGCCTCGCCGATGCCCTTGAGTGTGGTGGTCTCATGCTCACCCAGGCCAAAGCGCAGCTCGAGGATCATGCGTTGGCGTTCGTCGAGTGACTCCAGCAGCTCCTTGAGGTGCGCGATGTCGCGTGCGCGCACCAGCTCGTCGATGGGGAGCATCGAGTTGCTGTCCGGGATGGAGTCGTGCAGGTCGCTGTCGCTGTCGCCCATCAGCGGCTGCACGGCGCGCCGGGCGGTCTGGCGCGCGGCCAGGATCTTGCCCGCGGCCTTCTGGGTGATCTCCATGCGGTCCGCGATCTCCATGCTGGTGGGCTCGCGGTTCAGCTCCATGCGCAGGGCGGTGCTGGTGCGGTTCCACTTGGAGATCTGCTCGACCATGTAGGTCGGGATGCGCACGGCCTTGGCGTGATTCACCAGCGCGCGCCGGATGCCCTGCTTGATCCACCAGGTGGCATAGGTCGAGAAGCGACAGCCCAGGCTGGGGTCAAACTTCTCGACGGCGCGCATGAGGCCGATATTGCCCTCCTCGATCAGGTCGAGCAGGGGCAGCCCGCCGCCGCCGTAGTACTTGGCGATGCTCACCACCAGCCGCAGATTGGCCTGAGTGAAGTTGGCCTTGGCGTCGTCGTCCCCGCGCTGGACCGCGTGGGCCAACTGGACCTCCTGGTCGGCGTTCAGCAGGTCGAACTGGTTGATATCGCGCAGATACGACTCGAGAACGCGATCCTTGGCGTGATGACGTGCGGGGTCGGCCATGTCCTGCTCCTTGTTGAGGGGGCAGGAAGAGACGCGACGCCGAAGGGCGCTGTCCGCAGCTCAGAGCGGGGGGGTGAGCCTGTGTCAGGGGGCCAGGATCGAGAGGCCATCGGTGGCCGCGAAGCCCTTGGCGGCGCCGGAATCGGGGATCCAGGCCTGAACGAACACGCCCTGCCCCGAGGGCACGCCCGGCACCCAGGCGTAGGGCAGGGACAGATCGCCGTTGCCATCCAGCGGCAGGCCCTCCAGCAGCAGATCGACGCTGGGCTTGAGTACGCCGGCCTTGAACGGCACGTCCGCCAGCGAGAAGCCCACCACGATCCAGGCCGCGCCCAGGGGTACGGCGCCGGAGACATCCAGCTGCCCCGGCTCATCGCCCACCTGGGTGCCGCTGTTG
>Ga0164313_10003271_pt1 | contig 14464 bp, 13 predicted proteins | sample GuaBasSedimGuay4_FD_113735 | JGI IMG/M metagenome (GOLD analysis project Ga0164313, IMG submission 113735) | Subseafloor sediment microbial communities from Guaymas Basin, Gulf of California, Mexico - Guay4, Core 4569-4, 0-3 cm | ecosystem: Environmental > Aquatic > Marine > Hydrothermal vents... | reverse complement strand
TCTTTCGCCAAGAATCAGGGCGCGACCGTGATCTTGCAAGGCACCTGCCAAAACCTCTGAGGCCGATGCGGTGCTGCGGTTTACCAGTATGACGATGGGCGTGTCCGGCAACCACTGGCCCGGGTGCGCCCTGTATTCCAGTTGGTTGTCGGAGCGTCCCTCGGTATACACGATTAAACCCTCATCGAGAAACCCGTCAGCCATCGTAACCGCAGACTTAAGCACGCCGCCGCCGTTGTTGCGCAGATCAAGCACAACACCCTTCAGTGAATCGCCATGGTTGTCCAGCATGTACTCCACCTGCTCCTGCAATTCTTCAGCGCTTTTGCGGGTGAAATGTGTGATCTGGAAATAGCCATAATTACCGTCTACCGGTCGGCTGAAGACGCTGGAAACACGGACGTAATCGCGTACCAGTGTATGTTCTGACACTTCTCCGTTCTGGTGCTCGAAGCTAACACGAACCTCGCTGCCTGCCTCACCACGCAGACTGTTGATGGCGGATTGCATGTGTTGCCCGCGCACGGTATTTCCATCAATCGACGTGATGACATCGCCGGCAACAACACCGGCCCGGGAAGCTGCTCCGTCATCCATGACCGCAACCACGTTAATACGCTTGTCCCTGATCGAGACTTCAATCCCGATTCCGCTGTAGCGGCCACGCGAATCATTATCCAGTTCACGAAATGCATCCGCTTCCATATACGAGGAGTGCGGATCCAGCTCAGACAGCATGCCGCGGATGGCCGCGTTCATCAGGGTGTGGTCATCCACTTCTTCGACGTAATTGGCGCGCACCTGGTTAAAAACATCGGTGAAGGTGCGCAGGTCAGCCAGGGATAACTGTGTCCGGGATAATTCTTGTTCTGAGCTTGCGCCTTCTTCGTTACCGGCTTCTTCCGTGGCCATGGCCATGCTGGACAGCAACAGCAGCAGAAAAATCAAATTTTGGAAATTTCGCTTCATTAAATATCCTTGGTTTTTTATCGCTTTATCCAGACGGCAGGATCCAGTACCTTGCCATTTTTACGGATTTCAAAATACAGTCCAACCCCATTTTGCGGGCTGGAACCCACTGTGCTGATCGACGTACCGGATTCTATCCAGTCTCCAACCTCGTGTAACAGACTCTCGTTATTGCCATAAAGGCTCATAAAGCCGTCGCCATGGTCAACGATCATAAGCAGTCCATAACCCCTTAGCCAGTCTGAAAATGCGACCCGGCCATAGGCAATGTTTTTTACTTCACTGCCGCTGACTGCACTAATTAGCCAGCCCTGCCAGCTTAACCCTACTGACCTTGCTTGCCCATAAGCATGTTTTACCGAACCTTTGACCGGCATGGGCAATTGCCCTTTCAGGTCCCTGGGTCCCCGTCTGTTACCCAGGTCAGCCGGGATGTCAGCCAGGGCATTTGACAGGGTTTCCAGCAAAGCCTCCAGGTCTTTTCTGTTTTGCTGCAACTCTGTCAGTCGCGCCTCATCCGAGTCTATCTGGCTGGATAATTTGTCGGTGATGAGTTGGCGTTGCTCTCGTTTCTCCTTGATGTCATCAAGCACGGCCTGCTGGTTTGTTTGAACCACAGCAAGCGCAGACAGTTCCGTATTGATTTTTACCTGCATCTGGTCAAGTGTTTGTAACACCTCTCTCAGTTCATGAATTTGCCTGGCTTGAGAGCGGCTGAAATAGTCATAATAAGCCAGTGTTCTTGAAAATTCGGCAGGACTGTCCTGGTTGAGCACCAGTTTAAGACGGGATTCCCGTCCCAGGCGGTAGGCGGCCATGATCTGGTTCACAAGTGCCGCCTTGCGCTGGTCCAGGCTGTCGAGGTAATCCTCGCGCTCGTCATGCATACGAGTTAACGAATGCTCGTGTTCCTGTTTGCTGGAATCCAGTTTACGCAGGGCCAAAGCACTGGCCTGGATCTCAAGATCGGCAGCTTTTAGCAATTTTTGCTCTTTGCTATAGGCCTGGCGGTTACTCTCAAGGTCCTTTTGCAGGTGGCCTATTTCTGTTTTCAGATTATTGAGGCGGGACTCTGCTTCTGCTTGTGTCAGACGCTCGCCTGCCAGGGCGGTGGATCCGCCCAGAATCAGCCAGATAATAACCAGGTATTTAAAGCTCACCCGGTAAGGTTCAACAGGGAGTGGCCAGTCATTTCAGCCGGCGGTGTGATGCCCAGCAGGTAGAGCATGGTCGGCGCAATGTCTTTCAGTGCGCCGCCGCTAATGGCCTGGGCTTTGCGACCGTAGTAGACAAAGGGTACCGGGTTGGTGGTGTGTGCGGTGTGGCTTTGACCACTTTGATCATCTGTCATCTGTTCCACATTGCCGTGGTCGGCGGTGATCAGTAACTCACCATTGACCGCCTGGATGGCTGTAAAAACCGTGGCCAGGCATGTATCGACCGCCTCAACAGCAGCAATGGCTGCCGTAAGACTACCGGTGTGGCCGACCATGTCCGGATTGGCCACATTACAAATAATGACATCAAAATTACCGCCGCGAATGGCCTTGTCCAGCTCAAAACACAGCTCTTCCACACTCATTTCCGGTTGCAAATCATAGGTTGCCACGTCCGGTGAGGGCACCAGTACACGTTGTTCGCCCGGGAACAGTGATTCTTCACCGCCATTAAAGAAAAATGTCACATGCGCGTATTTTTCTGTTTCTGCAATGCGCAGCTGTGTCAGGCCGTGCTCCGCCAGGCTTTCCCCGAGCAGTCCTTCCAGCTTTTCTGGTGGGAATGCAACGTCTGCCGGTAATCCCTGCAGGTATTGTGTCATGCAGACATATGCGGAAAGTTGTGGTTGGGCGCGTTGGAAACCTGAAAAATCCGCTTGTACAAATGCCTGGCTAATCTCCCGGGCGCGATCAGAGCGAAAGTTGATAAAGATGACGGCATCATTTTCTTCAACGCCTGTGTAGCCATTGATCACGGTCGGGCTGACAAATTCATCATTTTCACCCCGGTCATAGGCGGATTGCAGAGCAGCTCCGGCATCGTCACTGCTGAATAACCCTTCGCCATCGACCAGTGCATCCCAGGCTTTCTTTACACGGTCCCAACGCTGGTCGCGGTCCATTGCGAAATAACGTCCGCAAATAACGCCGAAATCGGCATTGTCGTGATCATCGAGACATTGCTGCATTTTTGCTATGCAGGGTGCTGCGCTGCGGGGCGGTGTATCTCGTCCGTCCAGAAAAGCATGAACACTGATTTTGTGGGCGCCCTGGGAAGCTGCCATTGCAACCATTGCCAGGAAATGATCCTCGTGAGAGTGCACACCACCGGCTGAGAGCAGGCCCATGATATGCAAGGTAGAGCGGTTGTCGCGGCTGGCATGAATGGCTTTGCGTAATGCCGGATTGGCAGCAAAACTGCCGTCCTCTACAGCCTTGCTGATACGGGTGAAGTCCTGGTATACCACGCGTCCTGCACCAATATTCATGTGCCCGACTTCTGAATTCCCCATCTGGCCGGCCGGTAGCCCCACGAACTCTCCAGATGTCTCAATCGTGGTGTGACAACCCATTCTGTTAATCTGGTTCCAGTTAGGCGTATTGGCCTGGCTGATGGCGTTGTCCGCCGCATCCTCCCTGGCGCCCCAGCCATCCAGTATCATGAGAACCAACGGTCCGGTTATTGGCGTTTGATATTGACTGTCGATCATGCGATTCCTACTAAATTTATAATTGATACCTTGCAAATTCAAGCGTGTGCCACAACATGACAGTGGCGCGCCGACAGCTTAAATGACCACGGCGAAACGAATGACTTTTGAACCGGTATGATGGTCGACATATTATTTCACATCAACCGGTTTGTCGCTGCTGATATACAGGACACTACACTAGTTTTAAGGAGTTTGAGAGCTTTGGAACAATTGATTGAATTTGCCGGTAACCATGGAATGCTGGTCGCCGGTTTTGCCGCTGTCACACTGTTGCTGATGTGGACGGAGATTGGCCGGCATACACGTGGATACGCAGAAATCACACCTGCAGAAGCCGTGCGGAAAATGAATAGTGATGCAACCACCGTGGTGGATATTTCCTCAGCTGCAGATTTTTCCAAAGGCCACCTCAGTGGTTCAAAACATATCGCGATGTCGCGTATTAACGATTCCGACCCGGAAGTCGGCAAGATTACGTCCGGTCCGGTGTTGGTGGTGTGTAAGAATGGCAATTCAGCGCACCAGGCCGCGGCACGTTTTGTAAAGCTGGGTGCAACGGATGTGGCTGTCCTTAAAGGCGGCACCACCCAGTGGCTGGCAGACCAGTTTCCACTGGCGCGCAAGTAAATCATAGACTTTTCATCGCGCAATCTGGCCTTTCAGATAGTGAGATGAGATAATTTCCCATTGAAATATTCAGACTAAAAGAGAACGACGATCATGACAGAAGAACAGACACCGGAAGCAGCTGCAGAAGAGCAACCGCAGCAAGCACAATTTCAGCTTCAGAAACTTTATATGAAAGATGTTTCTTTCGAGCTCCCCAATGCACCACAGATTTTTCAGGATGACGGCCAGGTTGAGATCAAGATGAACCTCGCCCAACGTGTGGAAAACCTGGCTGAAGGTGTTCACGAAGTGGTTTTGACCGTTACAGTAACGGCCAACCTTGCGGAAAAAACCGCCTACCTGGTCGAAGTTCAGCAGGCCGGTATTTTTGCAATTTCCGGCTTGAACGAGCAGGCAACCCACGCGGCCGTGAACACCTTGTGTCCACATACCTTGTTCCCGTATGCGCGCCGGGCCATTACCGACCTGGTCGCAGACGGAGGTTTTCCGCCGCTGGTATTACAGCCGATCAACTTTGATCAGATCTATGCTCAACGGATGCAGGAAGCACAGGCGCAGTCTAACGGTGCTGGTGATATGGAAGTCCAGGGTACCGCGTAATTTGACACGTCAACCCGTCATCGCAGTGCTGGGGGCCGGTTCCTGGGGAACCGCCCTGGCCTTGCAACTGGATCGCAGCGGTTCCCGCACCATCTTGTGGGGCCGTGATCCAGAGCATATTGAACAGATCCGTTCCAGTCGCCGCAATAACCGTTATCTGCCGGGAATCGAAATCCCGGAATCCATTGAGCTCGAAACTGACATTAACGCCGCTGTGAAGGCAGCAGACCACGTGTTGTTGGTCACGCCTAGTTATGCCTTTGCTACCACCATCAAATCCATTCGGGACGCGCTGGTGCCGGGGCAGGGTGTGGCCTGGGCATGTAAGGGCTTTGAGCCTGGCAGTGGTCGTTTATTACACCAGGTTGCAGCTGAGCTATTGCCGGCAGGAACACCACTGGCCATCGTCACCGGCCCTTCATTTGCAAAAGAAGTGGCGATGAACCTGCCAACTGCCGTGACAGTGGCGGGGGATGACAGCGAATTTACCAGTACCATGGCCGCTGCCCTGCATGGCGGACGTTTTCGGGCTTATACCAGTGATGACATGATCGGCGCCGAGTTTGGTGGTGCCGCCAAGAATGTCATGGCGGTGGCGACCGGTATCTGTGACGGCATGAAGCTGGGTGATAACGCCCGTGCTGCGCTGATCACACGTGGCCTGGCGGAAATGATGCGGCTGGGTACCGCCTTAAATGCCAGGCCCGAGACCCTGATGGGCTTGGCGGGTGCAGGAGACCTGATTCTGACCTGCACCGGTGACCTGTCACGTAACCGCCAGTTGGGCTTGTTGTTAGGGCAGGGTAAAACGGTGGAACAGGCGCTGGATACAATCGGACAGGTTGTCGAGGGTGTCAACAGCGCAGCCGAAGTGCAACGTCTCGCCAACCAGTATCAAATCAATATGCCGATCTCCGAACAGGTTAACGGCATCATTCACAAGGGCTGGGACCCGGTAGAAGGTTTGGCCCGTTTATTGGCCAGGGAGCAGAAGGCAGAGCACGCTGGTTAGTCTTTCCCACCCGCAAAGCCCAGTTGTCGCCAGGCTTCATATAAACCCACTGCTACCGTGTTAGACAGATTTAGACTGCGGGAGGCATCGGCCATTGGCAGGCGAAGACAGTGGGCCTGCCCCATATCAGCCAGCACTTCTGCAGGCAAACCCCGGGTCTCCGGTCCGAATAGTAATCCGTCATCAGGGCTGAATTCTGCCTGGTCGTAACGTCGCTGTCCGCGGGTGCTGAAGGCCCATATCCTCATGTCAGGGTGTTGGGTTCTGAACGCTTCCCAGTTCACGTATTGCTGCACACGGGCCAGTTCGGCATAGTCCAGTCCTGCCCGTTTTACCCGGTTGTGATCAAGTTGAAACCCCAGCGGACCCACCAGGTGCAGATTCGCACCTGTATTGGCACACAGCCGGATGATATTGCCTGTATTGGGCGGGATTTCCGGTTGATAGAGGATAATATGCAAGCTCATCAGGAAACGATTCCAAACTTATGAAAAAAAGCCTGCCCCGGTTGAACGTCGGGCAGGCTTTTATTATAACGCTTGTAAAGAAATTCAGTCTTCGGTAACTACATGCTTCCTGATCATGATGACCTTGTGTCCTTCACCTTCACCTTCGCCTTTCATATGCATTTCGTGCAGTTCCTGGAGGTCAATGTCGTCGCCTTCAGAAATCCAGACCATTTTGTCAGCGCAACTGGTGCCTTCTTCTTCCGATGTGCAGGAGAGTTCAATTTCCTTATGAATAACGATGTTTTCACCGTGATCAGTTACAAAACTGGCGATATCAGTATCATCACCGGTAAACACAAAAACGTTTTTGTCGCACTCTTCATCATTGTCACAGATAATTTCAACGTGTTTCATTATCATGTGATCGCCGTGCGAATCATCTTCATGCAGGCCTTCACTATCAAAGCTCATTTCGAGCAATTCACCATCCACATAGATCTCAACACCATCGGCCGTGCGCAAAAGATCAATCACCTGGCCGCTGTCGGTTTCGATGGTTTGTGATTCACCAACGGCAAGTGAACTGATATCGGTTTCTGTCATCTCAAAGTCATCAGTTTTAAGTGCAATGATCATTTTTTCTTCGCTGTCTGCCTGCACAGTGCCGGTCATCAAAAGCGTCAGTGCTGCGAGGGCAAAAATAGGTTTCAAATAGCCTTTCATTGGTTAATCTCCATGTTTTTTAAATTTTGCGACGAAACGAAAGCCTGATTTACAAAGGCTTTCATGCCTCCCTTTAAGGACGCAGGTCGCGACAAAAACGTCGCAGCTTTCGTAACTGTATGAATTGGCGCAAATATCTGGGGATTATAGCCGAGTTGACTGAGAGCTGAGGTGCATTTGACAGTGCTGGTTCCGGTCGGTATCGTCTACCCCCAGAAACACAACATATTGTGTTCAGAGTTCGGGGAAGACACAATAACTTGTGTCGATAATCAAATAAAACCAATTAATTATGCAGGAAAATTCATGGGCAGTGTTCGGGTTGAGGCCATAAGCACTGATATTCAAGCAGTTCCTTTTCAGGAAGCATCGCTAGATATCTGGGATAAAAAATATCGTTTAAAGTCTAAAATTGGGGAATGTATCGATGCCGATATCGATGCCACTTATAAAAGAGTGGCGCGTGCAATATCCAAAGTAGAAAAAACCAGGGAATTACGAGAGGATTGGTACGAGTCCTTTTTGTGGGCTTTGCGCCGTGGAGCCATTCCGGCGGGAAGAATCACTTCCAATGCCGGAGCGCGCGAGCATAAACCAGCGACCTCCACGATTAATTGCACCGTTTCCGGAACGATCAAGGATTCCATGAATGGCATTCTCGATAAAGTTCATGAGGCCGGCCTGACACTGAAAGCGGGTTGTGGAATCGGTTATGAGTTTTCCACATTACGCCCCAAAGGTGCATATGTATCCGGAGCGGGAGCTTATACGTCCGGCCCGCTGAGCTTTATGGATATTTATGACAAGATGTGTTTCACCGTGTCATCAGCCGGTGGCCGCCGGGGTGCGCAGATGGCAACCTTCGACATTGGACACCCTGATGCGATGGAATTCATCCGCGCCAAACGTGAAGATGGCCGCCTGCGGCAGTTCAACTGTTCCTTATTGATTACCGACGAGTTCATGCAGGCCGTAGCCGATGAACAGGATTGGGCCCTGGCTTTTCCTCTCACGCCGGATGAGGCTATTGAACTGGATACCGACGATCCGGAACAGGTTCTTTGGCGGGAATGGCCGCTGGTTGATGACTACGTAACACGAGAAGACGGCCTGGTAGCCTGCAAGGTATACAAGAAGGTCCCGGCACGTCGTATGTGGGACATGATTATGTCATCCACTTATGACTTCGCTGAGCCTGGTTTTATCCTGATCGACCGCATCAATGAAATGAACAACAACTGGTTCTGCGAGAATATCCGCGCAACCAACCCTTGTGGTGAGCAGCCTTTGCCACCCTATGGCGCCTGTTTGCTTGGCTCCATTAACCTGACGCGTTTTGTAGAAAAGCCGTTTACGGATAAAGCAGAGTTTAACTGGGATGAATACCGGAAAGTGGTAAAGGTATTTACCCGTATGCTTGATAATGTGGTTGAAATCAATGGCTTGCCGCTGGGTAAGCAGCGTGATGAGATCGAACGCAAACGGCGTCATGGCATGGGTTTCCTGGGCCTGGGCTCTACACTGGCGCTGATGGGTATGAAATACGGCTCGGAAGATTCACTGGAGTTCACCGATAAGATTGCCCGTGAAATGGCTATTGCCGGGTGGCACGAAGCACTGGAATTAGGCCGTGAGAAGGGTCCTGCCCCGATCATGTTTGAAGAATTCAAAGTCACCGCCGAGATGCTGCGTAAACGGCCGGAGATGGTTGAAGATGGCTGGAACATCGGTGATTCCATTTGTGGTTCGATGCTGCATGCGAAATACAGCCGTTATATGCAGCTGGTCGCAGAGTTTGAGCCGGAACTGGTCGAGGCGCTGGCAAAGGAGGGTGCCCGTTTTACCCACCACACTTCCATTGCGCCGACCGGAACGATATCACTATCGCTGGCCAATAATGCTTCTAATGGGATTGAGCCAAGCTTTGCCCATCATTACAGCCGCAACGTGATCCGTGAAGGCAAGAAAACCAAAGAAAAAGTAGAAGTGTTCAGCTACGAGTTGCTGGCCTATCGTGAAATGGTAAATCCCGGTGCGATGCCGGGTACGGACGATGAGAAACTAAAGTTGCCGGAGCAGTTTATAGCGGCAGACGATATTTCGCCAACCGAGCACGTTGATGTCCAGGCGGCGGCACAGAAATGGATTGATTCATCCATATCGAAGACAGCCAACGTGCCAACTGACTACCCCTACGAAGACTTCAAAGATGTTTACGCCTATGCCCATAGCAAAGGGTTAAAAGGCTGTACAACATTCCGTTTCAACCCGGAAGCATTCCAGGGTGTGCTGGTTAAAGAGGAAGACCTGGCCAATACAACTTACCGCTTTGTGCTGGATGATGGCGAGGTGGTTGAAGTGAAGGGCAATGAAGAGATTGAATACGATGGCGAGGTGCATACCGCTGCCAATCTGTATGACGCTCTGAAAGAGGGTTACTACGGGAAATTCTAGATATGACAATTATAATCAGCAAAAACATCACCGGCTACGAAGTCGTCAAACCGGAAGAGGAGCTGGCAGCCAAGCAGGCTGCTAGAGAAAAAAAGGCAGCCCGTTCGAAGGCCAAAGTCGTTCGCATGACCGAAAAGGTTCAGCGCCCGCAAGGCATGGAAGCGCTGGAAGGGTCGACCTATAAGATAAAGACACCACTGGATGATCACGCCATGTATGTGACCATCAATGACATCATACTCAACCCGGGTACCAGGCATGAACAGCGCAGGCCGTTTGAAATATTCATCAACTCAAAGAACATGGATCACTTTCAGTGGATCGTGGCCCTGACCCGGTTGATGTCAGCGGTTTTCCGAAAAGGTGGCGACGTGACATTCCTGCCAGAGGAATTGCAGGCCGTGTTTGACCCCAAGGGCGGTTATTTCAAGCCCGGTGGTAAATTTATGCCTTCGATCATCGCAGAGATTGGTGCGGTCATAGAACACCACCTGCAAAAAATTGGTCTGATGGAGAAAGAGAGCCTGTCGGAACAGCAACAGCTGATTCTTGATCAGAAACTGGCTGAATTCCAAGGTCAAAAAAAAACACTAGATGATTCAGCCGGAGAGGATGCTGAATACCCGGCCTCGGCCACAATGTGCAACAAATGCAACACCAAGGCCGTGATCATTCTGGATAATTGCGCGACTTGCCTGTCGTGTGGTTATTCCAAGTGTGGGTAAGCCGGAAATTTTACGTTTAGTGTTTTCCATGGCCTCCGCCAACATGGATGTTGGCGGTAGAGCCTGACAAGTTCGCCCCGCCAAGTCCTGTAAGCCTTCTCTTTGGGAATCCCCAAGGTGTCGTTCAGATCACTTCGTGGTCACAAATCCCCGTATTCACTGCTATAGTGGGTGTATGTCGCTGCCTCAAGAACTAATCAGAGCGAAACGGAATGGCCTGGCGCTGACCGATGACGCATTAAAAGACTTTATGAATGGCGTTGCCAGCGGGCATGTCAGTGATGCCCAGATTGGTGCTTTTGCCATGGCCGTGCATTGCCAGGGCATGAGTATGGCTGAGCAAACTGCCTTTACACTGGCCATGCGCGACACGGGACAAAGCCTCAGTTGGCCAGATCTTAACGGGCCGGTTCTGGATAAACATTCCACCGGTGGAGTCGGCGACCTGGTGAGCCTCGTGCTGGCGCCGATGCTGGCAGCCTGCGGTGCATTCATTCCGATGATTTCCGGACGCGGCCTCGGCCACACCGGCGGTACGCTGGACAAACTGGAAAGTATCCCCGGTTTTAACGTCAACCCGTCTGATCAGTTGTTCAAGAAAACGGTGCGCGAAACCGGGCTGGGCATGACCGGTCAAGGTGCCAACCTGGCACCTGCAGACGGCCGTATCTACGCCGTTCGTGATGTGACTGCCACGGTTGACTCAATTCCATTGATTGTGGCTTCTATCCTTTCAAAGAAACTGGCTGAGGGCCTCGACGGCCTGGTGCTTGATATCAAGACCGGCAATGGTGCATTCATGACGGAGCGCAACCGTGCCAGGGACCTTGCGACCAACCTTGTTGAGGTTTCTGAGATGGCGGGCCTGCCCTGTACCGCACTGATCACCGATATGAACCAACCGTTGGCACACAGTGCCGGTAATGCCCTGGAAATGCATGAGGCAATCCGGTTTCTGAAAGCTGATTACCGTCATGACAGGCTGGAAGAGGTTGTCATGTCCCTGTGTGTCGAGATGATGCTGATGGGTGGTTTAGCTGACAAGGCAAAGCCCGCTCGTGAGCAACTGGAAGCCGTACTTGATAATGGCCTGGCTGCTGAGCATTTTGCCCGCATGGTGGTTATGCAAGGCGGCCCGGCTGATTTACTGGAGCAACCTGGTAAATATCTGCAGGAAGCACCGGTCATCCGGCCATTGGAGTCGCAATCAAGTGGCTGTATTGAAATCATCGACACCCGCGCAGTCGGCCTGTGCGTAGTGGAGTTAGGGGGTGGTCGGCGCCAGGTTGATGAACGCATCGATCATCGTGTCGGCCTGTCGGAACTGTGCGATGCAGGTGACACCATCAATCAAGGTGACCCCCTGGGAATTATCCATGCTGCAGACGAAGCAAGCTGGCAGGTAGCAGCCAAAACCCTGATGGCGGCATATACCGTGGGGCGCAAGAAAGACCACTTACCAGCCGTATACGAACAATTCTAAAAAACCTCTGTTTTTATCCTGGGAGAAGAAATGACTGGAACACCGCATATTGAAGCAGCACGGGGTGACTTTGCTGAAACCGTGTTGATGCCTGGTGACCCCTTGAGGGCCAAGGCGTTGGCTGAAAAGCATCTTGATGACGTCAGACAGGTCAACAGCGTGCGTAACATGTTCGGCTTTACCGGCACTTATAAAGGAATTCCCGTATCCATTATGGGTTCCGGTATGGGTATGCCGTCAATTAGCATCTATGCGCATGAATTATTTGATTATTATGGCGTAAAGCAAATTATCCGGGTTGGTACCTGTGGTGGTCTTTCGGCAGAAATGCAGGTGGGTGACCTGGTTCTGGCAACCGCTGCCAGCACTGATTCCGCTATGAACCGGGAACGCCTTGGCGGCTGGGATTTTTCTGCAGCAGCAGATTTTGACCTGCTGAGCCGCGTGCACAAAAGAGCAGTGGCAAGCGGACTGAATATCCGCACCGGCAACGTCTTTGCCTCAGACTGGTTCTACCATCCTGATGATGGGTTTATCGAAAAATTGCAGAAAATGGGCATACTGGCCATCGATATGGAGTCGGCAGCCTTGTATGCGCTGGCTCATCAACACGGCACCCGCGCCCTGACTATTCTTTCAGTCAGTGATGTGATTCCGACCGGAGAAAAAGCCTCACACGAGGCCCGGCAGAATGCTTTTGGCAGCGTGATTAACGTGGTGCTGGATGCCGTACTTGAAGCAGTATCTGAAGCGTGAAGCGGCAATCCGCGGAAATTGAAGAGGCTATTGCGAAGTTGTTGGCACCAGCCCGGGAGGCCAGCGAGCATGCGTATTCACCCTACAGCGGTGCCAGGGTCGGTGCCTGTGTGCTGGATGATGAGGGTAATGTGTATAGCGGGTGTAATGTTGAGAATGCTTCCTATGGCTTAACCCAGTGTGCGGAGCGCAATGCCCTGGCGAGTGCAATAAGTTCAGGTATGAAAGCGGGTAGTGCGCATGCACTGTTAATTGTTGCCACCGGCTTTGACGTGCTGGCACCTTGTGGCGCCTGTCGTCAGGTGATGAGCGAATTGCTGGCGGATGACGCAATTGTGATTTCCTGTGTTAGCGAAACCGAATATCACAGTTGGCAGATCAACGAATTACTTCCTGATCCATTTGTTTTGAGCTGATTGAAAACTGAAGACCTGAATGAACAGCCTGTGGAGATAATGAAATGAAAATAGATATGAATGCCAAGGTGCGGTTATTGCTTGTAGCAATACTGGGCTTCAGTGCGACTGCATTTGCCGGTAACCCGGAAGTGACCCACTACGCCGTGCCAGGCGACAGGTCATTGCCTTTTTCAGAAGCCGTACGGGTAGGTCATATGCTTTATCTTTCCGGCCAGCTTGGGTTTGATCCTGAAACATCCAAACTGGCTGAGGGTGGAATTGCCGGTGAAACCCGTCAGACGATGGAGAATATCAAGGCCACGCTTGAGAAACACGGCTCGTCGATGGCAGAAGTGGTGAAGTGCACGGTTTTCCTTGCTGATATTGATGAATGGGCAGCGATGAACGAAGTATATATGACCTATTTTTCTTCCGATCCGCCCGCCCGGAGTGCGCTTGGCAGTAGTGGTCTGGCCCTGGGGGCGCGCGCAGAAATTGAGTGTATGGCCACGGTCAAATAAGTCCGGTTTTCAGGCAGGAACGCACCATGACACGAAGGCTCTCAAGATGGGTTTTTCTTGCTGTCAGCTTGTGCCTGTGCACGACGGCAGTAGCACAAACCGAAACAGCAGTGAGTCGCTTCGCCGGCCTGGCGCTGGATTGTATTCACCAGGAATACCCCAACAAGATCGCACATGTTATGTCCGGTGACCAGGATGTGGCACCACCGCGTGAGTTAACGCCGGTATTTTATGGTTGTTTCGACTGGCATTCTTCCGTCCACGGACACTGGTTGCTGGTCCGATTACTACGTTTGTATCCAAAAGAAGCTTTTACTGCCAGGGTTGAAGCTGCGCTGGAGCAAAGTTTCAATCCGGAAAAAGTGGCAGTTGAAGTCCGCTATGTCACACATGAACAACGTGACTCTTTTGAAAGACCTTACGGCGTTGCCTGGTTGTTGCAACTGACCGCCGAGTTACGCGAATGGGACGATCCGCGTGCCAATCGATGGCTCGCAACACTCGAGCCTCTGGAAGCTGCATTGCTGAAGAAGATGCAAAGCTGGCTTGGTAAGCTCGCTTATCCCATTCGCATTGGAGAGCATGCGCAGACAGCGTTTGCTTTTGGCCTGTTCCTCGACTGGGCCCGTGCTGCCGGTCATGATGATTTCCATGCTTTGGTCACGCGCCGGTCGCGGGACTTTTACCTTGCAGATCGAAACTGCCCCATGGCGTACGAACCCGGTGGTCAGGATTTTCTGTCCCCCTGCCTGGCGGAAGCTGACCTGATGCGTCGTATTCTGCCTGCGGATGAATATGCGATCTGGTTATCGTCTTTTATGCCGGGTATCCCTGCTGATGGTAGCAGCGAGTGGTTACCACTGGCTGTGGTGACCGACCCAACGGATGGAAAGCTGGCACATCTTGACGGTCTGAATATCAGCCGTGCCTGGATGCTGGAAGGAATGTCTGCCGGCCTGCCTTCCTGGGATGCGCGTAAGCTGACTTTGTCGAATACTGCGGCAAAACACAAGAGCTCCGGGCTGGCTGCCGTG
>Ga0164313_10003270_pt1 | contig 14466 bp, 7 predicted proteins | sample GuaBasSedimGuay4_FD_113735 | JGI IMG/M metagenome (GOLD analysis project Ga0164313, IMG submission 113735) | Subseafloor sediment microbial communities from Guaymas Basin, Gulf of California, Mexico - Guay4, Core 4569-4, 0-3 cm | ecosystem: Environmental > Aquatic > Marine > Hydrothermal vents >... | reverse complement strand
TTTTCCTTCAATTTTTGGAGAAGGGGAATATGAATCTTATGGTATAGAAGACTGCCGTGTGGCTAAAATAGGAGATACGTATTATCTGACCTATACGATGGTATCTGTCAATGGGGTAGGAGTCGGACTCAGAACTACTAAGGATTGGAAAAAGTTCGATACGAAGGGAATGATCTTTAGTCCCCACAACAAAGATTGTGCAATATTCGAAGAGAAAATAAACCAAAAATATTTCGCCTTACACCGGCCTAGCAGCCCCGAATTAGGAGGTAACTATATTTGGCTGGCGGATTCACCGGATGCTGTTCACTGGGGAAATCATAAGTGTATTGCCAAAACACGTGAAGGAAAATTTGATAGTAAACGCCTGGGTGCCGGAGCAGCACCGATTAAAACAGAAAAGGGATGGTTAATGATCTATCATGGCGCAACTGAGGAAAACAGATATTGTTTAGGAGCTATTCTATTGGATTTAGATGATCCATCCAAACTAATTGCGAGATCGGTAGAACCAATTATGGAACCAATAGCCGAATATGAACAAACCGGTTTTTTTGGGAATGTAGTTTTTACCAATGGCCATATTGTTAAGGGCGATACTATTCAAATGTATTATGGCGCTTCGGACGAGTTCGTTTGCGAAGCCAGCTTCTCTATTAAAGAAATACTAACCCACTTAAATATATCATGAATAAAATAGCTTCAATAGGTTTTAAGGATTTTTCAAGGAGTGCGAAGATCCTAATAGCCACCAATGTAATTTATGCTTTTGTATTACCGGTAATTGATATTTTTGTAGCCTCTTATATCATGAGAAATTCCAATGACCCGGCTAAAGTAATGTTCTACCAATTAGCAATTTACACAGGAATACCAATTACATTTTTTATTAATGGTTATTTACTAAATAGAATTAACATCAAAAGATTGTTCTCACTTGGTATGATATTAAGTGGTGTTTCCATGATGTTTATGATGTCTTTAGATGAAATTAATTATTTCGGATTGGTGTCCGCCGGTTTGATCATGGGGATGTCATTTGGATTTTACTGGGCCAACAGAGATTATCTTGTACTTTCCACTACTACAGATAGAGCTCGTAATTTTTATTATGGTTTTGAGACTTTTACCTATACGCTAACTGCCGCAATTGTTCCTGTAATTATTGGCTGGTATTTAATTAGTGGAAACGGTGATTCAAATGAAGGTATAAATGAAGGTTATAGAGTAGTAACTGTTGTGGTTTTTATTATAACGATTATTGCCTCCATAGTATTTCATTTTGGCAAATATGAGAAACCAAAGGGTGAGAAATTTCTTTATTTTAAATTCCATAAACTTTGGAAGAAAATGCTTGAAATGGCGTTTTTAAAGGGTATGTCTCAAGGGTTTATTGTAACCGCACCTGCCATGCTAATGATGAAATTTTTCAATTCTGAAGGGGTTTTAGGATCGGCTTTATCCATTGGAGCACTAATTTCTGCAGTGGTAATGTTAATTCTGGGTAAATATTCAAAACCAAAAGATCGATTGATCATTTTTAGTATTGGAACAATAGGTTTTTTCTTAGCTTCCTTAGTTAATGGTGTTATGTTTGACGGTATTGGAGTCATTGTATTTGTATTCCTGCTCTTAATTGCCAGACCTGTTCTTGATATTGCCTATTTCCCAATGCAACTAAAAGTTATTGATGTGCTCTCCAAACTTGAGAACAGAAATGAATTCTCCTATATATTAAACCATGAATTTGGATTATTTGTAGGAAGATTTTTTGGAGCCGGTACCTTTTTAGCTATTGCATTCTTCCTGGATGCAGACATTGCCTTACGTTATGCCTTATTAATTATTGGCACAATTCAATTACTTTCAATAGTAATCGCGAAGCAACTTTTAAAACAACAAAATAAATTGGAAAATGAGAATAAATAAGATAGCTGCTATTGTAATTCTAATCATAAGTCTATTTTTAAGCTCTTGTGGTAAAAATCGATCACAATTTGAACAGTTAAACCCTGTGGTCCAGGTAAGTATTGAACGTATAGATTCTATGCCCAACTTGCCAAAACCATTTAAAATTCTTGATTTTAATCAATTAGCCAAGGATTATGATGCAAAAGTGTACGATCCGGATCAGACAGGTAAGTACTGGCCATTGATCTGGAAAGATAATTCCCGTAAAAACTTTGATCAGGAGACCTTCGGAATTTATACTGCAATGGGAGATGTCAGACAAGGGAATGAAAATTATAATGGAATCTTTCATGAGTCATTGGCAAGTATTGGTTCCGTGTTAGGGGCTAGTATGGTTGGTATTGATAAATCAAACCAAAAAGGAGAAAACTATGTGGGCATGCTAAAAAATTACTTTAATAGTGAAACTAAGTGGAATATTATAATGAATAATACCGGTCCGGATGTTGCACAACTTGGTGGAGGTTATGCCAGAGATTGGTGGTATGATGTGTATCCAAATGTAATGTTCTATGCGGTAGCGGATTTTTATCCGGAGGAAAAAGATTACAATACCTTATTACATACGATAGCAGATCAGTTTTATAAGGCAGATTCTGTTTTAAATGGGTTTTATGATTATTCTTTTTTTGATTACGCCGCTATGGAACCGAAGAAGACATGGATCTGCACACAACAGGATGTAGCGGCAGGACATGCTTATGTATTGTATTCGGCTTATCAAAAATTTAACGATCAAAGGTATTTAGCAGGAGCAAAAACCTCAATAGAGGCACTTTTAAATCAGGAAGAAAATTATTTTTATGAAATTTTAATGCCTTTTGGAGCCTATGTTGCCGCTAGAATGAATGCGGAACAGGGTACAAATTATAATTTTTCTAATCTATTGAACTGGACATTTGATGGTGATTCCGTATGTCGCGAAGGTTGGGGTGTTCTCGTTGATAACTGGAATGGATATGACGTATCCGGGTTAGTGGGTAGCACGATTCATAATGGAGGATTTGCTTTTTTAATGAATACTTATGATACTATGTGGCCACTTGTACCAATGGTTCGTTACGACCAACGATATGCCAATGCAATAGGAAAATGGATGCTAAATGCGGCCAATGCATCAAGGTTATTCTATCCAAATGAAATTCCGGATGAACATCAAACAATTCCTGAAGAAAAAGAATATACCAAAGGAGTTATTGCCTATGAAGGATTAATAAAAAAAGCACATTATGATCAATATGAAAATATTGAGGCGCCGGTGGCCATAGGAGATGGCATGCATTGGAACAAGGATAATCCGAAGGTTTCTCAGTTTAGTGTTTATGGCAGCGGACATGTAGGAATTGCAGGAGCGATAATTTCAAGAACCAATATTGAAAATATCTTGCAGTTAGATCTTTTAGCTACAGATTTTTATAGAGAGGAAGCATACCCAAGTTATTTATATTATAATCCAAACCCTGAAATAAAAGAAGTAACAATTTCAGTAGGTGAGAATGAGGTTAAAATATATGATGCCGTACAACGTGCATTTATCTCAAATAGCACAATTGGAGATTTTACTTTTAAAATGGAAAAAGAAAATTCTTCCCTTTTAGTTTTTGTTCCTAAGACTGCGAATATAGAAATCAGAGAAGGTAAACTTTACGCAGATAATGTCATAATAGACTATCGTTATTCCAAAAAATAAAAATTAGGAGAATGAAAATATATAAATCAATCGCCGTAATTTTTCTGACATCAAGTATGTTCTTTTCTGCATGCAATGAAAAGAATTTACAATATAGAACAGCAAACCCAATAAATCAAAGTAAGCTACAAAGAGTTGAAGAAATGCCAAATTTACCCAAACCTTTCAAAATTATAGACTTTAAGGGTTTAGCGAAACGTTTTGATTCTTTAGCCTATGATGAGACACAAACAGGAGAATATTGGCCATTGATTTGGAAAGATGATTCTCGTAAAAATTTTGATCAGGAGGTCATAGGTTTATATACTACTTTAGGTGATGTAAGACAAGGTCAAGAAAACTATAATGGAATTTTCCATGAATCTTTAACTACTATAGGTGCAGTTTTAGGAGCCAGTCTTGTAGGAATCGACAAGTCGGATCAGAATGGAGAGAATTACGTTTCTATGTTAAAGAATTATTTTAATTCTGAGACAGGGTGGAACATAGTAATGAACAATACTTGTCCTGAAGTTGCTCTCTTGGGTGGGGGTTATGGCAGAGATTGGTGGTATGATGTATATCCTAATCTATTGTTTTATGGTGTAGCAAATTTTTATCCTGAAGAAAGAGATTATAGCGATATTATGCTTTCAATTGCAGATAAATTTTATGAATCAGATTCTATCTTAGCCGGAAATTATCAGCATACTTTTTTTGATTATTCTACTTTAGAACCGAAGGAAAATTGGATTACAAGCCAAGAAGATGCAGCAGCAGGTCATGCTTATGTATTGTATTCTGCCTATCAAAAATTTAAAAACCCTAAATATTTAAAAGGAGCAAAATCTTCTTTAGAAGCATTGTTAGCGCTCAAGGAAAACAGGTTTTATGAAATTTTAATGCCTTTTGGAGCCTATGTTGCTGCACGTTTAAATGCCGAAGAGGGTACGAATTATGATTACTCGGATATACTTGAATGGACGTTTAATGGAACCTCTGTTGATAGAACTGGATGGGGAGTTTTATTGGATAATTGGAATGGTTATGATGTGTCTGGATTGGTAGGCCATACAAAAAAATATGGAGGTTATGCTTATCTAATGAATACCTATGACCTTATGTGGCCGTTAGTGCCGATGATTAGATATGACCCACAATATGCTAATGTTATTGGTAAATGGGTTCTTAATGCAAGCAATGCATTGAAATTCTTTTACCCATATGAAATTTCAGATGAGCATCAATCGTTGCCGGATAAGAAAGAAGCTACCAAAGGTGTAATTGGGTATGAAGGATTGATCAAGGAACCTTATTTTGGAGGATATGAAAATATTAAATCTCCTGTTGCAATTGGTGATGGTCCAAATTGGCTTGTTGGAAATCCTGATGTAACCCAATTAAGTGTCTACGGTAGCGCACATGTTGGTATAACAGGGTCAATAATATCAAGAACAAATGTTGATAATATACTTCAATTAGACCTTTTAGCAACAGATTTCTTCAGAAATGACGCATTTCCAACCTATTTGTATTACAACCCAAATTCCAATATGAGAAAAGTAAATATAGATGTTGGCATTTCTGAAGTAAAAATATATGATGCCTTGCAAAGGGCAATTATTGCTGAAAATATATCCAATACTTTCACTTTTGAGGTAGTAAATGAAAATTCATGTTTATTGGTTTTGATTCCTCAGGAAGCTGTTCTTTCTGAAAAGAATGGAAAATTATATGCAGATGATGTTGTGATTGACTATCACTACAAATAATAATGCAAGATGCAATGATTGCTGTTTCAGTAAACACTAAGTTGATACTTTCTTTCTTTATAAATCAAAATTAATATGAAGGCAGTTTTACAATACTTTTTTTATTCCAACTATTTCTGGAGAAATATTAATTATAATGAATAGATTAAAAACGATAGGTTTATTCCTCTTTTTAGTAATAATAATGACCAATTGTGGTTTTGAAAACAAAGAGAAAATACAACTTGTTTTACCAGCTCACTCACACAATGATTACGAACACGATAAGCCCTTGGTTGATGCCATAGATTATAAGTTCAAAAGCATAGAGGTTGATGTATTTTCTCTTGGCGATTCACTTTTTGTGGCACATAACTCAGATCAAATAGAATCAGGTAAAACTCTTCGGAGATTATATTTGGATCCACTTAAAGAAATAATATCACAAAATAATGGATCTGTATATGGGGAAGGAACAGAGTTGATTTTACTGATTGATATTAAAGATAATGGATTGAAAACATATAAGGTTTTGCATAAAATACTTGAAAGTTATAAAGGGATGTTTACATCATTTACATCGGGTACAAAAAATTCTGGCTCTATTGCTGTGATTGTTTCTGGGAATAGACCTTTTGAATATATGCAGAATCAAGTAGAAAGATATGCCAGTTATGATGGTAGGATTTCAGATCTAAATTCAGGAATAGCTTCTTCATTAATGCCTTTGGTTAGTGATAATTGGCAACGTCATTTCAAATGGAATGGCGTTGGAGAGATGCCTGCCGCCGAAAAAGACAAATTAGAATTGATCGTGCAAAAAGCTCATAAAAATGACTATATACTTCGATTTTGGGCTACTACGGATAAGCCCGGTATGGAAAGAAATGCAGTATGGAATGAATTAAAAAAAGCCCGTGTTGATTTAATTGGTTCAGATGACATCAAAGGACTGAAAATATTTTTTTTAAACAATAATCAATAGTTGTTACTAGTGTCAAGTCATGTATGAGATTTCGGGTAAGTCGAATTTATTTTTGGAATTTTGGAAAGCTAAAAAAAATGAGCATAGCCATAGCTACGTGAGTCTTTTTTTAGCAAAGCAAAAAACAAAAAGAATAAGGCTTGGCCCTAAAGATTATGCTTGACTTAACACTAGTGTTAAGTCAGGTGTATTGTGTCGTATAAGTTGAAGTTTATTTTGTTGAGAGTGAGACAAAATTTTTCAGCATAATCACAGCTATGGTTAAAATATTTTAACAAAGCTATCGACAAAAAAAACGAAACTTGGTAGGTCTAAAATATACGTGACTTGACATTAGCATTAAAAAATTGAATTGTATTAACTAAATAAAGCATTAATAAATGAATAGTAGATTAATACCAATAAGTGTTATGAATATATTGATTTGAAATAGTTTATAAAATGACAAAAAACGTAAAAAAACATAAAGGTTTACAAATATCATGGCTAATATTTATATTAATTTTAATCTCAATGACAACTAAAATAAAAGCACAGGAACCAATGATAGGAGCACAAGTATTTATAGAACCAGGACAAAATAAAGAGGATGTAGAAAAATGGTTTAAATTATTAGAAAATCATAATATGCCCATATGTCGTATTCGGTTATTTGAAGAACATGTCAATTTAGGAGAAAGCAATTGGGATTTTTCAAGATATGATCATGTTTTTGACATGGCTCAAAAACATGGTGTTAAAATATTGGTCACTCTTTTCCCTTCAGATAACAGTGTAGGAGGGTTTAAATTCCCAAAAAGTATCGAGCATCAAAAATCAATAGAGGAGTATATTCGGCAAACGGTTAGGCATTTTAAAGATCATCCGGCATTAGATACCTGGGTGTTGCAAAATGAACCTGGAGATTATTCCTATTCAAAAAATGAGTATTCACTTCCGAGATTCAAAAAATGGAAAGCATTACAAACAAATACTTCAGAAAATGATTATATGAAGGGTTCAATTGAATTTGAGTTGTTTTGGCGGGATTATACGACGGAGTACCTGAACTGGATAGCAAATATAATTAAAGAAGAAGATCCTAAAGGGTTTACTCATGTCAACAATCATTTACTATTTACAAATCTGAAGCAATATGATTTTCCTCAATGGATGCCTTTTCTTTCATCCTTAGGAGCCTCTATTCATGCAGCTTGGCATTTGGAATATTTTGAACGACAACAATATACCATGGCAATTGCGGCGAATTGCGATATTATAAGCAGTGCAGCAGAACCAAAACCCTTCTGGGTCACAGAATTACAGGGAGGGCCTAATATTTTCAGTGGCTTCAACCCATTAACGCCATCAAAAGAGGATATTGCACAATGGTTATGGACATGTATAGGATCCGGAGCAGAACGTATTATTTTTTGGACCCTAAACCAAAGGGCTTCTGTTGCAGAAGCAGGAGAATGGGGAATGGTTACTTTTCAGAATGAACCAACAGACAGACTTACTATGTCTGGAAATGTAGCTAAAGTTTTATTAGAAGAAAATGAATTTTTTGAAAATGCCAAAACGGTAAAATCAAATGTTAATTTAATCTATTCCCCTGAATCGATGATTATTTTTTCAGAAAAAACATTGTCATCTGGGTTTGTTGAGAATATTCCTGGTCGAGGAGAAGGTTCACACATAAAATCAATATTGTCTTTTTATGAAACTTTATTGGAAATGGGTATTTCGAGCAATGTAAAGCAGCTAGATCACTTTAATTGGGAGTTGAAAACAGATGAACCTCGAATTGCAATTCTAGCCAACATGCTATCTATTCCGGCAGCATTTAGAGAGAAACTTTACACTTTTGTTGAGAACGGCAATAAACTAATCGTAACAGGTTTAAGCGGCTTTTACGATGAAAATTTGCACAATGTTTATATGAGCACAGACCCATACAGAGAACTTTTTGGAGCAACACTCAAAGAATACAAATTTGTTCGTGGCTCGTTTGATATTCAGTTAACAGATCCACAAGTAAAATTGCCTTCACATTTAGTTAAAGGAATAATTAAAACTGACAATGCTAAAGTAATTGGAACATCAAATGAGAATATAATTGCAGTTAGAAACCACTATGGAAAAGGTGAAGTGGTCTGGATTCCATCGCTAATAGGTCTTGGTTCTTGGCAAAAAGACAATGCCTCTTTTGCTACTTTTATTAAAGAAGAAACTAAGGGTGTTGTTCAACAATTACCTTTTACATTGGGTCATCACAGTAAACATGTTATCCTTAAAACTATGGAATCCAAAGGTAACTATCTAACTATTTTGGTTAATATGAAAGATGAAAATACAAGCGTTGATCTTGAGAAAAATGTGAATAAAAAAGCTAAAATTATTTTTGGAGGTAAGCTCATTGAGGATGTAAATATTGAAAACATTCGTCTTGCATCACAAGAAACAGTGGTTATTATGTGGCAGTAAGGAAGAACATGCATTGATAAAAAAAGTTCGAACAATTTAAATTAATAATTGTTCTACTTTTCGTGAAATTTTAATCTACCGGACTGATTTTATTTTGGAGTTAGTGTGAGTAAATAATGCTATCCATTTGAACATAATAAATAAGCAGTGATTAAAAAACAAATTGCAAAATAAATAATCTAACTTTAATAAAGTAACCTGGTTTGTCCTTTATATCCATCATCGGGGAGATCAAATACGAACAAGCCATTTTTTACTTAAAACATATTATGTTTCATCTATATTTCCGATGAAAGACTATAGGTGCCTGAACCAATTTCAATGATGCTGTAACCATCATGATAATTGATCTTGGCATCCTTAAAAAAGTCGGATATATTTTTACCCTCTATCCATACATTTTCAATATTAATACTGGGCATGTAAACCCTTGCCGAAGTATTGGCAGGTATAGTAAATTTATATTCAAATTTATTATCTTCTTTTTTCCATTTTACTTCTATTTTACCACAAATTGAATGATAGCTCCCTTCCGCCCAGGTCAAGGTACCATCAAGTATCGGTTTCAATATAAAGTGCTTAAAACCAGGTGATTCAATGTCGAGTTGAATTCCTAAAATATTCTCGTACATCCATTCGCCAACAGCTCCAAATGCGTAATGGTTGAAAGAGTTCATCCCGGCGCCCTGAAGTCCACGTCCTTTTACATAGCCATCCCATCTTTCCCAAATAGAGGTTGCACCCTGTTCAATGGAGTAGCCCCACGATGGAAATTCTGTCGTTTCCAATAGTTGAAAAGCTTTTTTTGAATAACCTCTCTTTACAAGTTCTTTCATTAACGGAAGCGTAGAATGGAAACCGGTATTCATACGTCCGTTATAAGGAATAAACTTATCAATCATCCTTTTTTCAAAGTTCTCTTCCATATCTTTCGGAAAGATATTATAATGCAGAGCCAGGGCATAGCATGACTGTGCGTCGCCCTCAATTTTACCATTGACATCAACAAACTCCTTCGAAAAAGCTATTTTGATGTCATTGGCCAATTTGGCATAATCGTCAGCTTTTTCTTTTTCCCCAATAGCCTCGGCTATTTTCGAGAGATTAGTTGTTGAATTATAAAACATGATCGTTGAAAAAACCTCTGAAGGTATTTTGGCTCCGGTTATGGGAAAACCTTCAGCTTTTAAAGTATTTCCATTAAGCCAATCACCATAGTTGTTCCCCAATCCATTTTTCCATATAAAATCAGGATTATTATTAAGGATATTATCAATGTATTTTTGGAATGCTCCAAAATAGTCTTCAAGTATCTCCTGGTTGCCATAATTCTGATAAAGGGAGTATGGCACCTGAATAGCTGCGTCTGCCCAGCCCGGTACTCCTGTAAAATGTTTCTCGTAGGCAAAAGGATGGGGAGCAATGTCCGGGAAGGTTCCACGCTCGGATTGGGCATCCATGATATCTGTTATCCATTTATTATAAAATGCTGCCATGTCCCGATTAAAAATAGATGTCTGAGCAAATATATAGGCATCTCCCATCCACCCACATCTCTCGTCGCGTTGTGGGCAATCTGTTGGCACACCATGCATATTGCTAACATGAGAGCGATTTATATTTTTATAAAGTTGGTTGAGCATAGTATTTGAACAAGTAAAATAACCGGTTCTGGGCTGATCTGAAGCGACAACTTTGGCCTCTAAAATATTTTTATCTGGTTGATTTCGTAAGCCTTTTATTTCCACGTATCGAAATCCATGATACGTAAACCGAGGTTCATAGGTCAATTTTCCGGAAGCACTCATAATAACGGAATCGATCTGAACAGCCATCCCCAAATTCTCGGTATAAAGTTCTCCTTCTTCATCTAACATTTCACCGTGTTGTAAAATAAAAAGGTCGCCCGGTTCACCTTCAAGCCGAACCTTACACCATCCAGCGATATTTTCTCCTACATCAAAAATGTAATGCCCATCTTTAGTTCTTGCTACACTTTTTGCCGTCAATGTTTCTACAACTTCAATGGGCTGATTAACCTGCGGAACAAGATTAATATCTACTTTCTTATCTATCACCACTTTCTCCCATTTCGAATCATCGAAGTTTGCGTTTTGCCAGCCTTTAATTTCCTTATTGGCATCATAGGTTTCCCCTAAAAAGTTATCCGCCATACGCAGCGGTCCATCAGTGAATATTTTCCACGTTTCGTCACTGACGAATAACTCCTTTTCACCATTGGCATACTCCACTTCCATCTGAAAAAAGAGTCGGCGATCCAGGCCATAGGCACCTCTTTTTGGAAAATAGCGACTCCAGCGAACGGGACCAAGCATACCGGCATACCAACCATCGGCTAACTGTACGCCAATTATATTGGTTCCTGCTTTTAACAGGTTACCAACATCAAACACCTGATATTGAACACGTTTGTTGTAATCGGTCCATTCAGGGGCCAAAACCCGATTGTCCGGTTTCTGAGCATTAAAGGCAATCTCATAAACTCCCAATGCTGAAACATAGGCTATGGCGCTTACTGGTTTTTCCTTTAATTCAATCGTTTTTCGCAATAAAGGTGAAGGAGGAATAGCTCTTCGCTCCGGGGGAGGGGGCGTATCGGTTATCCCATCACTGATCATATCGGGATCATAGCCGTTTTCACGGTCAATTTTAATTAATGCATCCTTACAGCTTATTGAACTGTTTAATGATATTGTGTTCTGGTCGTTGATCACCTCTATTTCAGCAAGTGAAAATGCAAACTTTTTGGTTTGATTATTAGGGTCATTTGGATTGTAGTTTATATGATCATATTGCTTTAATTTGGTCGCTGTAAAACGAAGATAACGTCCTTGAACCTTGCCTAATATATGTTCTACCGGTTTACCTTTTGGAGAAGAGACATCAATTTCTACAATAACCGTTTCCCAATCTTTCGCATCCTTGCTCAGCTCAATGCGATAGGCCAAAGGAAAATAATAATCTCTTATCTCTTTGATGTTATTATGGGCGGGGTATAATTTAATTCTGTTAAAATCCATTATTTCTCCCAGATCCATTTGTACCCATTTTTTTTCGTTGGGCTGATCTGTATAAGAACTCAAATAGCCAATGTGTTTATAAAGTAATGGATATTCCAGAGGTTTTTCAGGCTTATCTCCTATCCAACCGGCCTTCCAGTCCTTTTTATCGAATGAACCGGTTATAAAACTTGATGTTTCGCTCCAATTAGCAATTTTTTCTTCCAGGTCCCACACTCTTACTTTCCAATAATATTTTGTAAAAGATTGAAGTTTATTCCCTTGCCATTTAATGTTGAATGTCTCATTGCCTTTTTTTTTTCCACTATCCCAAATGTTTCCATTGTCATCTTCAATATTTTTCAAATCGTTACTCACAATCAATTGCCAGGCAGTTTGATTTTGATCGCTTTGAGTTGATTTGATCTCCCAACTAAATCGAGGCATGGCCTTCACAACAATAGCCTCTTTCATGTATTCACATCTCAGATTTACGGCATTGAATTTGGAATTCTTCTTATCTGTACATGCTCCGCTCAAGATGAGTGTGAAAAATATAACTAAGTGATAATATCGGTACCTGTTTACAATTTCTTTGAGTCTTAAGTTCAGGTTTATTCTAACAGTGCTCATTCTTATGATTTATTTTCTATTGTAAATGTAATACACTAAATTTAAAAAATAAACTACCTCGACCCAAAGGTACTAGGTATTAAATTGAGTTTGCAATGCAAACAACCAGATTTTCCGTCCGCCGAATCCACCTATGGCGGAGAAGGAGGATTAAACTATAGTGTACTCTATGAGTAAAACAGGAATAGTTATAAATAAACCTAAACACATGAAAAAAACAAAACTTATTACATTATTAGTAGCCGTATGTCTACTTGTTGTACAATCTATTCATGCAGAAGTAAAACTCCCTGCAATCGTATCATCAAATATGGTTTTACAACGAAATACCACTGTAGTATTATGGGGCTGGGCTGATGCAAAGGAAAAAATTACCATTGAAGTTTCATGGCTCAATGAGCCCCTCCATGTCAAAGCTGATGGCGATGGGAACTGGCGTATTGAGGTAAGAACCAACAATAGTAAAGAGCCACAGAGGATCAACCTTAAAAGTAAAGAATCTGATATTGTATTGGAGAACATTCTGTTTGGAGAGGTTTGGATCTGTTCCGGACAATCAAATATGCAACAGCCTGTCAATGGTTATCGTGGTCAGCCAACATTTGGAAATATGGAAGCACTTTTAAAGGCTCAAAATTCGAATTTACGATTATTCACGGTAGATCGGGTCGGTTCAAAAACACCCAAAAAAGACATTGAAAAATATACCTCCTGGCAAGAAGCTTCCTCTGATAATGTTGGGGATTTTTCTGCTGTGGCTTATTATTTTGGACAACAATTACAAGAAATATTAGATGTTCCTGTTGGAATGATTCATACCTCTTGGGGAGGCAGTTCGGTGGAAGCATGGATCTCTAAGGAAGTGATGGATCCCTATTTTAAAGTGGAATTAGACACGATAGATATCAAAAAAAGAACCAACCACATTCCAACGGCCTTGTACAATGCCATGATTCATCCACTCATTCCCTATACCATTAAAGGAGCTTTATGGTATCAAGGCGAGTCCAATCATCGTAAACCTCAAGAGTACAAAGAATTTTTTCCTGCCATGGTCAAAGATTGGCGCACACGCTGGAACATCGGTGATTTTCCTTTCTATTATGTACAAATAGCGCCATTTTGGTATGGTGACAATGCTGTTTACTCAACCTCATCAAACACGGCTTTTATAAGAGAGGTACAGTTACAATGTGCAGATATCATTCCAAATTCAGGCATTGCCATTACTATGGATATTGGTGAGGAATTCTATATTCATCCACCAAAAAAGAAAGAAGTAGCCGATCGATTATTATTCAATGCTCTCAATCAAACTTATAACCTTGAAGGTATTGACGGTAAATCTCCTGTATTTGATTCGATGAATGAAAAGGATGGGGGTCTCATTTTGAAATTTATCAATGCTGAATCAGGATTATATTCATCCGGTGAATTAACAGGTTTTGAGATTGCCGGAGAAGATAAGGTATTTTATCCTGCCTCAGCGAAAATTGAAGGTGGAGGAGAAGTAATGGTCAAGAGCGATAAAGTTCCCAAGCCAGTTGCCGTGCGATATGCCTGGAAAAATTGGATCCGAGGAACATTATTCGATACCAATTTACTTCCTGCTTCATCTTTTAGAACAGATAATTGGGATGATGCAACCACAACTGAAATTGGTTTTCCTTCAGTTTCAGATTGAATAATTTTAAATTTATTTAGGTTATAACGATATACCTAATATTGGCTTTTCCCCGGAGGTGGATATTCTTTCGATTCGTCATCAATTACCAATATCCAATCCGGTCCTCCATTATTGGTACTTATATCACTCCCCCAGGGAATCTCAAAAATTCCGGTATTCTCAATTTGACCATTAGAGAATGATTCACCAGTTCGGGGGTCAAACCACCAGACATGTAGCTTTGATGATGTAATGGCATCCGTTTTAACTTTGTACTTATGGGTCATAAAAGGGAAATAAACCAT